>Ga0247822_10001180_pt1 | contig 15691 bp, 10 predicted proteins | sample 13C_Cellulose_Da_FD_192423 | JGI IMG/M metagenome (GOLD analysis project Ga0247822, IMG submission 192423) | Soil microbial communities from agricultural site in Penn Yan, New York, United States - 13C_Cellulose_Day30 | ecosystem: Environmental > Terrestrial > Soil > Agricultural land | place...
TCAATGCATCATAAACATCTGCCACAGCCATGAGTCGCGCAGAAATGGGAATATCATCACCAGATAGTCCTTCTGGATATCCTGAGCCATCCCACTTCTCCTGATGGCTGTAGGCGATTTCTTTTGCATATTTTAAGAATGGCATTTCCACACCAAGATCTTTTTCGGCCTGCAATATTGCGTCTCTGCCTAAGGTGGTATGGGTTTTCATAATTTCAAACTCTTCCGGCTCAAAGCGGCCCGGCTTTAATAAAATTCTATCAGGAATCCCAACTTTACCAATGTCATGCAAGGGAGCAGATTTAAACAATAACTCAATGGTTTTATCATTATTGAGAAAATGGGCAAAGCGCGGATTAAAACGTACCTTTTCCGCTAATACCTTAACGTAATGTTGCGTGCGGCGAATGTGATTACCCGTTTCGTTATCGCGCGTCTCAGCAAGCGATGCCATTGCATTGATGGTGACATCCTGAATTGCCATAACTTCCGCTGTCCGTTTATTGACCTCGGACGCCAGGTAGGTATTTTTATCTTTCAAAAAATCTTGCATACGTTTAACCGCGAGATGTGTTTCAACACGTGCGAGCACAATTGGTGGAGAGATAGGTTTAGTAATGTAATCAGAAGCCCCCAATTCAAATCCGAGTGTTTCGTCTATGACTTCAGTTTTTGCAGTCAGGAATATAATGGGAATATCACGTGTTTTATTATCGGCTTTCAATAGCCGACATACTTCATAACCATCCATTTCGGGCATCATGATATCTAGTAGTATCAAATCAGGAGGGGTTTCCGACTGTGCAATTTTGAGAGCACGTGCACCGCTATTGGCAACCTTAACGAGATAGTTATCCTTAAGCAAACCGCTCATCAGCGTTAGATTATCGGGAGTATCATCCACCACCAAAATAATGGCTTTTTGAGTAAACACAATCGCTTCTTCCATTTTTTAATTCCTCGTGGTGTGATTGGTTAAATCAATAAATATTCCTACTAAACCGCCAGGTTGGCCGTCATCAAGGCAAAATCCCGATACGCGATATAGGGTTTGGCGTAAGTTTCCATCAGCAAACGGAATCAATACTTCCCTCTGTACTTCACCAACCTCTGCAATAACGCGTTCATCTTCCAGTTGATAGGCAATGCGATCCGCTTTTGGCAGGTAGTCAAGGTCGAGTACCTGTTTGCCGATCAAGTCCTCACGTTTCACATTGAATGTTTTTTCATATGCCCGATTAAACCCGAGAAATCGACAGTCCGGGCCTTTATAGAATATTGGGTAGGGAATAGTATCGATTAACGCTTGTTGAAGTGATGCTTGCTTACGTAAAGATTGTTCAGAAGTTCGCTGTTGATGGAACTCCAATTCCAGAGCGTGCCGCTGCTCCATTATCTCAATGTTCGCAGCAGTAATTATCTCAAACTCCGCTAATATTTTTTCCTGTTTGCTGGTTAATACATGGAAAGATGCCAACTCCAATACACCCACCAACTTTCCTTTCAGTACCAATGGGTGTAACAATATAACTTGCGGACTTGCCGCACCACAGCCCGAAACAATGTGAATGTAATCGGTCGGTAGCTGATTAAGTTGCAAAGGTTTTTCCTCAAGGGCGCACTGTCCAGCTAACCCTTCACCATAAGGGACTTCTTTGCCAATATCGTTCACAGAAACACCATAACCACCCATCAAACGCAATTTTTTTCGTGCGTTGTCAGCCGTGTAGAGCAATCCAAAACCTACGCCCAGCAAATCACTCGCATAATGCATAAAAGTTTGCACAAGTTCGGCGTAGCTTCGCACCTGACGTAATTCAGCAGCTACTTTTGCGATAAGTGCACGCTCTTCAGCGGCGGCAAGATTATTTTCCTGAGCTACGGTTCGCGCTTCGTTCTCATTTGCCAGAGATACACGAAGTCGCTTTGTGCGATTAAATTGCTGGCGAAGTAACACGCCAATTACCAATGCAAACAGTAAGATAAATCCAAAGCTAACATTATTCATGGCGCGCTTCTGATGCAAGAATTGCGTTTAAATTTTCATTTTCTTTGATAATCAACAGCGATTTTTCGAAATCAAAATTTTTGATGCTATTTTCTAACTGCAAAAAAACAGAAGGATCTAACACTGATTTCATTATCCCGTCATTTTCATCAAACATGTCGCATGCCTCACTGTCATCAGCAGCCAGAAGTAATATTAATTTATGCACAACCGGCTTAACCAAATTTATATCGCAAGCAATAGCTTTGGTTTCGGTTTTAGGAGGAAGAGCTGACTTCAGTGCGTTGCACAAACAATAGAGAGCAGTTTCAAATTCAGTGAGTTTGGACTCTATAAGTTCATTTGCTGCACCTGAACTACACAACTGCTCCAATTCTTCCGCTTGATGTTGCAGTGCGCTTGCACCTATATTGCCGCACACGGCTTTAGCGGTGTGAGCTATGCGCTCAGCAGTAGGTATATCCTTATTCGCTAACGCGGAACGTAACTCTACTGGAGCTGTTGATTGGCTTTCCAAAAACTTACGCAGCATGGAAATATACACGGGAATTTTATTGAGCACGCGCTTCAAGCCCAATTGGACATCGAGACCTTCGATGTCGGGCAATGTTGTTTCGATTGATTGTGCTTTCCCCACCTCAAGGTGTGCAGCTTCATGAGTTGAGTTTGTTCGCGGTTTTATCCAGCGCAATAATGTGCGAAATAATTCATCGGGATCTATGGGTTTTGCGACGTGATCGTTCATCCCTGCGGCGAGGCATCGCTCTTTATCCTGCGTCATTGCATTTGCGGTCATAGCAACAATAGGCAATTCGTCTAATGATGCACTTTTACGAATTTCTTGCGTTGCACTTACACCGTCCATAACCGGCATTTGCATGTCCATGAGCACTATGTCGTAACTATGTTGCTTTAGTAAGTTCAAAGCCTCTTCACCATTATTGGCAATTGTCACTGCAAACCCGGCATCGGTTAGTAGCCCCATCGCTACTTCCTGATTTAATTCATTGTCTTCCGCTACCAGAACTTCAGCGCCTGCTATCGATGAAAGGTCTGGTTCGTTGTTAGTCCCACGACTATCTTCTATGCGCATTTCTTCAAGTTGCCCGCCCAATATTCGAACCACTGAATCAAATAAGATAGAGGGATTAACGGGTTTTATAATTACGTCATCCAGGCCCACTGATTCAGCCGCTTGCAGCACCTCTTCGCGACCATAAGCAGTAACCATAACGAGATGAGGTGTGGTGGGTAACCTTAATTCGCCTATAGCCCGGGCAGTTTCAATACCGTCCATGCCTGGCATGCGCCAATCTAAAAACACAATTTCATAGGGTTTTCCTGCTTGTGCTGCTCGTTGAATCGCCGCAATAGCTTCCTGCCCACTGGCCGCTTCATCGACGTGAAATGACATTTTGCTTAACAAGATATCCAATACACCTCGCGCCATATCATGATCATCGACCACCAGCGCGCGCCTATCTCTTAAGGCTGGCTCCAGTAGCAAATTTTTCATGGGCGCTTCAGTTTTTTTCATGCGCGCGGTGAACCAGAAAGTACTGCCTTCACCATAAACACTTTCCACACCAACATCGCCACCCATAAGTTGGGCAAGTTGTTTTGATATGGCGAGCCCTAAACCTGTGCCACCGTATTTACGGCTTGTAGACATGTCCGCCTGCTGGAACGATTGAAACAGTTTGGTTTGTTGTTCATCAGTCAAACCGATACCGGTATCGCGCACACTGAAATGCAGCAGGGCTTCCTGCTCATTTTGCTCTAGTACGTTGACCGCGATGACTATCTCGCCCTCGTCAGTAAACTTGACGGCATTGTTGGCGTAATTAATCAGTATCTGCCCAATACGGAGCGAATCGCCATTCAAATATCGGGGAACGTTTTGATCGATATTAAAAATTAATTCCAACCCTTTCGCGCTGGTTTTTTCTGAACTCACGTTGGCAACGTTATCCAGCACTTTGTCCAATTCAAAGTCGGTGTATTCAATGGAAAGTTTGCCCGCTTCAATTTTAGAGAAATCGAGAATGTCGTTGATGATGCCAAGCAGATGCTGCCCTGAGCCTTGAATTTTTTTGATGTAATCGCGTTGGCGTGGTGCAAGTTCCGTTTTCAACACCAAATGCGACATGCCTATAATCGCGTTCATGGGTGTGCGAATTTCATGGCTCATATTGGCGAGGAAATCCGATTTCATGCGCGTGGCATCTTCGGCCAGCTCTTTGGCTTGTTGCAGATTCTGTTCGGCCTCCCGACTGATGGTGACATCCATCGCCACACCGTACATATCGGTAGCTTCACCTTTAGCATTGCGCACAATATGCCCCAAGGCGTGAATCCATACGATGCGGCCATCGACAGGGCGTTTGTAGGCATAGGTAACGTCGTAACGCGGAACAGTCCCTGCAATTGCAGCCGTAAAATTAGTCAAAGCAGATTCTGCGGCAACTTCATCGCCCAGTTTGACATTCACATACCACTCATCCATGACGTGATAACGCCAATCTTTGCGAGGCGGATCACCGTAAATAATTGCCGCGCGCTCAGAGGAATTGTAGTAACCGTCATCCGTGTTTAGCGGTACATGCCAGTAACCTGATTGGGTAAGATCCATCGCCTGCTCGCTGAGGAAATTGGATAGCTGTAGTTGCTTCTGTACAACGATTCGTTCGCTGATATCGCGGATAGAAGTACAGGCACATACTCCCCGACCACCTAAATCCGGTAGCAAACTGAGCCCGATCTCAATGGGAAACTCACTGCCATCTTTACGCAGCCCTTTAAGATCAAACCCGGCGCCCATCGCGCGATTCCCACCCATCGCCATGAACCCGGCACGTTTTTGCGCATGCCCGGCGCGAGCGCCCATCGGTACCAATTGATCAACACTTTGGCCCATAAGTTCGCCGGGTGCGTAACCAAAAAGTTCCTCAGCTTTGGGATTACACAAAATAATTATGCCTTGCTCATTTGCCACTAACATGCCGTCAGGCGCTGTTTCCACAATGCCGCGATACCAGGCTTCGGTTTGCATCAGCTCGAATTGCTGGGCCTCCATTTCTACCGATTGCTCTTCAAGCTGGGCTGCCTGCTTTTCCATGCGCAGCGCTTGTTCCTGGGTTTCGCCAAGCAGCGTCCGGGTGTGCAAACTGCGTTCGAGTAATTCCATACTCATACCCAAAATAGGCATCAATGCATCCAGCAAATCCATTTCACGTTTGCCGAAAGGTTGAAATGCCGCAAGCTCCAGCACACCCAGTAAGCGCTCTTTATGAAGAATGGGCAGTATGACGATGACGCGGGGAATACTTTCGCCAAGCCCCGAGTTAATGGTGATGTAATCAGTTGGAGGATCAATCAATGTGATTGGCGCTTTCTCAAGGGCGCACTGGCCTACCAGCCCCTCACCAATAGCAAAGTGCTGCCTAAGCTGTTTGCGTTCGCGATAACCATATCCGCTCAGTAAACGTAAACCATCTCCCTCTTCATTGACATAAAACACACCATGTCCGGCACCTACAAGTGGACACAGAGTGGTAAGAACCGCTCGGGATAATTCAGCGAAGCTATCGACCTGTTGTAATTGTGTCGCAATTTCTGCCAGATGCGTTTTGCCCCAGCGCTGAAATTCCATGACCTGATAAACATCTTGCAATTGCTCAACGCCGCGCGCGATTACACCTATTTCGTTGGGATAATCCGTCAGCGGAATTGCATCGTTGACATTGCCTTTGGCAAGGTTATCAATCGCAAAACGCAGCCGATCTGCCGGTCGTTTTATGGAGCGGCCAATCATCCCGCCAACAATTGCGCCAAATAAAAGACCGCCAATCATTAACCCTAATTTCAGCCAGAGAGTATCGCTGCTGTGCTTGGCCATGGCCTCCGCCGTTTCCTGGGCACCCATTTCCTTAATCTCTGCCATTTGGTTTAGAGTATGGTCGGCCGCATCACCTACCTGGCTAAACCGGGAACTGGAAATAAAAGCAATGGCTTTGCTTTGGTATTCCACATCCTCTTCCATCAACGTAATGGCATAATTCACATTACGTTTGTATTGCTCGAACTCAAGCTCGAATTCACTCAGAAGGCGTTTTACCCGCTCCCGGTAAATACTCTTACGGGTTGCATCCAATTCTTTTTCCACGTTAATAAACGCCTGATCAAGCTGGACTTTGGCTTCACTGCGCACAGCGGGATTTGGAGCAAGTACATATTGCCGGAGGGTGCGGCCGATCAGAATCAAATTAATGTTGGTTTCTTTAATGTGGGAAATACCCAACAACTCCATTTGATAAAGCTCAGACGCCTGCCGGCTCATATCACGAACAGTGAAAATTGAATTAATTCCCAGCAGCAATATAGTTAACAGCAAAGCACCGAATCCAATCAGTAGATTGCTGACCAAACTACGCTTCTCCAGAGAGGCCCAAAACGTCTTCATGCGGGTGAATCCTTTTGACTAAACAGGTTATTGTTCCACAAATGTTAATTTTTCTTGCGACGATATACGCGGTGATAATGGTCAAGCGGTGAAAATAACGTATTGCCAATCAGCCCAATCGTTTCAGATTGCCCGAGAAACAAAAGTCCTCCCGGAATTAAAAAATCATAAAATTTTTTGATCAGCTTATCCTGTAGTTCACTCTTCATGTAGATGAGCAAATTGCGGCAGCTAATGGCATCGACCTTTTCTGAAAGATGACTGCTCACCACATCCTCAACGTAAAAATGGCACAGCTGACGAATGCAGGGCTTAACGTAGAAATAGCGCTCATCGCAATCAAAGTAACGCTCCAGAATGCCCGGAGCCAGATCGCGCAATGCCGCCAGTGGGTAACGACCCTTATCAGCTACGGCTATTGCCTCTGCATTCAAATCGCTGCCGATAACACGTATATGATAGTCCGCAAAGCGACTACCCAGAGTTTCAGCCAAGAGTATCGTCCAACTATAGCACTCCTCTCCAGAAGCGCAGGCAGGTACCCAGATACGGATGGAATTCTCTGGAGCCTTGTCTTTTACCAACGTATTTACATAGTTTTTTAATACCGTAAAAGATTCGTTATCACGAAAAAAAGATGAAAGGGATATAAGGAATTGGTGTTGTAAACTGCGAAATTCTTCAGGGTATTGTTGTATATAAATTTGATAGTCCAACAATGACTCTATTTTCAATGTCGTCATTCGCCGGTTGAGTCTTCGCAACAGTGTTTCTTCTTTATAGGCGGAGAAGTCACTGCCCGTTGTTGCATAAACGCCATGAAGTAACTGTTTAAAAATACCCTTATCATCCAGATTTAAAGGGATGCTCGAACGAGCTGTACCGACACTCACCTGCGGTAAGTGCATATCGTTCTTAAGCGATTGCGCAATTTGCTCCGGCAAAAGAATTTCATCGGCAAGATTGGCCCTAATAACAGCACCGGGCATTCCCTCAAACTGGGATGACTCCACACTCTGCGCAATGACTTTCCCCCCCATAGATTTAATATCCCTGCACCCGAACAACCCATCAGTGCCAGCGCCAGACAAAATAATCCCAACACCATGATTCCGGGCATCCTGAGCAATTGACGTAAACAGCGCATTGACTGAGGGGCTGGAAATTTGATCACTGGTGACAGGAATCAGCTGTATATGCCCCTGCTGGATAACACCAGAAACATCGGGAGGGATTAAAAAAACGTGACCCGCAACTAACTGGTCATTCTGTGCTGCGGCTAATAACGGAAGAGTGGATAGGCGTTTTAGCAACTTGAGAATTAAATCAATATGGTTATGCCTCGCCATATGCAGGGCAATAACATAAACGGTATCAGCATCAGGTCCAAGCTTGGGTAACAGCCGCGCTAATGCGTCAAGCCCTCCCGCAGAGGCACCAATCCCCACCACACGTAGAAAACCGGTTTTGTTATTTAACATATTTGCAGGAAAGCGCCCAAGCCGGTTATCAAAATGAAAAACTCATGAAGAGTGTAGTTCTAATAGCAGATCGGTGTGACTTTTTGACAACGCTCAAATACAAAGTTGCTCCGCAAGAGGAAAGCGTAAAGATTAGACAATAATGCGCTGAAAACATAAGTGCGATTAGCTAGGCAGTTAGTTGAATATTCAGAATTGTACAGACTGGCCGAACTAAATCTGCCCTCAACACGCTTTTATTAAGCCCATTTTTCAGTCTAAAGCCGACTATTGGTAAATGATTTTTTTATAGCTTATCCACGCTAATAAGTACAAACTTAAATACGTTAACAGAGGAACCTATCATGAAAATAAAGCAAATCGCACTCTGAACCCTGAAATAAAGGCAAATTAATTGGGCAAAAACTCCCCTTGAAATTAAAAGACATCTGGGCGATTCGAGTCAGGCTACAGCTTTCAAAAAGGATACGCGAACTAGCGATGTTTAATCTTGCCATTAACAGCAAGCTTCGAGGCTGTGATCTGGTTAAGCTTCGTGTCCGTGATATTTCACATGGTGATCGCATTTCACCCAGAGCGTTGGTGATGCAGCAAAAAACGCATATGCCGGTTCAATTTGAAATTACAGAGCAAGCGCGCAACGCGTTAACGGATTGGATAGAAATAGCCAATCTTTCGCTGTCAGACTTTGTCTTCCCAAGTCGAGTACGAATGGCATCACATATAACCGTTCGCCAATATGCCCGCATCGTTAGACATTGGGTTACCGAAATTGGACTTGACCCTTGCAGCTATGGCACGCATAAATTTGATTTATATGTTAGACCAGGGGCGAACCTTTCAAAGAATTTATTAAAGGCGCAGGAAGATGGTCTAGTAAATATTAAGAGGATTCCTTTTTAAATGAATAGCAATAAAAAAGAGTATATGACCCTGGATGAGTGGGAAGCCAAGATGAAAGCTGAAGGTAAGTGGGACGATTTTTCAGCAAAACAAGCGAAAAGGGATGCAGAGTTTGAAGTAAAAGCAGCTCGACTACTTCAAGAGCAGGAGCCAATACTAGCTGACCTTCAACGAGCGGGCTGCCCCGTAACATCTATATGGGATTTAGTAAATTCTTCCGACTCCGATCCGAAGACCATTTCAGTTTTGCTTGAACATTTGGTCCTTCCATATTCTGATCGAACTCGAGAAGGGCTCGCTCGGGCACTTGCTGTACCAGAACCCGAAGTAAGGGCTGCATGGACTTTACTGGTAAACGAGTATTGCAGAGCACCTATGGGAAAAGGTATTAAATTTCCTGGGGATACAGAAGAGTTTCGGCTGGGCTTTAAAGAAGGCTTGGCTTGTACTTTAAGTGCAATTGTCACTGATGAAACAATGCCGGATTATATCGAGCTTTTGAGAGATAAGTCTCATGGTGAGTACAGAGTCTTGTTGCTTACTGCTCTCCGAAAATCCAAAAATCCACTGGCCAAACAAGCTATTGAAGAGTTGGCAAACGATCCAGATTTGGAAAAAGAGATCGCCTCTTGGAGGAGAAAAAAGAAATAAAAGACTGTGTAAATGCAAGGCAAGTCTTTATCCTGTGCATAGCAGGAGTCGTACGAAAATGTGCGATTCCTGCTGCCCCACTTGATTAACGTTATGAATTGTTTCAAGTCGGCTTTCGGCCAAAAGCGGAAGTACATGATAAGTCCATATTCAATACCTGAACGCATCGACAAAAGCTGTAAACGCAGGTGAAGCCTGGCGGCGGTTGGGATAATAAAGATGGTAGCCCTGAAAGTAAGGACTCCAATCAGTTAACAGCGATACCAGTCTGCCATTAGCTAAATAAGGTGCAGCCAATTCTTCTGGTACATAAGCCAGGCCAATACCATCGACCGCCGAATTCAGCACATGCATGATGCTGTTAAACACAATCTGCCCATCCAATTTAATACTGAACTCCCGACCATCCTGTGCAAACTCCCACGAATAGATTGAACCAGTGGGACGATGGCGAATGTTGATGCAGCGATGCTCGGTTAATTGATACGGCGTTTCCGGTTGAGGATGCTGCGCGAGATACGCTGGTGAGCCCACAACAATCAATCGCCAATCAGGACCAAGGCGCACGGCAATCATGTCTTTACTGATGGCCTCACCTAAACGAATACCCGCATCAAAACGAGCTTCAACCACATTGGTAAATCCGTAATCCACATAAAGCTCAAGAGTGATATCTGGGTACTCTTGCAAAAACTTGTTGAGCTTGGGTCGCAGGCAGAGTTCGATCTGATCGTCGGTGCAAGTGATGCGGATGGTGCCTTTAGGTTTATCGCGCAGTTCACTCAGGGCCTCAACTTCTTCCTGTATTTGCTCAAACAGCGGCGCTATAGATTGCATGAGCCGTTCACCAGCCTCGGTGGGCGATACATTGCGTGTTGTGCGCGCCAGCAGGCGGATACCCAATCGCTCTTCTAGTCCCCGAATCGTGTGGCTTAATGCAGAGGGCGTCACCCGCAATTTGGCTGCCGCCCTGGTAAAACTCTGCTCCCGCGCCACTGCCAAAAACGCTTGCAAGTCATCCACTTTACCGTCCATTTCACACGCCTCACTTCAATACTGATTTGTGAATAATTTTCACAAGTACATCAAGATTATGCTGGCTAATCAAGCTATCAAGAATCCTGCACTATGAAAACCTGCATCAACTGCATGAATACAACTATCTGAAGTTTGAAATTTATGAACCCGACACCAACCGCAATCACAGACACACCAACCAATATCGGCGCTCCACCAGCCCATTGGAGTGGCGTATTTGCCATGAGCTTCTGTGTATTTGCGCTGATTGCGTCGGAGTTTTTGCCTGTGAGCATACTGACTCCGCTAGCTGCCGATTTGCAGGTTAGCGAGGGATTGGTTGGTCAGGGTATTGCCATCTCAGGTGCCTTCGCTGTTATCACTAGCCTGTTAATCACTCGGCTTGCAGGAGACATGAATCGCAAAACCTTGCTGCTCGGATTAACCGCGCTCATGGGCGTGTCTGGGGCAGTGATTGCATCAGCGCCGAATTATGCGATCTACATGGTCGGGCGGGCGCTGATTGGAGTCGTCGTGGGCGGCTTCTGGTCAATGTCCGCCGCTACCGCGATGCGCCTTGTGCCGCGCACGGATGTACCACGCGCGCTGGCCATTTTTAATAGCGGCAATGCGTTGGCGACAGTAATCGCAGCTCCGCTAGGCGCTTGGTTGGGCGCGATCATCGGATGGCGCGGTGCATTTTTTTGCCTTGTACCTATAGCGCTGATCACCTTTATCTGGCAGTGGATTAGCTTGCCCTCGATGCCTGTTGAATCCAAAAACCAGGTCTCACGCGGTCTGTTCAATCTACTCAGTCAACGGGTAGTTGCTCTCGGTATGCTGGGTGTTGGTTTATTTTTTATGGGGCAGTTTGCACTCTTTACTTATCTGCGTCCCTTTCTTGAATCCATCACCCGTTTGAACGTAATTCAGGTAACGCTTGCGTTGTTAGTGATAGGCGTTGCCGGATTTATCGGCACACTCATGATCAGTCGAGTTATCAAGCTAAACCTATATCTATCACTGATAGCCACACCCCTGTTGATGGCAGTGCTCGCCTTCGCGCTGATTGGCTTTGGTAGCTGGCCAATAGTAGTTGTTGGATTGTTGGGCTGCTGGGGACTCATCAGCACTGCCGCACCCGTAGGCTGGTGGGCATGGCTGGCACAGACTTTACCTGAAGATGCTGAAGCCGGTGGCGGATTGATAGTAGCAACCATCCAATTATCCATCGCGCTGGGTTCTACATTGGGTGGATTTTTGTTTGATTGGAGCGGATACCAAAGCACGTTTGTTGCCAGCGCAATTTTATTGCTGATCGCCGCTGTATTGATATTTATCGCTGCGCGTATGGAGAAGCGTTAATGCGATTCACACATAAAAGAAAATCCAGAATGAAAATCATCGCTCCATTTTTCGCTCTGATTACCGCAGTTGCATTGAGCGCACAGGCTCAATCAATTCCACAGGAGAACAAGTCAATGTATCGCATCCAAATAATCCTTGGCGAGCATGTGATTACCGGTAGCCTCGACGACACGCCAAGCGTGCGTGATTTTGTAAAACAGTTGCCGCTAACACTCGAACTGGAAGACTACGGATCTACCGAAAAGATTGCTTACCCACCAAACAAACTCGCCACTCAAAGTGCTCCGGCAGGAATAGATCCAACGGTCGGAGACATCGCCTATTACGCACCTTGGGGCAATCTCGCACTTTTCTATAAGGACTTTGGTTATTCCAAAGGGCTGATTCGCCTTGGTCGCATCACCAGCGGAGTGGAATACCTGAAATATCCCGGTACCAAACAAGCAACCATCAAATTGATTTCCAACGACTAAGCGCATAGGAGCATTTGCATGAACAATCATTCCGAACACAATTTGCAGTCGAACAAAGAAGCACTTGATGCTGGGCGGCGTCAGCTGCTCAAACTAACAGGCACGGGAATAGCGGCAGCTTGCGTGACATCGGCAATAGCAACACCTGCCGTGGCAGAAACGACATTGAAGCTGGAGGGTAGCTGGGATAAAATCTTCGCAAAAAGCGAAAAAGTCGAACACAAAAAAGTGACCTTCTCCAATCGCTACGGCATCACCCTTGCCGCTGATTTGTATCAACCAAAAAATGCGAGCGGCAAGTTACCCGCGCTAGCAGTTAGCGGCCCCTTTGGTGCAGTAAAAGAACAATCGTCAGGCTTGTATGCGCAGACCATGGCCGAACGCGGCTTCATTACGCTGGCATTCGATCCATCCTATACCGGTGAGAGCGGCGGCGAGCCACGCAACATAGCATCACCTGACATTAACACCGAAGACTTTAGTGCAGCAGTTGATTTCCTCGGTTTGTTACCCGCAGTTGATCGCGAACGTATCGGTATTATCGGAATTTGCGGCTGGGGCGGAATGGCTTTGAATGCTGCCGCCGTAGACAAACGCATCAAAGCTGTTGTCGCGAGCACCATGTATGACATGTCGCGAGTGATGTCTAAAGGTTACAACGACAGTACAACGAAAGAGCAACGTACCGCCGCGCTGGAACAATTGAGTCAGCAACGTTGGAAAGATATAGCAGCGGGCAAGCCCGCATTGGGGCCAGTATCTCTTGAGTTAAAAGGGGGAGAGCCGCAATTTGTGCAGGAGTACGCAGGTTATTACAAATCGACCAAGCGTGGCTTTCACCCGCGCGCAATCAACTCAAACAGTGCTTGGGCACTTACAAATCCACTGTCATTTATGAACATGCCCTTGCTGTCGTATATCGATGAAATATCACCGCGCCCACTTTTATTAATCCACGGTGAAAAAGCGCATTCGCGTTATTTCAGTGAAACCGCCTATAAAGCAGCGGCTGAGCCGAAAGAGTTGTTGATTATTAAAGGCGCAAACCACGTTGATCTTTACGATCAGATGGATGTTATTCCGTTTGACAAATTAATTGAGTTTTTCAGAAACAGTTTGCTAAAAGCTTAATTAAAAACATCAGCTGAATAACGGAACCTCAGTTAGACATACGCAAGGATGCGTAATAGCTGAATATATTAGCACATCGATAAGTCAACCTAAAATTAGGCAAATTGCTTCGTAGATCAAGATCAGCCTCCGACCAAAAGTGGACATTGAGTATAACTTCATCTATCCGCCGAAGATGTCGGTCAATCACTTACCCTAAAGTGTTATTTGTGTCTGAACTCGCCTCACTCTTGCGTTAAAAATGCCTCACAATACTTGGTTCTGCACGAATTTTTCAATGTTATACGTGGGGCAACATTCAACACCAAAATGGGGCTGATTTCTCCATAAATTTACAGGCCTACCTTAAGATTTTCAGCTTGTGCTAGCATTGCTCCACAACCAACTCCTCGTGAAAGATATCCGATCCTCGTATAATTTGAAGTGAACCATGGAAAAGCATGCGTCTAAGGGTAAGCAATGTTGTTGAAAATCGGGCAATTATCCCATCTGGTTTGTTTAAGCGTTCGAACCTTGCATCACTATGATGAAATTGGTCTGCTATCTCCATCCGTTAGGACTCCCGCTGGACACCGTTTATATAATAAGAAAGACATTACCTTACTGCATCGCATCCAAGCACTTAAGCAACTCGGCTTTTCCCTGCAAAAAATCTCTCAAATTATTAATGACAACTCACAGCCTCTTCCCGAGGTTATTGATCAACAAATTGTCCATATCGAAAGCGAAATAACGCAGGCCATACAACTGAAAGAAAAGCTAATGCGACTACAACGTAGCCTTCTTAAAGGCGAGGAACCTGACACAAGCAAATGGTTAGATACCCTGGCACTGATGAATGTCTATGATAAATATTTAACAGCCAATGAAATCGAGGAGCTAAATGGCCATGCAGCGATAGTCAAAGATGAGCTTGAAAATGACTGGCCAGAAATGGTGAAGAAATTGCATTTCATGACGAATCAAAAAGTTTCTTCTAACGATAGCTCTGCTAAGGAGTTTGTAATTCAATGGACAGAAATGCTGGAAAGATTGGTAGGGCACGATCCTCAGCTGTTGCTGAAGGTTCACGCGATGTCCAACGAGCCTGAAATACAGATACAGAGGGGAATAACCCCAGCAATGATCGAATTTCTAGGCCAAGTCATGAGAGAGATCCATCGTGACATATTTGCCTGTTACCTATCGCCGGAGCAAATGCAACTCGTTGACAAGAATCAGCAGAAGAATCAAGAAGTATGGCCGCCTTTAATTGCTGCTTTGCGTGAAAAAATGCAATCGGGCTCACATCCTGACAGTGAAGAAGTTCGGCCATTGGCAATTAAATGGAAGAGCCTGTTTGAATCTTCCGTATCAGGGGGCGACCCAGATATTACTGAAAAGCTTCGCTTAGCCTACACCAACGAGCCCCTACTGACCCAAGGTACCGGGCTTGATCAAGCGCTTTTTAAATTCATCCGCCAGGCAATGGAGCGCTTATAAACCCCTTGCACCTAACCTAAGGTGAGGTTTTAGAGTGATGATCATCGTTATTCAACAAACCAAAGGTGGTCGATATGAATGAAGTGCTGTCAAATATCCTGCAAGACCTATTCGCTTGTCCGCACAGTAATAATAAGATTAAACCTAGCACTCATGCAGTTGCTGTCTGGCGAGCTGCCCATCAACTTCTTGAGCATCCGCCCATTTTTGAAGACCCAATTGCATTAAGTTTACTGAGAGATGCGAAGGTAGATCTGACTAACAAACTTGAATTACATAAGCATCCACTTAGTGCTGCCATGCGCATCGTCATCGCAGCACGCAGCCGCTTTGCTGAAGACGAGCGCAAAAAATCACTAGCTGAAGGGGCCTACCAGTACGTCATATTGGGGGCAGGTTTGGATAGTTACGCTTATCGCAACAAAGATCTAAATGAAAATGTATTCGAGGTTGACTTGCAGTCCACGCAGGCTGTAAAGATTGCTAGCGTTCAGCAGTTAGATATAACCCTAATGGGCAAGGTGAATTATGTAGCCTGTGATTTTGAAAAAAATTCATTGGAAGAGAGATTACATTCATCGGGTTTTGATCGACGCAAAAAAACCTTTTTTTCGTGGCTAGGTGTGGTGCCCTATTTGGATATAACGGCCATTGAAGAAACATTGAAATTTGTAGCCAGTTGCGCCCCTGGTTCTGCCATGGTTTTCGATTATAT
>Ga0247822_10001182_pt1 | contig 15689 bp, 13 predicted proteins | sample 13C_Cellulose_Da_FD_192423 | JGI IMG/M metagenome (GOLD analysis project Ga0247822, IMG submission 192423) | Soil microbial communities from agricultural site in Penn Yan, New York, United States - 13C_Cellulose_Day30 | ecosystem: Environmental > Terrestrial > Soil > Agricultural land | place...
GTGGGAGATTCCCCCGTGGGCACCACGGGGGAATCTCCCACGCTCGACCACGAGGAGCACGCCGAGGTCATCCGCGTCGCCATCAAGGCCGCCAACGGCCGGGTCAAGGTCATCGCCGGCACAGGCTCGAACAGCACGAAAGAAGCCATCGCCCTCACGCAGGAAGCGGAAAAGCTCGGTGCCGACGCCGCGCTGCTCGTCGCTCCGTACTACAACAAGCCCTCGCAGGAAGGCCTCTACCGCCACTTCAAGGCGGTCGCCGATGCGGTCAAAATCCCGATCATCCTCTACAGCATCCCCGGCCGCTGCGGCATCGAGATCGGGGTGGACACAGTCGCCCGTCTCGCCCGTGATTGCGCGAACATCGTCTGCATCAAGGAAGCCGGCGGCTCGGTCGAGCGCGTCAATGCCCTGCGCAGCGTGCTCCCCGCGAGCTTTGAGATTCTCTCCGGCGACGATTCATTGACTCTTCCCTTCCTCTCCGCCGGTGCAGTCGGCGTCATCAGCGTCGCCTCGAACCTCATCCCGCGCGAGGTCTCCGAGATGGTCCGCGATTGGCGCAACGCCCGCATCCCCGATGCGGTGGCCGCGCACCAGCACTACTACACGCTCTTCCGCGATCTCTTCATCGAGCCCAATCCCGTGCCGATCAAGTATGCCCTTTCCCTCAAGAGCGGCATCAGCCCTGAAGTCCGTCTCCCACTGTGCGAGATGACTCCGGCGAATGTCGAAAAACTCCGCGGCGTCCTCACGGCGCTCAAGCTCGCTTAAGTTTCCCATGGCTGCTCACAAAGTCATCATCAACGGAGCCAAAGGCCGCATGGGCCAGGCTCTCATTTCCTGCGCCAAGGATGATCCGGAACTCATCGTCTCCTCCGCCCTCGATCACGGCGACGATCTGAAAGCGGCGCTCGCCGAGAGCGATGCCATCATCGACTTCACCTTCGCCGACGCGACGGCTGAGGTGACTCAGGCCTGCGTGGCCGCCGGTAAGGCCCTCGTCATCGGTACCACCGGCCAGGACGATGCTACGCGCGTCATCATCAAGGCCGCCGCTCAACATATCCCCATCGTCTTCGCTCCAAACTTTAGCGTCGGCGTGAACACCCTTTTCTGGCTCACCCGCAAGGCCACCGAGATCCTCGGCCCCGATTTCGATCTGGAAGTCGTGGAAATGCACCATCGCCTGAAAAAAGACTCGCCCAGCGGTACCGCCCGGCGCCTCGCTGAGATCCTGACGGAAGTCCGCGATCTGCAGTATGATGGCGACGTGCGTCATGGCCGCGAGGGCATCGTCGGCGAGCGCACTCGTACCGAGATCGGCATGCACGCCGTCCGCGGTGGCGATGTCGTCGGCGATCATACCGTCATTTACGCCAATGTCGGCGAACGCGTGGAGTTGACCCACAAAGCCTCCAGCCGCGACACTTTTGCCAAGGGAGCTCTGCGCGCCGCCAAATGGGCGACGTCCCAGCCCCCAGGCCTCTACGACATGCAGGACGTCCTCGGTCTCCGAGACTAACACCACATCACTATCATGCGCGCGGGAATCGCTCTCGGCTCGAATCTTGAACCCCGTCTGATCCACCTTCAGGCCGCCCGGGGTCGCCTCCTCGCGCTACACTCGGATAACCGCAGCGTCGCCTTTGGGTCGAAGGTTTATGAAACCTCGCCCGTCGATTGCGTAGAGTTCTCCCCACCGTTTCTCAACGCCGTGATGGAAATCTCCACCGATCTGTCGCCGGAGGACCTTTTGATCGCTCTGCAAGGCATCGAGGAGCAACTCGGCCGTCCCGCCGTACGCGAGCGGAATGCACCCCGCACCATCGACCTCGACATCCTGTACTACGACGATCTTACCCTCACCCGGGATGATCTCATCCTGCCTCATCCGCGCATGACCGAGCGCCGCTTCGTCCTGCAACCCCTCGCCGATATTCGCGGCGAGATGATCCTACCCGGCCAGACTCGGAGCGTCTCTGAACTGCTAAGCGACCTGCCCGTCAGCGAAAGCGTGGAGATTTACTGTCACGCGATTTATTAGCGTCCCTATCCTAACATCATGAGCCAACCGCTCCCGCCCTCCACTTTCCGCCGTAAAAAAAGCGAGGGGCATAAGTTCGCCTCACTCACGGCCTACGATTACCCACTCGGCCGCCTGCTTGATGAGGTCGGCTTGGATTTTATCCTCGTCGGAGATTCTCTCGGCATGGTCGTCCTCGGTCACCCTGACACCACGCTCGTCACGCTCGACGACATGATCCATCACACGAAGGCCGTCGCCCGCGGCGTCTCGCAGACACTCGTCGTCGCCGATCTTTCCGCACACAGCGCCGAGACCCCCGAGCAGGCTGTCGCCAGTGCCCGGCAGCTCATCGCCGCCGGAGCCGGAGCCGTGAAGCACGAGGGCGGCACTGAGGCCATCCCCATCATCCAGGCTCTCCGCGCCGAGGGCATCGAAGTCCTCGGCCATATCGGCATGCTGCCCCAGCGCGTCCGGGAGGAAGGCGGCTATCGCATCAAGGGCAAGACTCCGCAGCAAGCCGAGCAACTCATCAAGGATGCGTGTGCGCTTTCCGAGGCAGGCGTTTTCGGCATGGTCCTGGAGCTCGTCTCCCCGCCGCTCGCCGAGGAGATCTCGCGCAAGATTCCCGTCCCTACCATCGGCATCGGCAGCGGCCAGGGCTGCGACGGCCAGATCCTCGTCACCTACGACCTGCTCGGCATGTTCCCATGGTTCAAGCCCAAGTTCGTCCAACCCAAGCTCGACCTCGCCAGCCAGATCCAAGGTGCCGTCCGGGAATTCATCGGCGAGGCGCGATCCTGAATTTGCTCTCCCTCCAAACACTGCTACCCTGATCCGCGATGAAAACGCTCCGCCTTCTGCTCGTCTTTCTGGCCTCCACTCTAGTTTCACTCCCGACGCGGGCGGAGCTGCCCCCCTCGGCCTATGAGCAGATGCAGACCACCGCTCCCGAGCTCGTAAAGATCGAGGTACTCCGCGTGGACGTCGAGCCCGGCGAGGATCCCACACAGCAGAAGATCCACATCGTCGCCATGGTCACGGAAGTTTCTCGCACAGCATCCGGCCTGAAGGCGAACGACCTCGTCAATATCGTGTACGGCATCACCGAGCGCCCCAAAGGCTGGGCCGGTCCCGGCCAAGTCCCCGTGCCTGCCGTCAAGGACCAGACCGTTGCTTATTTGAAAAAATTGGACAACGGCGACTACGCCCCCGCCGCTGGGCGCATGACTTATAGTCAGTTCTAGCCCGATTTTTCCCGATCCGTCCTATGGCTCCTAGCTCGCTCCGGGAACGCTCTAGGGAGGGTCAACGCTGGATGGCTCTTAGCCTTGCCAGCAACGTCTTCCTCGCCGCCGCAAAATTGGCCGGCGGCATTCTGGGACGCTCGCAGGCGCTCATCGCGGACGGCATCGAGTCTTCGCTCGATATCGTCAGCACAATCATGATGTGGGCGGCTATTAAGTACGCCGAGCGTCCGCCCGATTCCGAGCATCCCTATGGTCACGGCAAGATGGAGTCCATGGCCGCGGTCATCGGCTCGCTCATCCTGATGGGTGCCGGAGCTGCCCTCGGCCTGCACAGTATCGGCGAGATCATCGCCCTCCAGCATGGCTCTACGCCGGCCGATGTGCCTGCGCCATTTACCCTTATCATTCTCGTCCTCACGATCGTGACCAAGGAGGTGCTCTTCCGCCTCCTCCACCAAAAGGGCAAGGCCATCGAAAGCCGCGCCGTGCAGACGGAGGCATTTCATCATCGCTCGGATGCCATCACCTCACTGGCCGCCGGCATTGGCATCACGGCGGCCCTCATTGGCGGCCCCGCCTGGGCCTCAGCAGATGATTGGGCGGCCCTCTTCTCCTGCGCCCTGATCGTGTCCAACGGCCTGCACATGCTCCGTGGTGCGATGAGCGAGATCCTCGACGAACAAATCCCCTCCGAGCAAATCCGCGCCATCACCGAGATCGCAACCGCCGTGGAAGGCGTCTCGAACATCGAGAAATGCCGCGTACGGAAGAGCGGCTTCGTCCGCATCGCCGACCTTCACGTCCGCGTCCCCGGCGACTGCACCGTGCGCGAAGGCCACCGCATCGCGCACGAGGTCAAAGACCGCCTGCTCGCCGCCGACTTTCACCTCGCCGACGTCACCGTCCATATCGAACCCGATAACTAATAGGGAAACTGCTCCCGCGGCAGAACAATCTTAGCGTTTGTTCGCCCCTCTCCCATGATCCGGAACTCCCAGCCATCCGGCACGGAGACAACCCAGAACGTCTCTTTCTGCCCCGTCACACTTAGAAAACTAATAATAAACGGCGACAGCCCGTGTCGGCTGGTCACCAGAAAATCTTTGGTAGGATCAAAAGAAGATGTCAGCGCCCCTTCCTTAGCCCCCTTGAGAAACACGGCCCTTACATCCGCCTTCTCAAATCTCTGCTGCCGCTGTATGGGCTCCTTACCCAGGATCACCACTCCGATCAGAAGCCCGAAGCTCCCAAAGACGAATACGCTGATCACTAGCAGCAAGCGCAGGCAGCGCGGCCACCAGGAACTGGAATCCAGCAGCGGCCACAAATCAGCCACCGCCCGAGCTAATATTCCTAAACTAAGTCCAGCACCGCCGCCCACCAGTACAAAGCCTCGAAAAGCCAGTCGATAAGCGGCGTCTCCCCACCAATAACCCGGCAGATAAATCCACGCCACACCTCCTGCCACGATCAAAGAACCACCCATCAGCAAACACCCCCGCCAGCGCGGCCGGGCCATCAAGCCCGCCAGAAATGCTGCTATGAATAAGGGGACTGCCCACATAACAGCCTAGTCGGCCCCAGATCCTCCCAACCTCCCGTCACCGCGAAGCGGCACCTCGACGAAATCCGCCCAACACAGGACGACGTTCATATTCATAGCTTAGAATCAACGCAGCCTCTGTCAATGAGACGCTGTTCAGGGAATCACGCGGAACGCCGAAGCGATAATCAGCAGGATGACGGCGAGGACGAAGAGAGGCGCTCTGTTACGCACGGCCATCTCTTAGCAACCAGTTGCCTAAACCGCAAGAAAGTTCGAAACCCGTAAACTCCACCACACCGTTAGCCTTCCGAGAAACGTATCTCTCTACGATGCGAGTTCTCCTCACTGGCGCAAATGGGTACATCGGCCTCCGGCTCCTCCCTCAGCTTTTGGAAGCCGGGCACGAAGTCCATGCCCTGGTCCGAGATCGCGACCGATTTCCGCAGGAAGAATTTTCCGCCTACGGAGATCGTCTGCGCATCATCGAGGCCGACCTGCAGGAGGCTCCTCCGCCTCTTCCCCACGATGTCGACGTGGCCTACTTCCTCGTTCACTCCATGGGCGCCAGCGGGGCATTTGCCGAGAAGGAAGCTGCCACCGCCCGGCACTTTGTCGAAGCCGTCTCCGCGACCGCCTGCAGGCAGATCGTCTATCTCGGCGGTATCGCGCCAGAGGGACGCCATCTTTCAAAACACCTCGCATCCCGCCGAGCCGTCCAGGAGATCCTATCCTCCGGTCCAGTCCCGCTCACCACCCTTCGCGCCTCCATCATCGTCGGCAGTGGGAGCGCTTCCTTTGAGATCATCCGCGATCTCGTCGAGAAGCTCCCCATCCTCATCACCCCGCGCTGGACCAGGAACCACTGCCAACCAATCGCGATTAGGAATGTCATTACCTACCTCATCGGCATCATCGGCCGCCCGGAATCCTATCACCGCACCTTTGATATCGGCGGCCCCGACGTCCACACCTACCGCGATCTCCTCATGATCTACGCGGAGACCCGCGAGCTCCGCCGCAGTATCATCGCCGTGCCTTTCCTCACCCTGCGACTGTCCTCGTACTGGCTCTACTTCATGACGAGCACCTCATTCGCCCTCGCGCGTGCCTTGGTCGACAGCATGGCGCAGGATACGATCTGCACGGATCAGGAAATTCGCAAACTCATCCCTCAGCACTTACTAAGCTATCGTGAGGCCATCGAACTCGCCTTCTCCCGCATCGCACAAAACCGCGTCCCATCCTCCTGGTACGACGCCCTCTCGTCCGGCCGCCTGCCGATGTCTAAGCTAAAGACCATCCACGTCCCCGAGCACGGTATCCTAAGAAACTCGCAGACCGTCCCGATTGACGGCGACCGCCAGCGCGTCATCGATGCCGTATGGTCTCTCGGGGGAGCTACCGGCTGGCCGTCCATGAACTGGGCCTGGCGTCTGCGCGGCAGCCTCGACCGCCTCGTTGGCGGCATTGGTGTCCGCCGGGGCCGCCGCGATCCCAAGCTCCTCCGCGCAGGAGACGCCATCGACTTCTGGCGCGTCCTCATGGCCGACCGAACGCACGGACGCCTGATTCTCTACGCTGAAATGAAACTCCCCGGCACCGCCTGGCTGGAATTTGAAGTCACGGAAAAGGAATTACGCCAGACCGCCACCTTCCGTCCACTCGGCCTCTGGGGCCGCCTCTACTGGATCCTCTGCCTCCCCTTCCACATCCTCCTCTTCCCCGAGATGGCACGACGCCTGGCGAATAGCAAAGCCTCTGAAAGCCCAGAATCTTCTAAGTAAAACTAGCGGCTGAGCACAGAGGTCGCCGCATCACCCTTTAACTTCTCCGGGATGGCCTCTGGCTTTTCCCGGCGAATCGGCGGCACCGGTGGCGTGAGTACCCGCACCGGCGGCTCGTTTAGCGTCAGCAGAAAGTCCCGCAAATCGGCTAGTTCCTGCGCCGTAAGATTAAGCGGCTTCAGATGTTCGCTAGTCTTGGGAAACAACGGATCATCGACCTGATCCCCCTTGGGCTTGGGTCGAGGCATGCCGGCATTATAGAGTCGCAAAACCCCCTCAAGAATCGGAAACACTCCATTATGCATATAAGGGGCCGTTCTCCCCACATTACGCAGCGTCGGCGTGCGAAACTTGCCCACATCTTCGACCTGCCCCGTCAGCTTGTACCGGCCGAGATCCTGAAGGCGTCGCCCATAATAGGTCAGTCCCAGGTTATGAAACTCCCCATCCGTGAACATCGGACCCATATGGCAGTTCATACACCGCGCCTTCGTGCGAAAGACATGGAGCCCCGCGATCTCGGAATCCGATAAAATCGCCGGCTCTCCCTTGGCGAATTTATCGAACTTCGTACGCCCCGCCTGGATATTGCGTTCAAAAATCGCAATCGCCTCAAGAATACGGTCAAACGTGATCGCAGCGTCGCCAAAGGCGTTCTTAAAAAGCGGCCCGTAATATTGACTCTCCGCTTCTAGTCGCTCGACGACCTCGACCGGGTCCCCATTCATCTCGACTGGATGCACGATGACATCGCGAGCCTGATGCTCCAGAGAATCCGACCGTCCGTCCCAAAACAGCGTCTTGTGAAACCCCACTGCCACCAACGTAGGCGGATGACGCGTGATTTGCTCCCGATGCTCACCAAAGGAAAAGGCAACACCATTTGACCACCCCAATTGTGGTTCATGGCATGACGCACAGGAGACACTCATCGACTTCGACAGCCTCGGCTCGAAAAAAAGGCTCAGCCCCAGGCGGCGCTGCTCCTTTGTCCCCGTCGGCGCCCACTCGACCGGCCCGATTTCCTGTAATGGACGCCCTTCATCAAGTTCAGGCTTCGGCCACTCCTGAGAGGGCTTTGCGTACTCCTTTCGCAGCCACGCGATCAGTTCCTGACGCTGTGCTTCACTTTGCTCTCCGACCGACACAGCGGTACTCTCCGCCGTCTCGGCTTCCGCGTCCGGTCCTTCTTCCTGCTGCGCAATCGCTCCAGACGTCGCCAGCATTCCCGCCACCCATCCCGCAAGGAAAAGACGACAAGTATTCGGGAAAAGTCCCGGCATGAGCGAGCACGGCTTCATCATTAGAGAATGCTTCCCCTATTGTTTGGCCGTAGCCCCGGAGATCACATGACCATCCACAAAGCCCCAGTTCACCGACGTATTTCGATAGTGCGGCTTGACCTGGTATTTGGAGTTCAGCGCTTGCGGCCCCGTGGCCGACGTCCCGTCCCCTTTATAGTCCTCCGATGCGTTATACATCGAGGGAAGCGAGTACGCATAGGTGTCCCAGATGACGAGAGTCGAGTGAGGGTCTGGAAACGTTAGCATATTGTCCGTCTCAAATTGAACGGTGGCATTCCATGTGTAGCTGTTACCAAACTTCAGCAGCGACTTACGTCCACCGTAGCAGATCCAAGACTTCTTGGCGACGAAGTCCTCCAGCAGCTTGGGCAAGCCCAGCGGATCATCCACCATCCGATACTTGGAGTATCCCACCTCAGTCCGCGACCAGAGCTTCCCCTGACGTTCCGCCGCAAAGGAGATAGCCCCAGCGAGAATACCCCGCATATTACCCACGCACCGCGCCTGATTAGCGCGGTCCATGACATTTTTATACCAGCTGATCGAAAGCAGGGCGAGCACCCCTACGATGGCTATTGCCACCAAGGTCTCCACCAGCGTGATACCGGAATGCTTAACTTTCAAAAGACTTAGCGGCGTCGATAAAAACGTCTACCGCACAAACCTAATCCCAGAAGGAGCAAGCCCACCACACCAGGCTCCGGCACCGCCACGACTTCCAAGCGATAAAGCGCGCCATAGGCATCCGTTGCCCCCGTCGTGCGATCAGATCCTGTTAGAAAATAGAGAACTTCCTTCCCATCCTCGAGGACCACACTGAAGCTACCTGACTGGCTCGAGGACACGCCGTCGTAGTCCTTGAGATTGTAAAGCAGTTCGATGTACTCCGAATCCAGGTCGTAACGCCATATCTGCCCTCCATAGTTGGCCGCTGTCGCCGCGCCCGACGCCTGCTTCACGTAGTAGATCGAGTCTCCAAAAATAATCGGATCCGCAAAGTTACCTGCTCCCCCATCACTACTATTAGGCAAGAGAGACTGAGGACTAGCCAAGCCGTCCGTCAGATCGAACTTCATGATACCACCCGACAGAGCTACCGTATAGATACTGTTTCGTTCACTATCATAGAGAGGCGTATTCCAGCCTCCGTTACTTGCGCTGGTCACCCAGGTCGTAGAGAGGATGGATACCGTATCCGTCGTCGTATCCAGCACCTGAAGCGTAGCCGCCGCGCCACCCGCCGTAGACGCTGTCGTATAGTAGATCCTATCATTCACCAACAGCATCCCGCCTTGCGACTGGCGGCCATTGGCCCCAGTCAACTGCGTGATCTGGGTCGAACCCGTTGGGTTTCCGCTCGCGTCCAGCGTCACCTTCTGAACCGTACCCCAGTCCGAGCTACCGCCAGCATAAGTATTAAAGTAGATCGAAGCACCCCCTCCGCTGTTAGGCACATAGATCGGCGTTGCATAGGCCAGATTTCGAGGTTGGTTTGTGGCTACCGCCCCGCTCCACACCGCCTTCACACCCGTCGTTGCGATCGTCGCAGGATCAAAGGACCCTAACGCGCCGCCGTTATTACCAGTCGTCCACGACGCCCCGCCATATTGCGTCGCATAGTAGACGCGCCCATCATCCCCCATCGTCAGGGTCGTTTTCCACGGCGAAAACCCGTCATACCTAGCCTGAGTCGGATCGGAAGGATTTGGGAGACCGAAGGAATGCTGGATCGTGAACTGACCTGTCTCCAAGCTATAGGAAACGATAGCCCCGACAGAGTTTTCTCCGCCCGCAAAGGTCGTAAACCACAGGTCATTACCCACCTGCAACAGCCCGCCACGCGGACTTTCCGGACTTTGAGCCAGGATCCCAATATTAGGCAAATCCGCCACCTTAGTCAGCGTCGTCTGGACTTGCTCTGCAAAAACTAACTGGAAGGAACAGATCGCCAACGCGAATCCTAACAGTCCCTTTCGTAAACTTATCAACATTTACGAATCTATAGTGACTAATGAAAAACTCCGATATCGCACCCTTGTCAAAGTTTAGCGCAAATTTGCGATACGGGAAAATACGTACAAGCAAGGCACCCATCCGAGGACCTCGCAACTCCCTGAACTACAGTTTCGCTCGATGAAAATCCCCGACCTTGCGATCCGGGCACAAAAAAAAGCGCCTCCCGTGCGGAAGGCGCTTTTTGAAATGGAGCAGCTGAAACTTACTCTGCGGCTTCAGGAGCAGCGGTCTCGCCACCGAGGGCCTCGCCCACGGCGTAGCGGGTGAAGCGGCGGACGACGATGTTTTCACCGAGTTCCGCGATCTTCGAGCTGACGAGATCCTTGATCGTGAGATCAGGGTTCTTGATGAAAGCCTGCTCGAGGAGACAGATCGTGCTGTAAAATTTGTCGATCTTGCCGTCGACGATCTTCTCGACGATGTTGGCCGGCTTGCCTTCGACCTGACCGGCAGCGACGCGACGCTCGACTTGGATCAACTCGTCAGGCACCTGCTCACGGGAGACGTAAAGCGGGCTGGCGGCCGCGATGTGGAGAGTGATGTCCTTGACGAATTCGCGGAAGATTTCGTTCTTCGCGACGAAGTCGGTTTCGCAGTTGATCTCGATGAGGACGCCGACCTTGCCTTGGAGGTGGATGTAGGAGGCGATCACGCCTTCCTTAGCCGCGCGGGAGGCCTTGGAACCAGCCTTGGCGATGCCCTTTTTGCGCAGCAACTCCTCAGCCTGGGCGAGGTCGCCGCCGGTCTCGGAGAGAGCGCGTTTACAGTCCATCATGCCCGCGTTCGTTTTATCGCGGAGCTCTTTTACTAATGCGGGAGAAATATCAGCCATAGTATTTTCGGTTTAAAGGGTGAAATGGGTAATCAGCACAAAGTCGCGAGACCGATGAGCGGGCTCGCGACTTAAAGCAGTCAGTCTTTTTCGGCTATTCGGAGACGGCTTCCAACTCGCTAGGAGCCGGGGCCTTGGCGCGAATGCCTTTTGCCGTGACGATAGCGTCGACCAGCTTCTGCAGGATCACGCGGATCGAGCGGATAGCGTCGTCGTTGCCGGCGATCGGATAGTCGATCTTTTCGGGATCACAGTTGGTGTCAACGATGGCGACGACCGGGATCTTCAGGCGCGCGGCTTCCGCCACGGCGATTCCTTCGCGATTGGTGTCGATGATGACGATCGCATCAGGAAGCTTGTCCATGTTGAGGACACCTTCGAGGTTGCGGCGGAGCTTGGTCGCTTCGCGGCGCAGCGCGGAGGCTTCGGCCTTGTTGATGCGGGCGAAAGCCGGTGTCTTTTCGTTCTCTTCGAACTCGCGGAGACGAGCCACGCTCTTGCGGATCGTGGTGAGGTTCGTGAGAGTGCCACCGAGCCAGCGCTGGTTTACCCAGAATTGGCCTGTTGCTTCGGCGGCTTCTTTGACGGCTTCTTGCGCTTGTTTCTTGGTGCCTACGAAGAGGACTTTTCCACCACCCTTGACCAGGTCACCGAGGTAAGCCGCAGCTTTGGAAAGCTGGTTTACGGTGATCGAGAGATCAATGATGTAGATGGAGTTCTTCTCTTCGAGGATGTAATCCCGCATTTTGGGATTCCATCGCTTGGTCTGGTGTCCGTAGTGGACGCCAGCTTCCAAGAGTTCTGTCATGGTTTCGACGTTATGAGACGACATGGTGATCGGTTAGCTGACTGCTTTTTGCGGTTCTGGTTCCCCGGACAGGGTGTTGCCGAGGTGGACGATATCGATATCGCGGTTGGTCGGGAAGCCCGTACCAGCCGGAATGAGATGGCCCATGATGACGTTTTCCTTGAAGCCACGGAGGCGATCCACCTTGCCGAGGGTAGCGGCTTCGGTGAGGACGCGGGTGGTGTCCTGGAAGGAGGCGGCGGAGATGAAGCTATCGGTTTCGAGAGAGGCTTTGGTGATACCCAGCAGGACTGGGGTAGCCTCGGCGGCTTTTCCACCCTTCTCGACCACGCGTTCATTTTCCGCATCGAACTCAAGGCGATCGACCTGATCACCCCACAGTAGGCTCGTATCTCCGGGATCGGAGATCTTCACCTTGCGGAGCATCTGGCGAACGATGATTTCGATGTGCTTGTCGTTAATTTCGACCCCCTGGAGGCGGTAAACCTCCTGGACTTCGTTGAGGAGATGTTCCTGCAACTCCTGAGGTCCGCAGACTTCGAGGATTTCGTGCGGCACGACTGGTCCTTCGGTGAGTTGCTGGCCTTTCTTCACGAGATCGCCCTTGAAGACGATGATGTGTTTCGCGAGAGGGATCAGGTGTTCCTCTTCGGCGCCGGTCGCCTGGTCTTTGACGAGCAGGCGGCGTTTGCCGCGCACGGTGCCGCCGATATCGACGATACCGTCGATCTTGGCGATTTCAGCCGCGTCTTTTGGACGGCGGGCTTCGAAGAGTTCGGCGACTCGGGGTAGACCACCAGTGATGTCCTTCGTCTTCGCGATCTTACGCGGAGTACGAGCGAGACGAGTACCAGCAGAGATCTTCTGGCTCTCTTTCACTTCGATGTGCGCACCGGCAGGGATCGAGTAGCTGGCTAGGACTTCCTTCGCATCGTTCACGATGACGATCTGCGGGTGCAGATCTTCCTTGTGCTCGACGACGACGGTACCCATGACGCCCGTGGCTTCGTCCACTTCCTTGCGGATGGTGACACCCGAGATCATGTCGCGGAATTCGACCTTACCGGCCTTTTCCGTGATGATCGGCACGTTGTATGGATCCCATTGGATGAAGGTTTCACCCTTCTTCACGATCTGACCGTCGGCGACGGCGATGACGGAACCCACCACGATGTTGTAGCTTTCGAGCTCGCGGCCTTCCTTGTCATGAACGCCGACCGTACCGTTCTTGTTGAGCACAACGTAGTTGTCCTCGGTGGTTTTAACGACTTTGAGTTCGTTGAACCGGACGGTACCTTCGTTCTTCGCTTTGACGATAGGCTGTTTGAAGGTCTGGCTGGCCGTACCACCGACGTGGAACGTACGCATCGTGAGCTGAGTACCGGGTTCGCCGATGGACTGGGCAGCGACGATCCCGACGGCCTCGCCCAATTTGACGAGAAGACCGGTGGCAAGGTTGCGACCGTAGCACTTGGCGCAGATACCGCGCTTGGATTCGCAGGTGAGAGCGGAGCGGATCTTGAGTTGTTCGAGACCGATCTTCTCCAGAGCGGCGGCCGTCTCTTCGTCGACGATCGTGCCGGACTTGAGGAGGATCTGACCACCAACAGGGTCCTTGACGGTTTCGCAGCTCGTACGACCGATGATACGGGTCGAGAGGCTGACGACTTCTTCGTCACCTTCGTAGATAGGACGGACGACGATGCCGCTGACCGTACTGCAATCCGGGATCGTGATGATGACGTCTTGCGAAGCATCAACGAGCTTACGGGTGAGGTAACCGGAGTCAGCCGTCTTCAACGCCGTATCCGCGAGACCCTTACGGGCACCGTGCGTGGAGATGAAGTACTCAAGAACGGAGAGACCTTCGCGGAAGTTCGAGATGATCGGGCGTTCGATGATTTCGCCGGATGGCTTGGCCATCAGACCGCGCATACCGGCCAACTGCTTGACCTGCGTACGGTTGCCTCGGGCGCCGGAGTCGACCATCATGAACACAGGGTTCATCTCTTTCTTACCGTCGTTGAACTCCAGGGTGCGGAAGAGCGCGTTCGCCAGTTCTTCACCGGTGTGCGTCCAGATATCCTGCACCTTATTCTTACGTTCACCGTCCGTGATGATACCGCGGCGGTACTGCTTCTCGACTTCGGCGATTTCCTTGTAAGCCTTCTCGAGGAGAGTGCTCTTCTCTTTCGGGATCATCATGTCTGAGATACCGATGGAGATGCCGGCGCGGGTCGCCGAGCGGAAGCCCATTTCCTTGAGGCGGTCGAGGGTCTCGACCGTGCGCTGCTGGCCCACGGCCTTGTAGCAACGCCAGATGATGTCGGAGAGCTGCTTCTTACCGCAGACCTTGTTGTAGAAACCGAGTTCGTCAGGCCAGATCTGGTTAAAGATCACGCGACCGGCGGTCGTTTCGAGGATCTTCGACTCCGAAGTGCCGTAAACGGTCTCGACTCCGAGATCAGGGTTCTTGAAGCGGATGCGGGTGTGCATCTGCAAGGCACCCTCGGCCATGGCGAGTTCCACTTCGGAAGGCTCGGCAAAGAGAGGGAGGCGCTGCTCGCCCTGGTCGCCGCGGGGCTTTTGGGTGAGGTAGTAGCAACCAAGAGGAATGTCCTGAGACGGCGTCGTGATCGGCTTGCCGCTGGATGGCGAGAAGATGTTATTCGGAGCCAGCATGAGCATGCGGGCTTCCATCTGCGCTTCCACGGAGAGCGGCACGTGCACGGCCATCTGGTCACCGTCGAAGTCGGCGTTGTAAGCCGTACAAACGAGCGGGTGAATACGGATAGCTTCGCCTTCGATCAACTGCGGCTCGAAAGCCTGGATCGAGAGACGGTGCAAGGTGGGAGCACGGTTAAGGAGAACGGGGTGACCCTTCGTGACTTCGTCGAGGATGTCCCAGACTTCGGGAGTCTGACGCTCGATGAGCTTCTTGGCCGAGCGCACGGTGTGCACGTGACCCTGCTCCTTGAGGCGACGGATGATGAATGGCTCGAACAGAACGAGAGCCATCTTCTTGGGCAGACCGCACTGGTTGAGCTTGAGCTCAGGTCCGATAACGATGACCGAACGGCCGGAGTAGTCGACACGCTTACCGAGCAAGTTCTGACGGAAGCGGCCACCTTTACCCTTGAGCATGTCGCTGAGGGACTTGAGCGGACGGTTCGCAGCACCGGTGACGGCGCGGCCGTGACGGCCGTTGTCGAAGAGCGCGTCCACAGCTTCCTGGAGCATGCGCTTTTCGTTGCGAATGATGACTTCCGGGGTCTTCAGCTGCAACAAGGTCTTGAGACGGTTGTTACGGTTGATGACGCGGCGGTAGAGATCGTTCAGATCGGACGTCGCGAAACGGCCACCTTCCAGCGGCACGAGCGGACGGAGATCCGGTGGGATGACAGGCAGGACGTTGAGGATCATCCACTCAGGACGAGTCTTCGAGGTCATGAAGCCTTGAACGAGCTTGAGGCGCTTGGCCAGCTTCTTACGGAGCTGCTTACTGCGGGTCGCCGTCATCTGCTGCTCGATCTCATCATTGAGATTCTGCAGGTCGGTGAGTTCGAGGAGCTTCTGGATCGCTTCTGCGCCCATTCCGGCCACGAAGTCTTCACCGTACTGGTCTTCCGCTTCGCGATATTCCGCCTCGGTGAGGAGCTGGCAACGCTGCAATGGCGTGTTGCCTGGATCGATGACGATGTAGTCTTCGTAATAGATCACGCGCTCGAGCTGGCGGCTCGTCATGTCGAGCATGAGGCCGATGCGCGAAGGCATGCACTTGTAGAACCAAATGTGCGAGACCGGCACAGCAAGATCGATGTGGCCCATGCGCTCACGGCGCACGCGGCTCAGCGTCACTTCGACGCCGCAACGATCGCAAACCACGCCCTTATGCTTGATGCGCTTGTACTTACCGCACGAGCACTCCCAGTCACGAGTCGGACCAAAGATACGTTCGCAGAACAAACCACCTTTTTCAGGCTTGAACGTACGATAGTTGATCGTTTCAGGGTTTTTGACTTCACCTTTGCTCCAGTTCCGGACGTTTTCCGGAGCCGCGACGGTGATGCCTACTTCGTCGAAGCCCAGCTCACGCTGCTCGCCGAAGATCTCTCCAATATTAACC
>Ga0247822_10001185_pt1 | contig 15673 bp, 8 predicted proteins | sample 13C_Cellulose_Da_FD_192423 | JGI IMG/M metagenome (GOLD analysis project Ga0247822, IMG submission 192423) | Soil microbial communities from agricultural site in Penn Yan, New York, United States - 13C_Cellulose_Day30 | ecosystem: Environmental > Terrestrial > Soil > Agricultural land | place...
GGTGGTGCCCACGTAGAACTCCACCTTGGAGATGTTGGCCCGCTCGTCACTGGCGACGGCCGTGAGCGTCGCGTACTCGCTCAACGTCGCCCCCTCCGCCGGCGCGGTGACGGCCACTGTGGGCCCGGTGAAGTCATTGTCGAATGTCACATTCACCGGCTCCGAGGTGCTCACGTTGTTCCAGGTGTCATATGCCTTCGCGGTGATCACCTTGGCGCCGTTGGCCTGCAGCCGCGTGTTGTAGTTATAGGTGTAGGGTGCCGAGGTGACGGTCCCCACCTTGGCCGTGCCCACGAAGAACTCCACCTTGGAGATGCCAGCCAGGTCATCGCTGGCGGTGGCCGCGAGCGCCACGGTCTCGCTCAATGTCGCCCCCTCTGCCGGGGCGGTGACAGCCACCGTGGGCCCGGTGAAGTCATTGTCGAACGTCACGTTCACCGCAGCGGAGGTCTCCACATTGTTCCACGCATCATAGGCCTTCGCAGTGATCACCTTGGGGCCGTTGCTCAGCAGGCGCGTGTTGTAGTTATAGGTGTAAGGCGCCGAAGTAACGGTCCCCACCCGAGTCGTGCCCACGTAGAACTCCACCCTGGCGATGCTCGACTGGCTATCGCTGGCGGTAGCCGAGAGCGCCACGGTCTCGCGCAACGTCGCTCCCTCCGCCGGGGCGCTGAGGACCACCATCGGCGGGGTGAAGTCGTTTCCGAACTCCACGTACACCGGCTCGGAGGTGCTCACGTTGTTCCAGGTGTCAAACGCCTTCGCGGTGATCACCTTGTCCCCATTGCCCTGAAGGCGGGTGTTGTAGTTATAGGTGTAGGGTGCCGAGGTGACGGTCCCCACGCGGGTCGTGCCCACGTAGAACTCCACCCTGTTGATGCTCGACTGGTCATCACTGGCCGTGGCCGAGAAGGTGACGGTTCCGATCAGCGTCGTCGCGTGCTCCGGCGCAGTGAGGGCCACCGTGGGCGGGACGAAGTCGTTGTCGGTCGTCACCGCCCGCTCTGCGGTGCTGGTGTTGCCTGCCGCGTCATAGGCCTTCACGGTGAGCAGGTAGGAGCCATTGGGGACGTTGCGCGTGTTCCACGAGTAGGAGTACGGCGAGGAGGCGTCTGCTCCCAGCAAGGTGGTGCCCTCGTAGAACTCCACCTTGGTAACGGCGACGTTATCGCTCGCCGTCGCGGAGAGACTGACGGTGCCCAGGATGACGGCTCCCTCCGCGGGAGCGGAGAAGGCCACGGTGGGCGGCGTCACGTCGTTGTTGACCGTGACACTCACCTCGGGAGAGGTGCCCACGAGGCCCGCCGTGTCATAGGCCCGCACCGTCAACGCGTGGGTCCCATTGGCTGCCGTGCGCGTGTCCCAAGAGAGGCTGTAGGGTGACGTGGTGTCGGTGCCCAGCAGCGTGGTCCCGTCATAGAACTCGACCCGGGCGACGGAGAAGTTGTCGCTGGCCGTGGCAGAGAGCGTGACCGTGTTCTTGATGGTCGCCCCCGCGGCGGGTGCCGTCAACGTGGCCGTGGGCGGATCGCTGTCTGTCTCCTGAACCACCACGAAGGCGAGATCGTCCACGTCATCCATCGGGCCAGACGGGCATGCCGTGGTGCTACCGCCCGATCGGTAGACGGCCCGGATCGCCTGCAGATCGCTCCCCTGGGGGATGGTGAAGGAGGCGGCCATCTGGTTCGGGCCAAAGCCTCCTGGGATGAGCGTGGCGATCCACGTCCAGGCCGGAGACCGCGCATCGGGTGCGGAGAAGAGGTCCACCCGCTCAGCGCCGGGATCAAAGCCCGAGAAGAAGGAGACCCGGATGCGCACCTGCTTACCCGGCGCGAGCAGGCCGCCGTCCTCGCGGATCACCTTGATGGCGTCGAGCGAAGGATCCAGCTGATACATGCCGCCCACTCCGTCCGCGCAGCTGTTGCCCAGCGTGTTGGGCGTGTGCTGCTCGGGGCCGATGAGGGGGCCACGGCCCGCGAGCAGGTCCAGCGAGTCGCACTGGCTGCCCGGGCTGTCGCAGACCGGAGCGCCCAGCACCGGATCGAAGGCGGCCTTGCCCGAGTTCTGAATGGTGACGGAGATAGAGGCGGCCTGGCTGTTACAGCTCATGTCAAAGGCGCGCACGCTCAGGGTGGAGGGGCCATTGAGCGCCTCGTTGCTGTTCCAGGTGAGCGAATAGGGTGCAATCGTGTCGGTGCCGATGAGCGCTCCATTCAGGTAGAACTCCACCTTGGTGATGCTCCCGTCGTCGCTCGCGGTGGCCGAGAGTGTCACGGTGCCGGTGAGCGTGGCTCCCTCCGCTGGGGCGGTGAGCGCCACCTGAGGTGGCACCTGCCCCGCCGCCCCCATGCACGCGGTATGCAGCAGCACGTTCGGAGACGCCGGGTCCTGGCCTTCCACGACACTGCGGGTGCTTCGGGCGATGAGCTCCTCCGTCACCTCGGCTGGTGTGGCGTTGGGGTGGCCCTCCAGGTAGAGGGCGGCAGCCCCCGCGGCATGGGGGGTGGCCATGGAGGTGCCGTCGAGCGTATTCACGTGCGCGTCGCCGGTGTACCAGGCGGAGTCGATGCGCTCGCCAGGCGCGAAGAGGTCCACACAGGCGCCGTAGTTGGAGAAGAAGGACATGATGTCCATCTGGCCCGTCGCGCCCACGGTGAGGGCTCCCGGCACTCGCGCCGGGGAGCGGGTGCAGGCGTTCACGAACTCGTTGCCCGCGGCGACGACATAGACGACTCCGGCCGCGATGGACTGCATCACCGCATCATCCACGGCCTGGGTCCCCTCGGCGCCGATGCTCATGTTGGCCACTGCCGGCTTCACGTGGTTCGCGGTGACCCAGTCGAGGCCCGCCAGGACCTGCTCCAGCGTGCCCTCGCCCGAGCACGTGATGATGCGCACGGAGTGGATCGTCACCTGCTTGGCCACGCCGTAGGTGGCTCCGCCCAGAGTGCCGGCGACGTGGGTGCCGTGGCCCTGGCAGTCCTCGGTGCCCACGCCATCGCCGATGGCATCGAAGCCGTTGCCCATGCGGCCCGCGAACTCGGCGTGTGTGCTCCGCACGCCGGTATCGAAGATGTACGCGTGGACCCCCGCGCCGGTGTACTCGTAATAGTAGGTGTTATCCAACGGATGGTACCGCTGATCCACGCGATCCAGCCCCCAGGTGGGAGAGCTCTGCAAACCCTGGAGCTTGAAGATGCGCTCCTGCTCGACGTAGCGCACGCGCGGATCCTCGCTCATGCGCCGGGCCTCCTCCTCCGTCAGCGAGGCCGAGAAGCCCTTGAGCGCGTGCGCGTACACGCGCCGGAGGTTGCCGCCATGCGTGCGGGTCAGGTCGTCCGAGGCCTTGCGTACCTCCAGCGGCATGCCCTGGAGGCTCTGCGCTCCCTTGTCCTCGAGCACGACGATGTACCGGCCTGGAACGGCATTGGCTTCCGCGAGGAGGAGCTTGGAGTTCACAGCCAGCGCCGAGCCGGGTTCTAGACGCTCTTCACAGGCGGAGAGGAGTCCACACATCCCCAAAAGGATGGCAGTGGTTCGCAACGGCGTGAGCATCGGCGTTCCTCCGTTTCGCTCGTGCGCGAGGTATTCAGGTGTCCCCCGATGATGACAGATTCACGCAACGCGCGTACAGCCATGCTTGTTGGGAAGAGCTCCACCTGTTCATGCAGAGACCCTGGGTCTGTGCTGCCCCAGATGCCCATTGTCATCGGCCACTCGTGAACGTCTGGCATGAACTCGTGCGTCGCCATTTCCGCGACCGGCGAATCACCTGCCCTCCCTTTTTGGAGCACCTGGGCTGATAGGCCGCGGCCTCAGCGGCTCAATCCCAGCAGAGCCGCCAGCGCGTGCTGGACAGCGCCCACCTGGATCTCGCTCCGCACGACGCTCGTCCTGACCCCTCCCAGCGCGTAGCGCGGATTGGGCAGCAGCGGCACATCCCGCTCCTGGTACACGAGCGAGTCCAGGAACGCGACACCCCGCCCATAAGCATCCAGATAACGCTGCTTCCGGGCACGCTCACGCAAGCCCGCCGCCAGCTCGATGCCCGCAGCGAGCGCCTCCAGGTAGAGCGCGGTGGTGCTCCCAGGCGTGTCAGGCTGGTGCTCATTGAGGAACGCGCCCGTCTTCTCGGACTGGTACTTCAGCATCCAGTCGCAGATCTCGAAGGCAAAGCGAGCGGCCTCGGCATCCCGGTCCACGCGCCACCACGCCACGGCAGCCTGCGCCTGCCAGCAGACTTGATCCCAGTGACGCTTGTGGACGAACCGGTGACGGTAGAAGCGCCGGGCCTGCGCGAGCTTGGCCTTGTCCGGAGCGCATACCCCCTTCTCCGCCGCGCGAGCCAGCGCCAGCAGCGCCTGCCCCGGATACCCATCCTGGAACGAGTCGTCGTCGAAGGCTGGGTCCATGTGGCAGGTGAAGCGGCCTTGCGCGCCGATGCTCGACCAGAGCGTCGTGGCGAGCGTTGCCGCGGTGGCGTTGTCGTCCCCCGTCTCCAGCAACGCGAGGAGGACGAGCGATACCTCGGAGATCGACGTGCCTCCGTCTCCGCGGATCCACACGCGCTCGGCCTCATCGAACGCCAGGTCCGAGGTGAGCGCGGAGAGGAGCGTCCGCGCCCCCTCCCCCAGCGGCGCGGGGCCCAGCTGCCGGTGCGCCCGAGCCATCGTCCAGGCCTGATGCGCGAGCAGCGCGGTATCCAGCCCCTTGTGGGCCGAGCCGGAGAACGGCTCGTAGCGCGTCGTCTCACCCAGGTGGCGCAGGAGGAACTTGCAGAGCGCCTGAGTCAGCTGCGTGGTCCGCTGCGAGAGTGCCTTGGGCGGAGTGCCCACCGGCAGCCCGTGCTCGACGCGGCGAATCCCCCCTGCATCCGCCAGCCAGGTGATGCAGTCAAACCGGCGCCATCGGTAGGGCCCCTCCATCAGGCCCGCCGTGTTGAGGACGGCACGCACGTATTCCATCGGCGTGAGGTTCCCGGTGACCGCGACGGATGGGAGGAGCAACCCCTCTCGATCTCCCTGGTACACCATCAACGCCTGCTCGGCATTGCGCGTCTGCGCGGCAGCCTCCTCTGGCGTCAGCTCCCCCAGCTCGGTGGCGTCGTGGAGCAACGACACCGTCACAGCCAGCGGCTCGTTTGCCCCCTGGGGCTCGGCGTGCGACGCCCCAAGTGCACTCCGCGCGATAGCGACAAGATCCTCATCGAGGCTCGTGAAGCGTGCCCCGGCGGAGCCCACCGGGCGGCCCTGGCGATAGACCCTCATCCAGAGAGAGTCCACGGAGCTATCGAGCTGCATGGCCTGAAGAGCCGCAGCAGGCTCCCGGCCCTTCGAGAGTGCCTGCACCACCTCAAGCGCACGCGCGGCGATGGCGCCACTGGCGGCAATCCATCGCGGCGGTGCCTCGGCGGGGACACCACTCGGCTGCCAGGAGCTGCCTGGCTCAACGGCCTTCTGCACCTTGAAGCGATAGAGGACGAAGGGCTCCCATGGCAGGAGCCGCGCCTTGCCGCTCCGAGCGCTCTCGAGCTGCTGCCACTCATTGGCGATGCCCGGCATCCGCGGCATCACGCCCCCAAGGAGGAAGGGGCGCTCGCGGCTGCGCACCACCAGGCCGTACCGCTCGTTGTCGAGCTGCCCTACCTCGCACTCCTCGAGCGCCGAGCAGAACGTCACCGCCATGGCGCTCTGCTCCAGGACTGCGAGCGGCTCTTCCCCCACCTCCTTGAGCTTCTGCGCCGCCAGGAACGCGGCCTCGCCAATCGCCACCGGCAGCGAGACGGCCTTCTCCTCCGGGAAGCTCCAGAAGCCACCTCGGGCATGGCGCCGGTGAAGTGCGTCCTTGGGCCGCACGCTGACCCAAACTCCACCTGCTCCCGTGTACCGGCCATTGATGCGGCGGGGTGGGCGGAGGAGCTTGCCAGTCCTCAAGGCCTCGTCGATGACCCGGCGCGCGAGTTCGGCGGGGTGCAACCCTTCGGGTGCAGCCTCCGAGGAGAGCTCATGCGGCGGGAAGGCCCGGGTGGGGTTCGGCGCAAGGGCCTCCTCCTCCGGCATGTGGGAGACGAGATCGTTCCAGATGTCGAAGAGGGTGAGCATCCGGTACCCGCGCGACACCATGCGGGAGAAGGCGCTGTCATAACCGAAGCGCACCAGGCACACGCCACCCTCGACGCGCAGCCCCGCCTCCTCGAGCCGGGCCACGCACTCCTCCATCGAGGTCTCCAGGCCCACCGAGTCATGGATGAGGACCACGGGCTCGGAGGGATCGATCCGCCCCTCGATGAGCTTGTCCGCACCCGCTCCCTTCTCCGGGCGAACGAGCAGCCCCCGATACTTCCCCTTCGAGAGCAGGACGCAGGACTGGAGGATGGGAACGCCCGTCGTCCCAAAGGTCGCCAGCTGGCGCCCCTCGAAGTTCTCGAGCAGGTGGAGCAGGCAGCGGCCCGCGAGCTCGGCGCCCCGGGAGGACAAGGTCACCCCCAAAGAGTCGAGCGTCCAGGGGACCGTGCTGCCATCCTCCGAGGGCACCTGAGGGCTCGTGGACTCCCGGCGGATGCCCTCGCGCAACAACAGCTCGAGCAGTTCTTGCCGGTCCGAGGCGAAGGAAGCAGAGGGCCGTGTCGGTCGAGAGCGGACCTGTTTGCCACGAGCAGCAGGCTTCCTCATCCCATCTCCGTCGGCGCGTCCCCCCCTCCACGGAAGGGTGGTCGCCCATCTTACTCCCCCCGGGCGTCCCGTCCCTTTTTTCTGTCCCCGAGGGCCAGCGCTCGGGGACTCAGACGCGCATGGCGGCCAGGGCGATCCCCGGCACCTTGAGCCAGGAGGGAGCCAGCTCGAAGTCCGCGAGCCGGCGCCCCAGGGTGTGCACCCCTCGATGGCCGGGCACCCAGGGCGCGGGCGGGAAGCCCGTCAGCGGGGCCCGGAGGACCACCTTCTCGATGTCCTCGAACATATAGGTGTTGTGGACCCACCCCAGGCCGCTCTGGATGTTCTGGGGTGTAGCGGAGGGATGGCCGCCCCATGGCAGGCTGCCCAGCGCGAAGACGGCGGCAGGCCAGGTGTTCACGGCCACGGCGCCGTAGCGCAGCTCGCGGATGGCCTTCTCCACGGCCGCGTTCACCGCCGGATCCTTCAGAGACTTCGGGTGCACCACGAGCGTGGCGCAGAGGGTGCCCCACACCTTGTCATTGACGAACGGCACCGCCTGCTCCAGGAAGGCCACCGGATCGTCCGTGCCCGGCAGTCCCGTCTCGGACAGCACCGTGCACCAGGGCTCCTGCTGGAAGACGCGATCCTGTGCCTGGCTGGGATCCACGTCCGGCACGAGTGCGAAGGCCAGCTCCCCCTGCCTCGGTGTGCCGACGAGCCGCAAGCCCTTGCGTCCTTCGGTGAACTGCCTCCAGCGCTGCTCCGCCCCGGGGTACCAGGCGCGGCGCGCAGGCGTCCTGCCCAGCGCCGTCTGCACCGCGTCCACCATCTGCCCACGCTGGCGCCAGTCGCGCGGCTGGACCAGCAGCTTGGCGGAGTTGCAGTTGAACGAGGCGTTGTTGGCCACCATGCCAGCGATGCTGCTCCCTTGGAAGCGGAGCTCGCCCTCGCTGTAGGGCCCTGGCACGACGATGACTGGAGAGATGTTGCCCAGCTCGCTGGAGATGGCCTTCTTCAGCAGCGGCTCGTTGCGCGCACGCCGGGTGTCGGTCTCCGGGCCCGGAGGCCCCCACATCAGCAGGTCATGCGTCTTGTCGCTGCCAGTGATGTGCACCTCGTCCACGTCCGGATGATGGACGAGCGCGGCGCCCTCCTCCGCGCCTCCATAGATGACCGCGAACACGTTCCGCTGGGCCAGCGGCGCGAACGCCCGCTCCAGGAAGGGCCCCAGGTACGCGTTCACCGGGTTCATCTTGAGGATGCACGCCGTGCCCTCGACAAACAGCTTGTAGAGGCAGTCCGCGGGGGGAATGGAGTTGACGTTGCCAGCGCCCAGCACGGCGCACACACGGCCCTCGTGGGGCCGACGGTAGAAGGAGGCCTGGTGCTCGCGCAGGTTGGCGGCTGTCACACCCGGCTGGAAGCGCACCTCGCCCACGTGCCCGAGCAGGAGCATGGAGTCCAGAAGGTCGGCCGGGTAGATGCGCGCGGACAACTGTCCGTTACTCAAGGTGCTCAGCCGCGAGGGCGGGATGTACGGAGCGCCGTGGCGCTGGATATCCCGAAGAGACTCGGCCAGCAGCCGCAGGTTCCTCAGAACCACGAGCGGCCCTGCCAGCCACTCCTCGCCGGCGGTGGGGCTCTCGGGGTCTATCCCCTTGGCCTCACAGGCAGCTCGGACGCTGGGCTCAGCGATCGCATGATAGTCCCGCCGCAGCTCCTCCAGCAGGGCGATGCGCTCGCTGATCGATACCTTGACCCAGGCGCGGGAGCCCTCCTTGATGCGGCGCACCAGCGAATCCATCGACGGGATGGGAGTAGCTTGTGGAGCAACGGCGAGGACCATGGCGGGGATCTCCTGACGGCAGGAAAGCGGCGCCACGTTAGGCGGGGCCCGCACGGCCGTCACCCTTCTTCAGAGTGAACCGTTCAGGGCGGCACGGTGAACGTGCCGGCCAGCACCCGCCCGTCGGGGATCGGCTCCCCCTCTGGAGTGGAGGCAACAATCCGAGAGCCATCTCCCCTGGAGTTCCACAGGCCCACCAGGACCTTCCACCTGCCTGGCGGCACCCCCAGTGCGCTGATCGTGAATGCGTCTCGGAGCAACCGTCCACGCGGCGCGGTCTTGAAGAAGAACGTCCCTGCCAGCACCTCGTGGTCCTGATTCACCATCCTCCCGTGCTCATCCACCAGGTGGACGAAGACGCCCACCGCGCGCGGCACGCTCCCATTCACCTTCCAGAACAGCTCGAAGGAGAGGAGCCCATTCGCATCCGGCTCGGCGGGCACCACCGCCCCGTGCAGCTCCACGGGGACCGAGAAGCTGGCTCGCACAGGCGTTGCCTCGGGGGGCAGGGACTCCACCAGGATGGGGGTGCCATTCGGGTTGGTCAGGACGGGAGGCGCGGGCGGCTCGGTCCAGGTCACCCAGAGCAGCCCCCATACGGCGAGCGGCCCGGCCGCGATCGCGCACAGCCGCCACGGGGAGAGCTTCCCTCGCCTGCGAGTCCACCACCCCACGAACCCCAGGCTTCCCCAGGCGAGCACCGACACCAGCGCTCCGCCGAACGTCGAGCGTGGCAGGAAGCGCAGGGAGACCTGGTGCTCGCCGGGTGGGAGCCTCACGCCCAGGAGCCCCTCATGCGAGACCACCTCTCCCACCGAGGACTTCCACCCAGGATGCCAGTTCTGGTTCACGAGCAGGTTCACGGGGGAGGCCGCACGGACCTCCAGATCCAGCCGGTTGGGAGACCAGGAGCTGCGCCGGACCTGGCCAGCCGAGGGATCCTCCAGGTACTCCTCCTGCGCCAGATCGCCCCGGAGCAGCGCGGACATGGGGACGGGATAGGCCTCGCCGCAGGAGATCGAGCCGCGGTTGAGGGCGAGGAAGTACCCCTGGGACCAGCGGTTGCCACGCGCCTGGGCGAAGGGCTGATCCACGCGCTCGGGCTCGGAGAGGATGCTGACCCGCTGGGTGGCGACCTCAAAGCTCCGCACCGCCATTCCCGTTCCCACGATGGCCGCCCCGCACATCACCACCGCGCCCCAGGCCGCCAGCCGTGACCGCCGGACCCGGCGCCACACCACACCGAACCCGATGGCGCCCAGCACCGCGAGGAAGAAGGCCACGTAGACAGCGAAGCGCTCCGGGTAGCGCAGCGTCGAGAAGAGGGGCAGCGCTCGCAGTCCCTCGAAGAGGGAGAGCCGGAAGTAGTACCCGGTCGCCAGCCACGCGGAGAGAAACGCTGCCACCCACGGCACCAGCGCACGCCGGGAGAAGAAGGAGGCCGCGACCAGCAGAAGGATGGGCGGAGCCAGGTAGAAGACCCCTCCCCCCTGGGTTGCACTCGCCAGGAGCTGTGTGGCCACGTTCGCGGGCGGGTGGCCAGGCTGTCCGGCCATCACGCGCAGCGCGCTCTGGAGCGTGTCGATCACCGGCCAGAGACGGAAGGCGCTCGCGCCCAGGATGAAGAGGGCCGCGGCGCCCAGCCAACCGGCCAGCTCGGCTCGATGCCTCCAGGTGCGCTGAGCCCACAAGCCTCCCACGGCCTCGAGCGAGACGAACAAGGCCGTCAGTGGCACCGGGTAGGTGCCCCCGAAGCCCAGCATGAGCGCGAAGGCTCCGGCCATGAGCGCGATCCCCGCAAGCCGCCGGCGGAACACCAGCCGGAGGCCGAGCAGGGTCCACGGCACCAGCTCGAAGCCGAGGAAGTTGAGCCACCCCAGCCCCCAGGACACGGCATAGAAGCCATTGAGGGCGAAGAAAGGCGCAGCGGCGAAGGCCCCCAGCGCTGTGCCGGCCTTCAGCCGCGCGTAGCGGAAGAAGCCCTCCATCCCCAGCACCAGGAAGAGGAAGAGAACCAGGGGCTCCGCGCGCCTCGAGCCAAACGCAAGTGAGAGCAGGAACGTGGGTGAGGCGAAGCGCGTCTGCGGGCCGCCCATCGCATCCAGGCCTCCGCACGTCCACGGAGCCCACAGCGGCAGCTCGCCGTAGTCGAGGACAGTCCGCACCGCCATCTCCTCATAGGAGTGCGTCACGTGCGAGTCGCGGAAGTCATTCATCCCGCCGGCCTGTCCCAGCGCCGTCCAGGAGGCCGCGAGCGAGATGAGGCAGAAGACCATCAGCCGGAGGCTGGCGGTGGTCGCGATGCGGCGGGCGGAGTAGAGGACTCGGTTCGGGAGCACGGCCATGGAGCGGAGCCCTCAGTCGTAGAAGGGGCGCGGCTTGCTCGGGCTCGCGGTGGGCTTGCGTGGCGGCTTCACCGGATGCGTGTGGAGATCCTCGTCGATGGCGCGGAAGATCTCTCCAGGCGAGACACCCGCGCGGCGGGCCATCTCCATGGCCCAGCCACGCTCGGAGGCGTGGAAGTCATCGTCCTGGGACCACCGATCGCCAGGGAAGCGGTGCACCGGGCTCTGCCGCCACCGAGGCTCTTCGGCGGCGCACATGCGCCCCACGGCGGCCCGCTCGGCCTCGGAGAGGCGGCGCGTTGGGGGCGGGACCTGTGCGCTCAGCGCACGCCCAATCGCCAGGGCGGTGCACAGTCCCGAGACACCCCAACCCGTCAGCCGGAGCCATTTCGACCGGATCATGGCCTCTTCGTGAGGCCAGACGCCGCGCCTGTCAAGGCTAACCCAGCGAGTCCGCTCCGGCGGGTGCTTCGGCTACGAGTCCACCGGCTCGGCGATGCCCTTGCTCACCGCCTCGTCGATGAGCGCCTTCAGCTTCTTCATCCCCTCGCGCGCCAGCGTCTCCTGCTGCTCGCCGAGCTTCTCCTGCTCCTGGCCGAGCTTCTCCTGCTGCTCGCCGAGCTTCTCCTGCTCCTTGCCCAGCGCCTCCTTGCTGTTCGGAGGTGATTCGAGAGCTGCATCGTGCTACATGAGGCGCTATTGGGGACTGTTAGGTCGGTCTCCAGTTTTCATGCAGAACGACTTGATCGGCTGCCTGAGTTCCTCAGCTGACGGAGAACTGCTCTGCCGAAGCATGAATTCACCAGCCTGATGCGCCGCTTGTCCCATGCGGGGTTCAAGAAGGACTTTGTGCACTCGGCGATCCTCCCTGACTGGTGGGACGAGACCTGCGAAGAAACCCCAAGCCTGCTGACAGACGTGGAGATTCGCGTGGCCCGCTTCCTCGGGCTATCCGTATCAGCGATAAGAGATCCCGCAGTCGAACTCTCACCGCCTTCCTACGCCGGTGCTCAACTGCGGCGTGTGCGAGACATCGACCGCGACCGCCTAGCACCTGCAATCCACTCTGCGCTACAGATCGCCGCTGCGTTAGTGCGCAATCTGCGGGCACCTGTCCCATCCCCATCAATCCCTCCGGCAGACGGCCTCATGTGGAGGGCCCAGATTCAACATGTCGGTACGGCGATCACGCTGAATGATGTCGTCAGCAATCTCTGGGAGAGGGGCATCCCTATTGCGGCCATCGACGTCCTACCGGCTCCGAGCTTTCAGGGGCTAGCGTGCGTGGTAGGCGGGCGTCCTGTGGTCTTGTTGGGCCATAAGCATGACGAGCCTGGCCGGGTGGCCTTCTTCGCCGCTCACGAGATTGGCCACATCGCATCTGGCGACTGCGCACCCGACCGCCCTGTGGTCGACGAGCAAGAAGAAGTCGCCGACGATGCTGACATGGAGATTAGAGCTGATCAGTACGCCACCCATGTGCTCGTCGGCAAGGATACTGTGCCAAAGGTCGATGCCAAGAATGCGCGGGAGCTAGCGATCCATGCCGGTCAGTTCGAACGCTCAAGCGGGATTGACGCCGGCGCGGTCATCTTCGCGTGGGCTCGACTAACCGGTGACTACGCCAAAGCATCAATGGCGGTGAAGGCGCTCTATCGCGGGTCAGGCGCTAGACGCTTGTTGCGGCAGCATTTCGATCGCTATGTGGATCTCGATTCCGCAACTGAGAGCGATCGCGCGCTGCTCCGGTGCGTTTTCGGGGACCCAGAGCGCGATGCGACTGCTCGTTGATAGCGACGTTTTTTGCAAGCTTGGTATCGGGAACCTGCTTAGCGACGCACTCGAGGCACTCGACGCCAGCGTGAGCGATTGCGGTCGCCTGCCGGCGCTTCCCCATATGCTTCGAAAGGGGAAATTGACCAGGGTCTATGGCGCGGAAGCCTGTGCCAGCCTTGTACCGCTCGCAGAGCAAATGCAAACCATCCCTGCCGCAGATACGACATGGCTCGACCCGCTCAGCTCAGTTGAAGCCATTGATCCGGGGGAAGCCCAGTTGTTCGCGATCGCCGCACGGAACAATGTCAGCCTCATCACCGGCGACAAGCGTGCGCTGCGGGCGTTGAAGGGCATCAATGGTTACGCAGAAACTCTGGCTGGACGCATTGTTGTCCTAGAGGCTATCCTCATAGCTCTCTGCAACCGACTCGGTCACTCCGAGGTACGGCGCAGGTTGGGTTCCTTGACGACGACCGACAAGACCCTGATGATCTGCTTTTCGGAGGGCAATCTGGATCCCCGTAGCGCATTGGCGGCGTACTACCGCAGCCTTGTTGCCGAGGTTAACCCCTTGCTCCTGTGGGAGCCTCCGACTGGAGGAATGGCGTGAACTTCGACTCTAGCCACTACGTACCAGTGCTGAAGGTGAAACGAGCCGAGAAGCATGCCCTGAAGAAAATCGCCCCCTCTCTGCGATCTAGAATCACTCCGCTCCTTGAACTTGTGGAGCGAAATCCAGACAAGGCCTCCACCATCGGCCACCACCTCGACACAGCCTTCAAGGATCTAGCCCCCGCCACTAGTTCCTACCGCCGATGCCTACTCGACGCACGTGAACTCGAACCCGATGGGCCTTCCGCAGTTGAGGACGTGTTCAACCGCGCTGCAAGGGCGGGCATGAAGTTCACGCCAGTGACAGGGATCTCACGCACCGTGGATGTGGCAGCGGCCCTCAGCCACCGTGCCGCCGGAATCGGCGTACGCCTTACTCGTGAAGAGTTTGAGGGGGGCTCCCTTGCAAAGAACCTCCGCGCGTTCATGACGAGGCACAGCTTGGAACATGCTGAGATCGACCTCATCATTGATCTTGGTCCCGTTGACGACCTTGTTCAGGACGGCGTGACTGCCTTGGCCACTAGCTTCTTGGCCGACATCCCCAACCATACTCGCTGGCGCACACTCACGATCTCGGCTTGTGCATTTCCGATGAGCATGGGCGGAGTCGAGCGGAATTCCCACAGCCGTGTGGAGCGGTGCGAGTGGAAGGTGTGGCGAGATGTGCTCCACGCCAGCCGACAACGCATGGAGCGCCTTCCCACATACAGTGACTGTGCCATCCAGCACTCGCAGGGCGTTGAGGACTTCGACCCACGTACGATGCAGGTTTCTGCGGCGGTTCGTTACACACTCCCAGAGGAATGGTTGTTGATCAAGGGAGAGAGCACACGAGTGACGCCGCCCAGCGAGCAATTCCCAGAGCTAGCCACTCAGCTTGTATACGGCCAGTTCCGCCACGACTTCGTCGGTACGAGCCACTGCTCTGGGTGCGCATCGATGAAGGCTTCCGCCAATGGGGCAGACAGCTTGGGTTCTCCTGAAGCATGGCGCCGCCTCGGCACGATCCATCACGTCACAACGGTGGTTGAAGCACTGGCAGAGTTGCCCTCGCCTTGAGGTGTGCTCGAACCGCAGTTCCAATCTCATCTAAGTCGAAGTGCTCGCACACGCGGTCCCATACAACGCGCCTTGGCTTACCCTTGACCCCCCGTACCGCGTTGCGCTGCTTGAGCAGAGCAACGGCATCATCCAGCCACAATAACTCAACGAGAGACCGCGGATCCTGCCCGGGGTTGCGGCGACCGCGGCGAACGGTCCTGAAGCGGGGAATGCTGAGCATAGGCTCAATGCGAATGATCCCCCACCAAATGGGCACCATCTCCATAGCCTCGGGTAGGTGCCGCTCACCTACTACCAGGGTAGCTCGATCAAGCACCCTGCTGTAGAGTTCTACTTGAGCGACAAGGCGCCGCAGGCTGTCACGGTCGGACTTGATCTCGTATCCGTGCAATAGCCCATTCACGACCGCCAGATCGACACGCACCTTACCTCGACAGACACCGAGCTCTTCGAGGACTATAGTGTCGGCTTCGCGCGCATGCTTGACCATGAGCCATGAGCGCAAAGCTGGGCGGATGTCCGAATCGCGAAGACCTCGTTCGCGTTCAGAAGTCATAGAACGCCCTCAGTACGGACCCAATGGGCTCGCTGGTTCGCCAACATCTTCGCAGGTTCGTTGTGCTCGGTGACGATGGCAGTGCCTGCCTCCATCCCGAACTCGGAAAGCGCGGCAGGCAGCACCTGCGCGAGGGCGCAGTGTTGCCGTAGCGCTCCCTCGAACAGTGGCTGCCAATGGAGGAGCTGCTGAGCGTAGTCCCGAACGTCCACGACAGTGACAATATCGTGGGTTAGCCCTACCACCAACAGTCAGCGGCCTCAGCCGATAGCGGTGTCGATTTCGCGACCACATTGCCCTTGGCTTCACCTAGCGAACCCAATCCCGATAGCTACGAGTCCACCGGCTCGGCGATGCCCTTGCTCACCGCCTCGTCGATGAGCGCCTTCAGCTTCTTCATCCCCTCGCGCGCCAGCGCCTCCTGCTGCTCGCCGAGCTTCTCCTGTTCCTGGCCGAGCTTCTCCTGCTGCTCGCCGAGCTTCTCCTGCTCCTGGCCCAGCGCCTCCTGCTGCTGATGGAGCGCCTCCATCTCCTTCTCCAGCTCCCTCTCGCTCTTCTCCAGCTCCCTCTCGCTCTTCTCCAGCTCCTTCTCCTGACGGTCACGCGCGGCTTCATCGCTCTGCGTGTGCGCGCGCGCTATCTGGAGGCTCAGCTCGGCATGCTTCAAACCCAGCTGGGCTTGCTTCACCCCCAGGACCGCCTGCTTCTGCCCAATCTCTGCCTGTTTCTGCCCGAACTCCGCCTGCTTCACGCCCAGATCCGCCTGCTTCTTCCCGAGCTCCGACTGCTGCGAGCCCAGCTTGGTCTGAGGCTCGAACGT
>Ga0247822_10001186_pt1 | contig 15667 bp, 11 predicted proteins | sample 13C_Cellulose_Da_FD_192423 | JGI IMG/M metagenome (GOLD analysis project Ga0247822, IMG submission 192423) | Soil microbial communities from agricultural site in Penn Yan, New York, United States - 13C_Cellulose_Day30 | ecosystem: Environmental > Terrestrial > Soil > Agricultural land | place...
GTACCGACGTGGTGTGGCCGGCCGGCAGCGCCACCGGCCCGAGCGCGGTCAGGGTCTCGGCGCCGGCGGTGGCCGCGGCAGGTGCCCCCCCGTTCTCGTCGGCGGGCGTGGCGGGATCGTCGTGGAACGCAACGGCGGCGACCAGCTCGGCGTCGGGGGTCAGCCACGCCCACGGCACGGTCGTGCCGGTGACGTCGTCGGTGTCACGGCCGAGCGGCAGCGCCACTACCGCGTCGCCCATGGTGAGCAGGTCGAGCGCCGAGGACCGCGGTCGGATGACCGAGCAGCTCAGCGGGTTGGTCCGGACGTCAGCACGACCTCGCCGGCCGAAACCGGCCGGGGTCGGCGTCGCCGACGCGGCGCCCTGGGCGGCGGTGCGCAGCCGCGTCGACGCGGCCAGGACCTGGCTCTGCGGCGAGCGCGCGATCGCGATGCCCGACTCCTCGGCGGCCTGCTCGAGCGCCTTCACGGCCGTCAGCAGGTCGGGCGGCCGCTGGCGGGATCCTTGGCGAGCATCCACGCGATGCCGGCATCGACGGTGGCCGGCAGCGCGGGCACCCTGGCCGACGGCACCCTGGCCGACGGCGCCGGCGGCTCGTCGTTGAGCTGCTTGAGCGGGATGTCCATGTAGTCGTCGCGGTCGCACCGTCGAGCAGCTCCATCACGTAGTGGCGACCGTCGTCGAGCTGGCCGAACGCGAAGATGTCGATGATGTTGCGGTGGCGGATCTGGTGTAGCCGTTCGACGAACAGCGTCGTGACGAGGCGAGATCGAACGGCTATCTGCTGCGGCATGGAGCGACGGTTTCCGCGAGAGATTCGGGTCGAGCGAGTCGCGCGCTGGCGCGAGAGCGGACGGCAGCGGACTTCGGGAGGACGCACGTGCTGAAGGTGGGCCGACTCCGGTATTGGGGCTGGCGACTCGACACCGAGCGCGGCGCCACGACGCCAGCGGCTGAACGACGAGGAGCAAGCCTCACCCAGGAGGCCTCCCGCCTCACGATGGACGGCCGCCACTCGCGCGAATCACCTCGCCCGTCACTGCCGTATTGAGCGCTGAGCAGAGGAAGACGATCGTCGGCGCGACCTCCTCGGGTGGAAGCAGGCGCCGAATCGGGTAGGCCTTCTCGCGCTGTTCGCGGATGGTCGGAGGCAGCGCCGCCGTCATGTGCTCGGTCAGCGTCGCACCGGGGACGACGACGTTGATGAGGACGCCCATCGGTCCGAGCTCCCTCGCGAGGGTGTTCGTAAGGCCGTGAAGGCCGGCCTTTGCAGCACCATATGGGCTCCCGCCGGAGACGCCATCCAACGCCACCCCGGAGGAGAGGTTCACGATGCGCCCCCAGTTGCGCGCGCGCATCGACGGTAAGACGGCTTGAATCGCCGCGTACGCCCCCTCGAAGTTTGCGCGGAAGATCCGTTGCCACTCCGCCTGGGGCACGTCCTCGAAGAGCGGCATGTCCCACGGCTTGCGGTCGCCCCAGAGAACGGCGTTGTTCACGAGCACATCAACGCTGCCCCATCGCTTGGTCGCGGCGAGCGCGGCGTCGCGAACCGTCTCAAGCGCTTCGAGGTCCATTGGGACGCAGATGGCCTCTCCACCGGCGCCCTCGATGGTGGAAACCACTTCTTCTGCTTTCGCGCGTTCGTGACGGTACGTCAGCGCGACGCGAGCTCCTTCGCGACCCAACTGGATCGCGACGGCTCTGCCGATCCCCTGCGATCCCCCTGTTATCAGCGCGACGCGTCCTGCGAGGTTCAGGTCCATGGCTTAGCGTGGCACACATTCAACAATAGTGGAAGTAACTTCCACTAACGCGACATGGGTGAAACGGCTACATTGGTCGCCAATGGCGTCGCGGAAAAACGGCTTAGAACGCAAGGATGCTCTGCTTGACGCGGCCCTCGACTGCTTCGTCAGCCGCGGCGTCCACGCGACCGGCATCGAGGCGGTGAGGAAGGCTGCGGGTGCAAGTCCGTCGAGCGTGTACCATCTGTTTGGCGGCGTGAACGACCTGGTGGTCGCGCTCTTGGTGCGAACTTCCGAGCGCTGGGTCGCGCACCTGACGAAGCGGGTGATCGCGACGAAGACCGGCGCGGAGGCGATCGCGGCGCTCGTCGATGGGCATCTGGAGTGGGTGCTCGCGCATCGAAAAGAGGCGAGCTTCCTCTACCAAGCGATGGCTTTGGAGCTTGCAGGTTCCGAGCGCCAACGCCTTGATGTCTTCAAGAAAAAACTGAAAGAGCCGCTGTTCGAGCATCTCAGCGGGTTCGCAAAACGAGGCGAGCTACCCGCCTGGTCCACTGCGACGCTCGAACTCGTGGTCCTCGGCCCTGCCCACGAGGCTTGCAGGCGGCTACTTGCCGGCGGTGATGTCGACGTCGCGTGGATGCGACGCGCGCTTCCGCACCTTGCGTGGAAGGCCGTCTTCGAACCGTGACGCACGCGCCCCCGGGTGGCCGACCGCCTTAGTCGTCCTGACCTTCGAAATAGCGCTGGAGCGCGGGCGTCACTCACTCGATGAAGGCGCGGACGCGCCTCGCCAGGCTCCTTGCTGCGGATAGACGATCCTCGCGTGGGTGCTCGAGCGCGGTGACGCCCGCCGTTATCCGGTGTAGGGCGGCTCACAACGGTCGTGGCCAATCCCGACAGCTGCCGAAAAGCGAGACGGCCCGGGAGTCTCCTCCCAGGCCGTCGGTTCTCACCTGTGCCGCACCTTCACGGCACCGGCTGCCTCACATCGGGTCGGCGCTGGCCGCGATCGGCTCCTCGGCGACCTCGTCCAGCTCCTCGCCGTCGGTCTGGACGTCGACGGTCAGGCGCTTGTAGGCGCCGAGGCCGGTGCCGGCCGGGATGAGCCGGCCCATGATGACGTTCTCCTTGAGGCCGCGCAGGTAGTCGACCCGGCCGTTGATCGAGGCCTCGGTCAGCACCTTGGTGGTCTCCTGGAACGACGACGCCGAGATGAACGACTCGGTCGACAGCGACGCCTTCGTGATGCCGAGGAGCAGCGCGTCGCCCTTCGCCGGCTGGCCGCCGGCGAGGATCACCCGCTCGTTCTCCTCGTCGAAGATGTGCTTCTCGACCTGCTCGTCGACCAGGAAGTTGGTGTCGCCCGGGTCGCTGACGGTCACCCGCCGCAGCATCTGGCGGACGATGACCTCGATGTGCTTGTCGTTGATGCGCACACCCTGGAGCCGGTAGACCTCCTGGATCTCGTCGACCAGGTACTTGGCCAGCGCCCGCTCGCCGAGCACCCGGAGGATGTCGTGCGGGTTGGCCGGGCCGTCCATGAGCGCCTCACCCGCGCGCACCCGGTCGCCCTCGCGGACGCTCAGGTGCTTGCCCTTCGGGATCAGGTACTCCGACGGATCGCCGACCTCGGGGATGACGATGACCTTGCGCTTGCCCTTGGTGTCCTTGCCGAAGTGGACGGTGCCGTCGATCTCGGCGATGACGGCGTGGTCCTTCGGCTTGCGCGCCTCGAACAGCTCGGCGACGCGGGGCAGACCACCGGTGATGTCCTTGGTCTTGGTCGTCTCGCGCGGGATCTTCGCGATGACCTCACCGGCCTCGACGAAGTCGCCGTCGTTGACGAACAGGTTGGCGCCCACCGGCAGGAAGTACTTGGCCTCGTTGTCCGAGCCCGGGATCTTCACCGGCTCGCCGTCCTCGCCGCGCAGGGCGACGCGCGGACGGCTGTCGGCGTCCTTGCTCTCGATGATGGTCTTGCGCGACATCGCGGTGACCTCATCGATGGTCTCCTGCATGGTCACGCCGTCGACGATGTCGCCGTAGACCACGTGGCCGGCCACCTCGGTGACGATCGGCATGGTGTAGGGATCCCACTCCGACAGGAGCTGGCCGCCCTTGACCTTGTCGCCGTCCTTGACGAGGAGCTTGGCGCCGTACTGCAGGCCGTAGCGCTCGCGCTCGCGGCCGAGGTCGTCGGTGAGGACGACCTCGCCCTGGCGGTTCATCACCACCCAGTGGTCCTTCTTCTTGACCACCTGGACGCTGTTGAGCTTGACCGTGCCGTCGTTGCGCGCCTCGAGCGAGCTCTGCTGGGTCCGGCCGGTGGCGACACCACCGATGTGGAAGGTACGCATCGTCAGCTGCGTACCCGGCTCGCCGATCGACTGGGCGGCGATGACGCCGACCGCCTCGCCGATGTTGACCATCTGGCCGCGGGCGAGGTCACGCCCGTAGCACAGGGTGCAGATGCCGCGGCGGGTCTCGCACGACAGCACCGAGCGGATCTTCACCCGGTCGATGCCCGAGTTCTCGATGATCTTGACGTGATCCTCGGTGATCTCGTTGTTGGCCGGGACCAGGACCTCGCCGGTGTACGGATCGACGATGTCCTCCATCGCGACGCGGCCGAGGATGCGGTCGCCGAGGCGCTCGATGATCTCGCCGCCCTCGATGAGCGGCATCATCTCCATGCCCTGGCGGGTGCCGCAGTCGAACTCGCTGACGATGTTGTCCTGCGACACGTCGACCAGGCGGCGGGTCAGGTAGCCCGAGTTCGCCGTCTTGAGCGCGGTGTCGGCCAGACCCTTGCGGGCGCCGTGGGTCGAGATGAAGTACTGGTGGACCGTCAGACCCTCGCGGAAGTTGGTCGTGATCGGGGTCTCGATGATCTCGCCCGACGGCTTGGCCATCAGGCCGCGCATGCCGGCCAGCTGGCGCATCTGCTGCTGCGAGCCACGAGCGCCCGAGTCGGCCATGACGAAGATCGAGTTGAACGACGGCGCCTTCTTGTCGGCGACCTTCCCCTCGGGGTCCTTGAACTCCTCGGTGGAGATGTCGCGCATCATGTCCTTGGAGATCGCCTCCGCGGCCTGCGCCCAGATGTCGACCACCTTGTTGTAGCGCTCACCGTCGGTGATGAGACCCTCGGTGTACTGCTCCTCGATCTCGGCGACCTCCTTCTTGGAGGCGTCGAGCAGCTTCTCCTTCGACGGCGGGATGACCATGTCGTCGATGCAGATCGAGATGCCGGCCAGGGTCGACTGGCCGTAGCCCATCGTGCGGAGCGCGTCGGCGAGCAGGACCGTCGCCTTCTGACCGCACTCGCGATAGACGAGGTCGATCAGCTCGGCGAGCTGCTTCTTGCCCATGACCTTGTTGACCGCCTCGAACGGGATCTCGCGCGGGCAGATCTCGTAGAGCAGCGCGCGGCCGACCGTGGTCGACACCAGCTGCTCGCCCTCGCCGTCGCGGACCGGCATGCGGACCTTGATCGCCGCCTGCAGGTGGATCTCGCCGTGGTCGTAGGCCATGCGGATCTCGTCGACCGACGAGAACACGCCGCGGACCGGGCGACCCTTCTTGTCCTCGCGGTACTCACCCTTCGCGAACGGGCGCTCGCGGGTCATGTGGTACAGGCCGAGGACGATGTCCTGCGACGGCACGATGATCGGCTTGCCGTTGGCCGGCGACAGGATGTTGTTGGTGCTCATCATGAGCACCCGGGCCTCCATCTGGGCCTCGATCGACAGCGGCACGTGCACCGCCATCTGGTCGCCGTCGAAGTCGGCGTTGAACGCGGCGCACACCAGCGGGTGGAGCTGGATCGCCTTGCCCTCGGTGAGGACCGGCTCGAACGCCTGGATGCCGAGGCGGTGCAGGGTCGGTGCGCGGTTGAGCAGCACCGGGTGCTCCTTGATGACCTCCTCGAGGATGTCCCAGACCTCGGGCCGCTCCTTCTCGACGAGCTTCTTGGCCGACTTGATCGTCGTGACCAGGCCGCGCTCCTCGAGCTTGTTGTAGATGAACGGCGTGAACAGCTCGAGCGCCATCTTCTTGGGCAGGCCGCACTGGTGGAGCTTGAGCTCGGGGCCGATCACGATGACCGAGCGACCCGAGTAGTCCACGCGCTTGCCGAGCAGGTTCTGGCGGAACCGGCCCTGCTTGCCCTTGAGCATGTCGGACAGCGACTTCAGCGGCCGCTTGTTGGGGCCGGTGATCGTCTTGCCGCGGCGGCCGTTGTCGAACAGCGCGTCGACCGCCTCCTGCAGCATCCGCTTCTCGTTGCGGATGATGATCTCGGGAGCGTTGAGCTCCTGGAGCCGCTTGAGGCGGTTGTTGCGGTTGATGACGCGGCGGTAGAGGTCGTTGAGGTCCGAGGTCGCGAACCGGCCGCCGTCGAGGGGGACCAGCGGGCGCAGGTCGGGCGGGATGACCGGGATGATGGTCAGCATCATCCAGTCCGGCTTGTTACCCGACTCGCGGAACGCCTCGACGACCTTGAGCCGCTTGGCGATCTTCTTGCGCTTGGCCTCCGAGCTGACCTCGCGCATCTCCTGGCGGAGGGTCTCCGCCATCTGGACGATGTCGATCTTCTTGAGCAGCTCGAGGATCGCCTCGGCGCCCATGCCGGCGTCGAACGCGTCGAACCCGACCTCGTCGAGCAGCTTGCCGTAGCGCTCCTCGGTGAGGAGCTCGGCGGCCTGCAGGCCCGATTCCTTGGGGTCGATGACGATGTAGCTCTCGCAGTACAGGACCTTCTCGAGATCCTTGAGCGGGATGTCGAGCAGGTTGCCGATCCGCGACGGCAGCGACTTGAGGAACCAGATGTGGGCGACCGGCGTGGCCAGGCTGATGTGGCCCATGCGCTCACGACGGACCTTGGACTGGATCACCTCGACGCCGCACTTCTCGCAGACCACGCCCCGGTGCTTCATGCGCTTGTACTTGCCGCAGTTGCACTCGTAGTCCTTGACCGGCCCGAAGATCTTCGCGCAGAAGAGCCCGTCCCGCTCCGGCTTGAACGTGCGGTAGTTGATCGTCTCGGGCTTCTTGACCTCACCGTGCGACCACTCGCGGATGCGCTCCGGCGAGGCGAGCATGATGCGGATGGCGGAGAACGACCGCGGGTCCTTCGGCTTCTCGAAGAAGTTGAAGATGTCCTTCACGTGATTTCCTCTTTACTGAGTACGAGGGTGCGGGTGGTTCTCAGCTGGCCGAGCCGACCTTGTCGGCGACCTCGCGGGCGAGCGCGGCCAGGCCGGCGGGGATGCCGGGGCTGGTCGACTCGGCCTTGCGCGGCGCCGACGGGTCCTCGATCAGCTCGACGTCGAGGCAGAGGGCCTGGAGCTCCTTGAGGAGCACGTTGAACGACTCCGGCAGGCCGGCCTCGAGCACGTGGTCGCCCTTGACGATCGACTCGTACATGCGGGTGCGGCCGAGGACGTCGTCCGACTTGACGGTGAGGAACTCCTGGAGCGCGTAGGCGGCGCCGTACGCCTCCATGGCCCACACCTCCATCTCGCCGAGCCGCTGACCGCCGAACTGCGCCTTGCCGCCCAGCGGCTGCTGGGTGACGAGCGAGTACGGGCCGATGCTGCGGGCGTGGATCTTGTCGTCGACCAGGTGGTGGAGCTTGAGCATGTACATCACGCCCACCGTGACCGGGTGCTCGAACGGGGTGCCGGTCTTGCCGTCGATGAGCCGGGCCTGACCGTTCTGCGGCAGGCCGGCCATCTTGAGGGCGCCCTTGATCTCGCTCTCGTCGGCGCCGTCGAACACCGGGGTCGCGAAGTGGACGCCGCTGCGCAGCTTGCCGGCGAACCGACCCACGTCCTCGTCGCTGAGGCGATCGATGAACGTGGCGTCACCCGGGAACAGCTTCTTCAGCTTGTCCTTGAGGACGTCGGACGACCAGTTGGTCTGCAGGTACTGGTCGATCTGCCGGCCCAGCTGCTTGGCGGCCCACCCGAGGTGGACCTCCAGGATCTGGCCGACGTTCATGCGCGACGGCACGCCGAGGGGGTTGAGCACCACGTCGACCGGGGTGCCGTCCTCGAGGTACGGCATGTCCTCCTCGGGGAGGAGGCGCGACACCACGCCCTTGTTGCCGTGGCGGCCGGCCATCTTGTCGCCGACCGACAGCTTGCGCTTGATGGCCAGGTAGACCTTGACCAGCTTGATGACGCCCGGCGGGAGCTCGTCGCCCTTGGTCAGCTTCGCGATCTTCTCCGAGTACTGGGTCTCGATCGCGTAGACGTCCTCCTCGCGCATGCGCGCCAGCTTCTCGAGGCCCTCCTCGGTCTTGCCGTCGCCCTCGACCAGCTGGATCTCGTGCCAGTAGCGGTGCGGCACCTCGGCCAGGGTCGGCTCGTCGAGCTTCTGGCCCTTGGCCAGCAGGACCTTGCCCTTGTCGTCGACCAGGCGCGACGCGGTGGTCTTGCCGAGCAGGAGCTCGCGCATCTTCGAGTAGTAGGCCTCGGAGACGATCTTGATCTCGTCCCGCTTGTTGCGGTTGAGCTGCTCGGTCTCGGCGTCCTCGATGGCCTGGGCGCGCTCGTCCTTCTCGGTGCCCTTGCGCGCGAACACGCGGGCGCCGATCACCACGCCGGTGACGCCGGGCGGCACGCGCAGCGAGGTGTCGCGGACGTCGCCGGCCTTCTCGCCGAAGATGGCGCGGAGCAGCTTCTCCTCCGGGGAGAGCTGGGTCTCGCCCTTGGGCGTGATCTTGCCGACCAGGATGTCGCCGGCCTTGACCTCGGCGCCGACCCGGACGATGCCCGAGTCGTCGAGGTCCTTGAGGGCCTCCTCGCCGACGTTCGGGATGTCGCGGGTGATCTCTTCCTTGCCGAGCTTGGTGTCACGCGCGACGCACTCGAACTCCTCGATGTGGACCGAGGTGAAGACGTCCTGCTTGACCAGCTTCTCGTTGATGAGGATCGAGTCCTCGAAGTTGTAGCCACCCCACGGCATGAACGCGACGACCACGTTCTGGCCGAGCGCCAGCTCGCCGGTCTCGGTCGCGGGACCGTCGCCGACGACGTCGCCCTTCTTGACGCGATCGCCGACCTGCACGATCGCCTTCTGGTTCATGCAGGTGTTCTGGTTGGAGCGCTGGAACTTGACCAGGTTGTAGATGTCCGGCTTGGCGGCCAGCGGGTCGTTGCCGCCGCCCGACGGGCGGACGACGATGCGCGAGCCGTCGACGAAGTCGACGATGCCGTCGCGCTTGGCGACCACGGTGACGCCGGAGTCGCGGGCGACGATGCCCTCCATGCCGGTGCCGATCAGCGGCGAGGTCGTGCGGATGAGCGGCACGGCCTGGCGCTGCATGTTCGAGCCCATCAGCGCGCGGTTGGCGTCGTCGTGCTCGAGGAACGGGATCAGCGAGGCGGCGACCGAGACCAGCTGGCTCGGCGACACGTCGATGAGGGTCACGTCCTCGGGCTTGGTCATGACCACGTCCGAGCCCTTGCGGCACGACACGTAGTCACCGGCGAGCTTGCCCTTGTCGATGTCGGCGTTGGCGGCGGCGATGATCTGCCCCTCCTCCTGCAGCGCCGAGTAGAAGGTCACCTCGTCGGCGACCTTGGCGGTCTCGACCTGGCGGTACGGGGTCTCGATGAAGCCGTACTCGTTGACGCGGGCGAACGTCGACAGCGACGCGATCAGACCGATGTTCGGGCCTTCCGGCGTCTCGATCGGGCAGATGCGGCCGTAGTGGGTCGGGTGCACGTCGCGCACCTCGAAGCCGGCGCGCTCGCGGGTCAGGCCGCCCGGACCGAGCGCCGACAGGCGGCGCTTGTGGGTGACCTCGGACAGCGGGTTGGTCTGGTCCATGAACTGCGACAGCTGCGAGCTGCCGAAGTACTCCTTGACCACCGCCGACACCGGCTTGGCGTTGATGAGATCGTGAGGCATGAGCGTCTCGATCTCCTGCGACATGCTCATGCGCTCCTTGATCGCGCGCTCCATGCGGACCAGACCGATGCGGTACTGGTTCTCCATGAGCTCGCCGACCGCGCGGACGCGCCGGTTGCCGAGGTGATCGATGTCGTCGATGACGCCCTTGCCGTTGCGCAGATCGATCAGGTAGCGGACGGTCTCGAGGATGTCGCGCTTGGTGAGGATCTGCGTCTCGATCGCCTCGTCGATCTTGAACTTGTAGTTCAGCTTGAGGCGGCCGACGCGCGACAGGTCGTAGCGCTCGGCGTTGAAGAACAGGTTGTGGAACAGGTTCTGCGCGGTCTCGACCGTGGGCGGATCGCCCGGGCGCAGGCGCCGGTAGATCTCCATGATCGCCTCTTCGGGACCCTGGAGCTTGTCGGCGAGCAGCGTGTTGCGCAGGTACGGGCCGACGTTGAGGTTGTCGATGAACAGGACCTCGACCTTGTCGACGCCGCGCTCGCGCAGCTCCTCGAGCTTGGCCTCGGTGACCTCCTCGTTGCACTGGAGGAGGACCTCACCGGTGTTCTCGTCGATCACGTCGCGCGCCGACACCTTGCCCTGGAGCTCGTCGAGGTCCATGGGCAGGCGGGCGACGTCCGACTCCTGCAGCTTGCGGATCGCACCCTTGGTGAACTTGCGGTTCTTCTTGACCAGGACTTCCTTGGTCTTGGGGTGCTTGATGTCGCGGGTCGCGCGCTGGCCGATCAGCAGCTCGTAGTTGATCTCGCGCGAGTACTTCTTCGGACCCTCGATGTGGATGATCTCGGTGTCGTAGAAGTAGTTGAGCAGCTCCTCGGTCGAGTAGCCGAGGGCGCGCAGCAGCACGGTCGCGTACAGCTTCCGCCGGCGATCGATGCGGACGTAGAGGATGTCCTTGTGGTCGAACTCGAAGTCGAGCCACGAGCCGCGGTACGGGATGATGCGCGCGCTGTACAGCAGCTTGCCCGACGAGTGGGTCTTGCCCTTGTCGTGGTCGAAGAACACGCCGGGCGAACGGTGGAGCTGCGAGACGATGACGCGCTCGGTGCCGTTGATGATGAAGGTCCCGCTCTCGGTCATGAGCGGGATCTCACCGAAGTAGACCTCCTGCTCCTTGACGTCGCGGATCGACTGGACGCCGGTCTCCTCGTTGACGTCCCAGACGACCAGGCGGATCACCACCTTGATCGGCGCCGCGAACGTCATGCCGCGGGCGCGGCACTCGTCGACGTCGTACTTCGGCTTCTCGAGGTTGTACGAGACGAACTCGAGCGAGCTGGTCTCCGAGAAGTCCTTGATCGGGAAGACGCTCTTGAACACTCCCTGCAGGCCGATGTCCTCGCGCCGATCGAGCGGCACGTCCATCTGTAGGAACTTGTCGTAGCTCCGCTTCTGGATGTCGATCAGGTTGGGGATCTCGATGACCTGCTTCAGCTTGGCGAAGCTCTTGCGGGCCCGGAAGTTGTTCTGGATAGCCGACGCCATGGACGTGTGTGCCCCTCGAGGTGTTGAGCCGGTGCGGAAAGACGAGCTAGGCTCGGGCGTGTCGATGCGTGCGATCAGAGTCGCGAGGACCTGGGACTCCGCCGAAAATCAGAGTGCGCCCCCGACCTACCCTGCTCGCCCTTGATCGGGTGGAGCCAGGTGGGTGGGAGCGACGAGAGATCAACGACGGCGACGGAGGGAATCGCGAACTCGTCTCGGCAGGCGCGGGCGTGCGTATAGCACGCTTTTGCGCGCGCAAGTAAAATCGCGCGTGCAAGCGACCGTGCCAACCGAGGCAACAACAAGATCCCCCCGGGCCCGCGGCCAAAGACCGCGGGATCACTGAGCATTCGCCCAGTGACCCGGAGGGAATCGGCGAGAGCAAAAGGTGAGGCTTACTTGACCTCGACCTCGGCGCCCGCGTCCTTGAGCTTCTTGGCGATGTCGTCGGCCTCGGCCTTCGGAACGTTCGCCTTGACCTCCTTCGGGGCGCCGTCGACCAGGTCCTTGGCGTCCTTGAGGCCGAGCCCGGTGATCTCGCGGACGACCTTGATGACGTTGATCGCCTGGGCGCCCTTGTTCTTCAGGATGACGGTGAACTCGGTCTGCTCGGGGGCCTTCTCGGCGGGGGCAGCCGCACCACCGCCACCGGCGGCCGCGACGGCGACCGGGGCGGCCTTGACGCCCCACTTGTCCTCGAGGGTCTTGGTCAGGTTGACCAGATCGATGACCGACAGGTTGCTGAGATAGGTGACGACATCATCGTGCGAGATCGACATGGGCTTCCTCTATTCGTCTGCGTTGAGCTGGTTGCCGAGCTGGCAGACCAGCTCGATGGGGAACGGTTGGCGACCACCGCGCGGGGCGCGGCAGCGGGGTTGGATCAGGTGCCCTCGAGCTGACGCTTGCGCGCGTCGAGGAGGTACGCGAAGTTCTGCGGGCCGGCGATGATGGTGCGGACGAAGTCGGTCGGCGCCGCCAGGAAGGTCATGAGCAGGCTGGCGCGGATCTCGTTCTTGCCCGGCATCTTCGACAGCGCGTCGACGCCGGCGGCGTCGAGGACCTGGCCGTCGAAGTAGCCGCCGCGGACCTGCAGCATCTTCGGCTGGTCCTTGGCCCACTTGAGCGCCAGCTTGGCCGGCGCCTGCGGGACCTCGTGCGACCAGATGACCGCGGTCGGGCCGGTCATCAGCGCGCTCATCGGCTCCATCTTCGAGCCCTTGACCGCGATCTTGACCAGCGAGTTCTTGATGACCCGGTAGTGGCAGTCGGCCTTGCGGAGGTCATCGCGCAGGGCGGTGACGACCGGGACGGTCATGCCGGTGTAGTCGACGATGACGACCGAGGCGACGTTCTCGAACGCCGCCTTGACCTCGCCGAGGATCTCGGCCTTGCCTGCTCTGTCCATGATGGCTTCTCCTGAAAGCAGCAGACCCCTCGTCGGGGAGACGAGGGGTCGACCTGGCCCATCCTCAGGGATGGGAGGCGACCGGCTCTGTCTCCGCGGGGCACTTCGTGGCGCGTGGCCAGCCCGCTTCTCCGACTGCCGGGTCGGTATGCGTTGACGAGGTCCGGCGACTACTCCTTGGAGGTCGCCTGCTGGAAGGCCGCGACGTCGACCTTGACGCCCGGACCGTGGGTGGTCGAGATGGTCACCGACTTCATGTAGGTGCCCTTGGCGCTGGCGGGCTTGAGCCGCAGCAGCGTGTCGAGGAGCGCGCGCAGGTTGCCGGCGAGCGCCTCGGGCTTGAACGAGGCCTTGCCGATGGGCGACTGGATGATGCCCGCCTTCTCGACGCGGAACTCGATGCGGCCGGCCTTGAGCTCCTTGACCGCCTTGGTGACGTCGGCGGTGACGGTGCCGACCTTCGGGTTCGGCATCAGGCCGCGCGGGCCGAGGATGCGGCCGATCTTACCGACCGACACCATCATGTCGGGGGTCGCGACCAGCGTGTCGAAGTCGAACCAGTTCTCGTCCTTGATCTTGTTGATGTACTCATCGCCGCCGGCGAAGTCGGCGCCCGCGTCGAGCGCCTCCTTGACCTTGTCACCCTTGGCGATGACCAGGACGCGCTTCGACTTGCCGGTGCCGTTGGGCATCACGACCGAGCCGCGGACCATCTGGTCGGCGTACTTCGGGTTGACGCCGAGGCGCACGGCCACGTCGACGGTCTCGTCCCACTTGGTCGAGATCTTGGTGCGGGGGATGATCGCGCAAGCCTCCTCGAGGGAGTACTTCTTGATCGGGTCCCAGCCCGCGATCGCCTTCTTGTACTTCTTGCCAGCCATTGGAGTCCCTCCGTGTGGCCCTGGTGGGCGCCGGTGGCGACAGGAACGCGCCCCCAGCTCCCAGGGTGATCACATCGGTTGTTGAAAATCAGTCGATGACGTCCAGGCCCATCGAGCGCGCGGTGCCCGCGACCGAGCGGCACGCGGCCTCGACATCGGTCGTGTTGAGGTCGGGGAGCTTGTGCTCCGCGATCTCGCGGACCTGCTTCATCGTGACCTTGCCGACCTTGTTCTTGTTGGGCTCGCCCGAGCCCTTCTCGATCTTGGCGGCCTTCTTCAGCAGGATCGACGCCGGCGGCGTCTTCGTGATGAAGGTGAACGTGCGGTCGGCGTACGCGGTGATGAGGACCGGGATGATCAGGTCGCCCATCTGCGCCGTGCGCGCGTTGAACTCCTTGCAGAACGCCATGATGTTGAGGCCGTGCTGGCCGAGGGCAGGACCGACCGGCGGCGACGGATTCGCCTTGCCAGCGGGGCACTGCAGCTTGATGAGGGCGACGACCTTCTTCATGGCGTTTACCTGTTAGAGCGCGGAGTGCGGTCTTATGCTTTCTCGACCTGGGTGAAGTCAAGCTCGACGGGCGTGGCGCGGCCGAAAATCGAGACCAGCACCTTCACCTTCTGCTTGTCGGGCTTGACCTCCTCGACCGCGGCCGAGAAGTTGGCGAACGGGCCGTCGATCACGCGAACGTTGTCGCCCACCTCGAAGGTGACGCGGGCGCGGGGCTTGCCCTGCTTGCCCTCGGTGATCGAGCTCTGCAGGCCGGTGATCTCGCGCTCCGGGACCGGGGTCGGCTTGGCGCCGCCCAGGAAGCCGGTGATCTTCGGGGTGTTCTTGACCAGGGTGAACGTGCGGTCGTCGAGGACCATCTGCACGAACATGTAGCCCGGGAAGAACTTGCGCGTGGTCGTGCGGCGCTGGCCCTTGACCAGCTCCATCACGCTCTCGGTCGGGACCAGGACCTCACCGAAGTACTCGGTAAGGTTCGCGTTGCGCACCCGCTCGAGCAGCGTCAGGCGCGCCTTGTTCTCGTGCCCCGAGTAGGTGTGCACGATGTACCACTTGAGCTGCGCCGCCGGGGCCGCCCCATCGGGAGCGGGCGCCGCCTCGTCGGTGCCGGTAGGCTGCGTGGGATCAGCCACCATAGATGAGCTCCGTCAGGTTCGACCAGGCGAAGTCGAAGAGCCCGAGGATGACGGCGGAGATGATCGCCATGACGATCACCACCGTGGTCGCCGCCTTGACCTCCTTGGCCGTCGGCCAGCTCACCTTCTTGAGCTCGGCGGACACCTCGTTGGCCAGCGTATGGACCCGATCGTTCCGGTAGAGAACGACCCCGACCGTCAGCGCGATGAAGCCGGCGAGGACCGTCACCAGCAGCTCGCTGGGGGTGGTCGCGAAGTAACCCAAGATCCAGTCGAAGGACCACTTGAGGGTGTAGAACAGCACCACCGCACCACCGAGGTACATGAGGTGCACGGGCTTGTTGGGGGCGTTCTCTTGCTGGGCCACTGGCGAACTCTGGGGCTTGGTCTGTACCGACGTCGACTGGCTGACCGGTCAGGTCCCGGCAGCCGCGGTCACGTTGCAGGGGAGACAGGACTTGAACCTGCAGCCCTCCGCTTTGGAGACGGATGCTCTACCGTTGAGCTACTCCCCTAAGATTTCAGTTACTTATATTCCTCGATCGATTGATATAGCAGGGCCGACGTCGGTACAGACGGAAGCGGACGTGTACCTCATCGGCTCGTCCCGAGCAAGAGGGCATCCGGGAAATCGGACACCTGGACGCGTGGGGATCGAACCACTCCTTTGCGCCCTGCGTGGTGCTGCGTCGGCGTGGCCCGCACGCCCTAGGCCGGCTCATGGCGGCTCGCTGCCGAGAAGGGCGTCGCGGCGGCGCTGCCGGAGCTCGCCGCGGTCGAGCGCAGCCTGGCGACCGGCAAGCACCCTCGGGCCGAAGAGACACCCGAAAACAAGAACGCCCGGCCGTAGCCGGGCGCCTCGCTCACCAGGTGGTGATGGGATCAGGCGGTGATCTTGGTGACGACGCCGGCGCCGACCGTCTTGCCACCCTCGCGGATGGCGAAGCGGAGGCCCTCCTCGCAGGCGATCGCCGAGATCAGCTCGACGTCGACCCGGATGTTGTCGCCCGGCATGACCATCTCCATGCCGTCCGGCAGCTTGACCACGCCGGTCACGTCGGTGGTCCGG
>Ga0247822_10001189_pt1 | contig 15658 bp, 17 predicted proteins | sample 13C_Cellulose_Da_FD_192423 | JGI IMG/M metagenome (GOLD analysis project Ga0247822, IMG submission 192423) | Soil microbial communities from agricultural site in Penn Yan, New York, United States - 13C_Cellulose_Day30 | ecosystem: Environmental > Terrestrial > Soil > Agricultural land | place...
GCAACATACTGCGCCGCCTTGATCTTGCGGAGCAGCTCCTGCGCGTTGCGGCCGACGCCCTCGCTGGTGATCTCGACGATCTGGATCACGCCTTCCGGATCGATCACGAAGGTGCCGCGGTCGGCGAGGCCCTGACCTTCACGCAGCACGTCGAAGTTGGTCGACAGCGTGTGGTTCTGATCGCCCAGCATGTAATAGTTGATCTTGCCGATCGCGGGCGAGGTATCATGCCATGCCTTGTGGCTGAAATGCGTGTCGGTCGAAACCGAATACACCTCGACGCCCATCTTCTGCAGGGTCGGGTAGACGTCGGCGAGGTCCTCGAGCTCGGTCGGGCAGACGAAGGTGAAGTCGGCCGGATAGAAGAAGAAGACGGCCCACTTGCCGCGCACGTCGGCGTCGGTGACGTCGACGAACTTGCCTTCCTTGAAGGCGGTCGCGGTGAACGGCTTGAGCGAGCTTCCGATGAGGGCCATGTTCTGGTTTCTCCGTTATGATGCAGTGCAACTTGTGCGACGCCGCATATAGGTTGCACTGCAACGGAGATGAAACAGGAAGTCTCGCTTGGATTGATCGAGACAATCACTCAATCAATGGAAACTGATCGACAGGATCAGATCAGCGCGCGGTAGACGCTGTAGCTGCTGGTGAGCGTCAGGACGATGCCAACCAGGATCAGCAGCGTCTTGGTCGGTACCCGCTTGGCGAGCATCGCGCCGAACGGCGCGGCGAGGACGCCGCCGATCAGCAGACCGACAACCGCCTCGGTGAATGCCGACAGCCCGAGGTGGAAGATGAAGGTGATCGATACCGACAGCGTCAGGAAGAACTCGACGCTGTTGACGGTGCCGATGGTGTAGCGCGGCTGCGTACCCTGGATCAGCAGGTTGCTGGTGACGACCGGTCCCCAGCCGCCGCCGCCCGCCGCGTCGAGGAAGCCGCCGGCGAGGCCCAGCGGCTCGACGATCTTCGGCTCCTTGTGGTGCCGGGTCGGGAAGCTGATACCGCGCCACAGCAGATAGACGCCGATCAGCGCGAGATAGCCCATCACGAACGGCCGTGTAATCGAGGCGTCGAGCGAGGTGAGCAGATAGGCGCCGGTGACACCGCCAACGATGCCAGGCACGAGCAGCCGGAAGAACAGCTTCCAGTTCACATTCTTGTGAAGGGCGTGGCTGATACCCGAGACGCCGGTGGTGAAACACTCAGCGAGATGGACACCGGCAGAAGCGGTCGCCGGGGGAACGCCGAGCACGCTGACCAGCAATGTGCTGGAAATGACGCCGAACGCCATACCGAGCGCACCGTCCACGATCTGTGCGGCGAATCCGACAGCAATGAAGGGAAGAAGTGCCTGGAAGTCGATCGCTTCGAACATCAAATCCCTTTCGCCCCAGTCACGATATCGGCTGCGACCTAATCGCAGGCGCGCGGCCCGGTTTGGCGGCCTTGCCCAATCCCTACAAGATACATCGTGTTTAGACGGGGCAAGTCAGAAACGCGTCAAACTGGAAAATGCCTCCGGCCTCGCCTAAATACCGTTTAGTACAAAAGGGGCCTGTTCATGTTCCGTGGTCTGGGAGCCTATCTGGATTCGATTCGCGCGCGGGATCCCGCGCCGCGGAGCCGTGCGGAGATTCTTCTCTATCCGGGTGTGTGGGCGGTGTTCTGGCACCGCGTCGCGCACCGCCTCTATGGCGCGAACCTGTTCTTTCTTGCCCGCTTCGTGAACCATACGTCGCGCTGGCTGACGGGGATCGACATCCATCCGGGTGCGAAGATCGGCCGCAACTTCTTTATCGACCATGGTTTCGTGGTGATCGGGGAGACCGCCGAGATCGGGAACGACGTCACCATCTATCAGTGCGTGACACTGGGCGGCACCAGCCCGGACAATGGTGTTGCGGGCAAACGGCACCCGACATTGATGGACGGCGTGATCATCGGATCGGGCGCTCAGGTGCTGGGCCCCATCACGGTTTCGCCGCGAGCGCGAATCGGCGCCAATGCCGTAGTCACCAAGGACGTGCCCGAAGGTGCAGTGATGGTGGGCATTCCCGCCAAAGCGACGCTGGTCGAAGCGGACAAGTGGCAGAAGGACTTCGTCCCTTACGGTACACCCTGCAACGAGGTGTTCGACCCGGCGACGCAGAAGGTGGAGATTTTGCGCTGCGAGCTGGAAGCCATGCGCAAACGGCTGGACGACATGCTCGCAGAGCGCGATGCAGCCGGTCGCACCGGGAAGCAGCGCGACCGGGCGTGAGCGCGAACGTAACACCGTTTCCGCTGAAAGCACCGGATCAGGTCGGGTTCGAGCGTATCGAGCTGACCCGCATCCTCGACCTCTACGGCCGCATGGTCGCAGCCGGACATTGGCGCGACTATGCGATGCAGTTCGGTCGCGACGCAGCCGTCTTCGCGGCTTTCCGCCGAGCCGCCGAACGTCCGGAGTTCCGCCTCGAGAAGCGTCCGGCTCTACGCAACCGACAGGGCATGTGGGCGCTGGTCAACGAGGCAGGCGCGGTGCTGAAGCGTGGGCACGAGCTTGGCCCGGTGCTTGCGCCGGTGGAGCGCCGGCTGATGAAGCTGGTCGAAGACTGAGCGTATCGGCGGCGGCGGTGTCAGGCCGTGAACCGCTTGGTGAAACCCTTCACGTTGCCCGCCTCCGCCGGCATCGCATCCACCTTTGCGACATTGGCCATTACCGGCCCTTCGCGGCAACGGTCGACAAAAGTGTCGAGCGCCATGTCCTCGCCATCGGCTAAAATCTCGACCCGGCCGTCCTGCAGGTTGCGAACCCACCCGATCACGCCGAGCTGGCGTGCGGTGCGTACCGCCCAGTCGCGATAGCCCACGCGCTGTACACGCCCCTCGATCACCAAACGCTGAGCCGCCATAATCACTTGTTCCCGCATACCCGTGCACGAACCCTGCGCACTCGTTTGTCATAATTCACGGATGGGGCGCCTGCGAAGGCCGCTAGAGCGCGAATGTGGGGCATTTCAGCCCGCTTTCGACAATGTTAGGCTGCGCGCCATGAAAATCGACCTCAGCGACTATGAGCGCGGCGACAAATTCGCCGGGAACTATGACAAGGCACTCATCGCCGTTCAGGAGCGGCTGGAGCGCATCCAGGTCGCGCATATCATCCACAAGAAGCCCGCAATCCTCGTGCTGGAAGGCTGGGACGCCGCGGGGAAGGGCGGCGTCATCAAGCGCCTGACCGCGCAATGGGATCCGCGCTTCTTCGAAGTGATGCCGATCAGCGCGCCGAGCGAGGATGAACTGGCGCATCATTTCCTGTGGCGCTTCTGGACGCAGCTGCCGGGCAAGGGCCACATCGCGATCTTCGACCGCAGCTGGTATGGTCGCGTCCTCGTCGAGCGGGTTGAGGGCTATGCGAGCAAGGCCGAATGGACACGCGGCTATGACGAGATCAACGATTTCGAGGCGCAGCAGATCGACGCCGGCGCGACGATGGTGAAGCTGTTCATCCACATCACCCAACAGAAGCAGGACAAGGAACTGGCCGAGCGGCTCGACGACCCGTGGAAGCGCTGGAAGACCGGGCCCGACGATTATCGCAACCGGGCGCGGCGCGCGGACTATCTCGAAGCGATCGAGACGATGTTCGCGAAGACCAGCACCAAACAGGCTCCCTGGACGGTGATCGACGGCAACAGCCGGAAGGCGGGCCGGATCGCGGCGCTCACGGCGATCGCCGACCAGCTCGAAGCGAAAGTCCCTATGGTGCCGCCTCCGATCGATCCCGAATTCGAGAAGATGGCGCGGGCAGCGCTGGCCGCGGGTTAGGCCGGAGCGAAGTCTCCGCTTTCGTCCATGACGTGCAGCACCCCGTCTGCAATGGCGAAATAGGCGCCGTGGATGGTGAGCAGCCCCTTCTCTTCACGCTCGGGGATGCACGGGAATGTACGCAGATTGGCGATGGAAACCCGGACGGTCTCAAGCTCCAGCGCCCGGATTGCTTCAGGTCCATGGCCGTATGTGGCCACGATCCGGGCACGCGCGTCGTCGAGCAGATCGACCCAATGCGCGATGAAGCCGCCGGCGCCCGGCGGCGCCCCGGAGAAGCGATGAGAGAAGGCGGCGTGGACACCGCCGCATGCGCCATGACCCATGACTACGATCTCTTCGACCTCAAGCTGGGTAACCGCAAACTCAAGCGCCGCGCTGACGCCGTGGCGACCGCCGCCAAGCTCGAACGGCGGGACAAGATTCGCGATATTGCGTACCACGAACACCTCGCCGGGATGCGTGCCGAAGATCGTGGCCGGGTCCACACGGCTGTCGGAGCAGGCGATCACCATCACCTTCGGGCTCTGGCCATGGCTGAGTTCAGCCCAGCGGGCGTGTTCGCGTGGCCACTCCTCGGCACGGAACCGGTGATAGCCAGCGACGAGGTCGGAGAAATGCCTGTGAGTCATGCGCTCTCCATTGGCGCAGGCCGTAGGGGCTGGCAAGCGGCGAGCGGGATCGCTATCTGCGCGCCATGAGCGAAATGGCACCGATCCCCGAAGCCCGTCCCGAACGCCAGCGCAAGCCCGACTGGATCCGCGTGAAAGCGCCGACTTCGGCCGGCTTCGCAGCGACGCGGGCGCTGATGCGTTCGAAGAGCCTGACCACGGTGTGCGAAGAAGCGGCCTGCCCGAATATCGGCGAGTGCTGGAGCAAGAAGCACGCGACGGTGATGATCCTGGGCGACACCTGCACCCGCGCCTGCGCCTTCTGCAACGTCAAGACCGGCATGCCGCGCGCCGTCGATCCGATGGAGCCGAACAATGTCGCCGATGCTGCAGTTCAGATGGGGCTCGAGCATATCGTCATCACCTCGGTCGACCGCGACGACCTGCCCGACGGCGGGGCGAAGCAGTTCGTCAAGGTGATCGAGGCGATCCGCAAGGCGAGCCCGACGACGACGATCGAAATCCTGACCCCCGATTTCCGCAACAAGCATGAGCAGGCGGTCGAGATGATCGTCGCGGCGCGGCCGGACGTGTATAACCACAATCTCGAAACGGTGCCGAGGCTCTATCCGACGATCCGTCCCGGTGCGCGCTACTATGCTTCGATCCGGCTGCTGGAGACGGTCAAGAAGCTCGATCCGTCGATCTTCACCAAGTCGGGCGTGATGCTCGGCCTCGGCGAAGAGCGTCTGGAGGTCCATCAGGTGATGGACGACATGCGCAGCGCCGACATCGATTTCCTGACGATGGGGCAGTACCTCCAGCCCACGCCGCGTCACGCCAAGGTGCAGGACTTCGTCACCCCGGCGGCGTTCGATGCCTATGCCGCCATCGCCAGGGCCAAGGGCTTCCTGCTGGTTGCCTCCTCGCCGCTGACACGATCGAGCTATCACGCCGGTGACGACTTCGCGAAGATGCGCGATGCGCGGGCAGCCAAGCTGGCGAAGGCGGCGGTTCCGGCCTGATGCCGCGCCATGCCGAGACCCGGCGGCTGCCCTATACGCCGGAGCAGATGTTCGACCTGGTGGCCGATGTCGGGCGCTATGGCGAGTTCCTGCCGTGGGTCAGTGCCGTCAGGGTCCGGTCGGACAGCGAGACCGAGATGGTCGCGGACCTGATCGTCGGGTTCAAGGGGCTGCGGGAGACGTTCAGCAGCCGGGTGGGCAAGCAGCGGCCCCACCATATCCGGGTCGACTATCTCGAAGGGCCGCTGAAGCACCTTCACAATGACTGGCAGTTCCGGCCCGACGGCGAGGGGGGCTGCCTGGTCGATTTCGAGGTGGACTTCACCTTCAAGAGCCGGGTGTTCGAAATGCTGGCCGGCCAGGTCTTCGACCGCGCGCTGCGGATGATGATCAACGCCTTCGAACAGCGCGCCGCAGTCCTTTACGGCGATTCGTCGGCCGGTACCGCGGGCTCGCCGGGCAGCAGCAGTTCGAGCGCGCACAGCGCGGCCTGAAGGCGGACACCGCCGCGGCCGATATCGCCGAACTCGCGCGTATCGGCCACCACCACATCGGGATCGGCGTTCTTCTCGGCACGGGCGAAGACGACATGGCCGACCGGCTTCTTGTCGCTGCCGCCGCCGGGTCCGGCAATGCCGGTGATCGCGACCGCGACATCGGCGTCGCTCGCCTCCAGCGCGCCTTGCGCCATGCTCCACGCGGTGGCGATCGACACGGCGCCGAAGGTCTCGAGCACGTCGCGGCTGACCCGCAGCTGCGCCATCTTGGCTTCGTTGGAATAGGTGACGAACCCGGCGCTCATCACGTCGGACGAGCCGGGGATTTCGGTGATCGCAGCGGAAACGAGGCCGCCGGTGCAGCTCTCTGCAATGGCGACCTTACGGCCTGCCGCGCGGTTCGCGTCGACGACCTTGCGCGCGGCCTCGACCAGCGCCTGGGGGAGAATCACTTCGTTCATCGCGGGCGGCCCATAGGGCATATCGGCAACCTTGGCGCGCGCTTTTCGTCGTTCTGGCTGAGCTGCAGCAATGCGGCGAAAACAGCGGCAAGATTGCGCGGCGGCAGCGGCGCGAGGTTGGTGACGATCCGGTCGAGGCCGGGGCAGTCGGCGGGCTTTATCTCCTGAGCAATCGCGGGCGCGATGATCGCGCGGACCGCCGGAATCGCGAATTGCGAATCGGCGATGAACCCCGCGTCCGGCCCCAGCAGCTTGCGGATCCCGCCCTGAGCTGCGGGCAGGGCGGGCGCCACACCGGCATTGATCCGGGCCATGAACGCGGCGCCCGGCTGACGCAGAAAGGCGTTGGCGGGGAGCGCGGCGCAGACACGGCCCATCTCGCGGATCATGTCGGGCAGCATCACCTGAAACAACGCCTCCGCCTCGTTGCCGGTGAGGCAAGGGCGGGCGGACTGCGCCGAGGCCGCGGACGACGCGGCGAGGCCGGCCCAGAGCAGGGCCGTGGCGGCAAGACGGGGGATACGCATAAGGTTACTCCGGCAAACGGACCGTCGCGATAGCCTGTGCGGCCATGCCCTCGCCGCGGCCAGTGAAGCCGAGGCGTTCGGTGGTGGTCGCCTTGAGGCTAACCCGCGACACGGGCAGGCTCAAGATCGCGGCGATGCTGGCGCGGATCGCTTCGCGGTGCGGGCCGATCTTGGGCGCTTCGCAGATCAGCGTGAGGTCGACGAAGTCGATGACGCCGCCCTGTTCGCGAACGAGACCGGCGGCATGTTCCAGGAACTGAGCCGAAGCCGCGCCGCGCCATCTGGCGTCGCTGGGCGGAAAATGCATGCCGATATCGCCCGCGCCGATCGTGCCGAGCAACGCGTCGGTGATGGCGTGGAGCGCGACATCGGCGTCGCTATGCCCCGACAGCCCCTTGTCGTGCGGGATCAGCACGCCGCCGAGCCACAATTCCTGCCCAACCTCGAACCGGTGAACGTCGAACCCGGTCGCACTTCGCGCGATCATCGTGGCGGCATGGCGCGCCTCGGCGGCGGCGAAATCGGCGGGATGGGTGATCTTTTCGAGCATGGGATCTCCGGGCACCAGCGCGACGTCCTGACCCATGCGGCGAAGCATCTGGGCGTCGTCGGTCGCTTCCTCATCCGCAGGCCATGCACGGTGCGCGGCGAGGATGGCGTCGAAATGGAAAGCCTGTGGCGTCTGAATGCGGTTGAGCCCGGCACGGGGGACGTTGTCGCCGAGGATAGCCTCACCTCGCGCAAGCGTGTCGGCGACGGGGAGGGCCGGGACGGCGCCGGGGGCATGGTCCAGCGCCGCGAGCAGTGCGTCGATCACCGCGGCTGGCAGGAAGGGGCGGGCGGCGTCGTGGATCAGGACGCGGGTCACGCCCTTGCCGGCGAGTGCCTCAAGTCCAGCCCGAACCGAGTCGCGGCGTTCGGCGCCGCCAGTGACGAAGTTGACATAGTTGACAGATTCGGCGGGTTTCCGGCGGACCCGGTCCTCTTGCCCCTCACCGATCACGACAATGATGTCGGTTAGGTCCGGATGCGAAGATAGTGCACTAACACTATGTTCGAACATTGGTTTTCCGCAGAGCGGAGCAAATTGTTTGGGCACGGACCCGCCCGCGCGGACGCCTTTTCCGGCCGCGACGACGATGGCCGCGACGGTCATGCCGCGCCCGCGAAGCGACGGCGACGCGACAGCCAAGCGACAGGTTCGAACCGGCAGGTGACAATCGCGCGACATCGACGCGACGCCGATGCGGCAGGTTCGCGCAGCGAGGCGCCGGCGACGCGGCCGTCAGGCGTCATGACGGCCACCCCAGTGACAGGAAGAGCGGAAGCTGCAGCGGATCGCATCGAACCTGCCTAGCGACGCGGGTGCGTGTAGGAAAGTTGTTAGGTCATGCCAGCAACCGATACGCGCGATTGCATCGGCCCGCTGACGACCCCACGCTGCGGACCCGCCGCGAATGCGCCGCTAACCGCGCGCCACCGCCGGGAAGCCATGGCTTCGGGCGGACAGAGCCACCAGCAGGGTCGCGGCGAGCAGGGCGAGTACAGCGAGCGGGAATGCGCCGACGCCGACGCCCTCAAGCAACAGCCCGCCCACGATGCCGCCGCCTGCGACGGCAAGGTTCCAGGTGGTGACCAGCATCGACTGGGCGACGTCGGCCGCTTCGCCCGCGGTCTTGGCCGAAGCGGTCTGGAACAGGGTCGCTGCGCCACCAAAGGCGAGACCCCAGACCGCCGCCGATACGTAGACCACCGCCGGCACGGTGCCCGCGATGCCCAGAGCCGCCGCCGACAGGGCGAACAGGACGATGCTGATCAGGACCAGTTCGCGCAGCCAGCGGTCGATCAGCATGCCGGTGATCCAGATGCTGAGCAGCGAGGCGACACCGAACACCAGCAACACCGTATCGACCCGGTCGGTGATGCCGGCCTGTGCCAGGAACGGGGCGATATAGGTGTAGAGGATGTTGTGGGCGAAGACATAGGCGAAGATCACGAACAGCACCGGCCGGATGCCCGGAATGGTCAGCACGGATTTCAGCGCGAATTCCTGGCCCTGCTTCTGTCCGGGGAAATCGGGAACTTTCGCCAATACCCAGAAGACCAGCACGACCGTCAGTGCGCTCATGATGCCGAAGGCCCAGCGCCAGCCGATGAGCGTGCCCATGAAGGTGCCCGCCGGAATGCCGAGCGACAGTGCGAGCGGTGCGCCGACCATGGCGACGGCGATCGCGCGGCCCTGAAGATGCTCGGGCACCATGCGTGCGGCATAGCCCGCCGCCAGCGCCCAGAGCAGTCCGGCGCTGACCCCGGCGAAGAAGCGGGCGATCAGCGTGACGCCATAATTGTCCGAGATCGCCGTCACCGTGTTGACCACGGCGAACCCGCCGATGGCGAGCAACAGCAAGGTGCGCCGCCGCCAGTTCTGGGTGGCGATGGTCAGGGGAATGGCCGTGAGCAGCGAGCCGATGGCATAGACGGTGACGAGCTGGCCGATCAGTGCCTCGGACTTGCCGAGGCTCGCCGCCATTTGCGGGAGGAGGCCCGAGGGCAGGATCTCGGTCAGCAGGGTGATGAAGGCCGCCATGGCAAGCGCCAGCAACCCGCTCAGCGGCAGTCTGGCCTCTACCGGGCGGTCCGGTATCGCGATCGTTGCGGATGTCATGTCGGAACCCCTTCTCGGAATTTGTTGCAGAGCAGCAATCAGCTTCGGGGGCGAGGTAGGGGATTTCGAATGGGCGAAAAATGGGCCACAGTTCAAAACACTTTGGCGTTTTTGTCGGTCATGGGATGTCGTCATGGATAGTCTGGGCGCGCTTCACGCCTTTACGCAGGCGGTCGATGCCGGCGGGTTCACCGAAGCCGGTCGCAAGCTAGGCGTATCGGCGTCGGCGATCAGCAAGGCGGTGGCGCGGCTGGAAGACCGGCTGGGCGTGCGGCTGTTCCACCGTTCGACGCGCAGCATCACGCTGACGCAGGAAGGCGCGATCTTCCTCGAGCGCGCGCGGCGCATCCTGTGCGAATATGAAGCGGCGGAACTGGAGCTGACGCAAGGCCAGGCGATTCCGCGGGGCAAGCTGCGCATCAGCGTGCCGTCGATGAGCATGGTACCCATGCCGCAGCTCGCCGCGTTCAAGCGCCTTTACCCCGATATCGAGCTGGAGCTGGACGCCAACGACCGGGTGGTCGACGTGATCGGAGAGGGGTTCGACGCGGTGATCCGCACCGGCGAGCATGACGATTCACGGCTGATGACCCGGACGCTCGGCCATTTTCGCCGCCTGATCGTCGGTTCGCCGGATCATTTCCGTGCGACGGGAACACCGCAAACGCCCGCGGACCTCGCCCGGCATCCCGCCATCGTCTACCGCTACACCTCCAGTGGCAGGCTCGATCAATGGCCGTTGGCACGGGATGGCGAGCCGGTGCCGTTCGAAATGCAGGTCAGCCTGGTCACCAACGCGCTGGAGGCGCAAATCGGGCTTGCCGAACTGGGCCTTGGCATCGCGTGCGTTCCGGACATTTCTGTGGTGGAGCAGTTGAAGCGCGGGTCGCTGGTCAGCGTGCTCGACGCTTATCTGGAGAAGCGCACCAAGGTCTGCGTGATGTGGCCGAGCAGCCGCCACGCATCGCCCAAGCTGCGCGCCTTTGTCGACTTCGCGCCGAACCTGTTGCCGCGCTGAGGGCGCCACTTGCGCTGGAACGGTTGCACCTGTAGAGGCCGCTGCCTATTTTTCAGGCAATTGTGACGATGCTCAAGCCCATCCAGATCGGCCCGGTGACGGTCGAGACGCCGGTGCTGCTCGCGCCGATGACGGGGGTCACCGACCTGCCGTTCCGCCGGCTCGTGCGCCGTTACGGCTCGGGACTCAACGTCACCGAGATGATCGCAAGCCAGGCGGCGATCCGCGAGACGCGCCAGTCGATCCAGAAGGCGGCATGGGATCCGATCGAGGAACCGGTGTCGATGCAGCTGGTCGGCTGCACCCCCTATGAAATGGGCGAGGCGGCGAAGCTGAACGAGGATCGCGGTGCGGCGATCATCGACATCAACATGGGCTGCCCGGTGCGCAAGGTCACCAATGGCGATGCCGGGTCGGCGCTGATGCGCGTGCCCGAGCTCGCCGCGCAGCTGATCGAGGCGTGCGTCAAGGCGGTCAAGGTGCCGGTGACGGTCAAGATGCGGATGGGCTGGTGCCATGACAGCCTCAACGCGCCCGAACTGGCGCGCGTGGCGCAGGAAATCGGCGCGCAGATGATCACCGTGCACGGGCGCACGCGTAACCAGATGTACAAGGGCAGCGCCGACTGGGCGTTCGTTCGCAAGGTCAAGGACGCGGTGTCGATCCCGGTGATCGTCAATGGCGACATCTGCTCGCCCGACGATGCGCGCACGGCGCTGGAGCAGTCGGGCGCGGATGGGGTGATGATCGGGCGCGGCGCGTACGGCAAGCCGTGGTTGCTGCGCCAGGTGATGGATGCGCTGTCGGGGAAGGGCGAGCTGCCCGATCCCTCGATCGACGAGCAATACGCCCTGATCGCAGAGCATTATGCCACGATGCTCGACCATTATGGCGAGATGACCGGCGTCAACCTGATGCGCAAGCATATCGGCTGGTACACCAAGGGGCTGCACGGGTCGGCCGAGTTCCGCAACGCGGTGAACCAGGAGCCGAAGGCAGCAACGGTGCTGGCGATGCTCGACGAATTCTATGCGCAGTTCCGCGGCAAGCCCCTGCACGAGCTATGGCGCCCCCAAGAAGCGGCCTGAGGCCGCCGCCGCAAGCCGGCGAGCCCGATCTGACCGAGATCTTCGGCGGGCTTCCCGTCGCGGCGCTGGTGCTCGACCCGCAGGACCGCGTGGTGCGCGCCAACATGGCGTGCGAGCATCTGCTCAACCACAGCGAGAAGGCGATGCTGGGCCAGCGGCTCGACCGGATCGTGACGCCGCCCGAAGGCTATCTGGGACGACGCGACGGGCATGGCTTTGCCGCGTTCGACGTCGAGATCGAGCCGACGCGGTCCCCGCGCACCCGGGTCGACTTCATCGAACAGCCGATCGCCGAGCATCCCGGCTGGCGGATCGTGACGCTGCATCAGGCACCGACGTCGCGGCGCCTGTCGGTCGGCGCGGATCGCAGCGCGGGCGCGCGTGCCGCCGTGGGTGCCGCGGCGATGCTGGCGCACGAGATCAAGAACCCGCTGTCGGGCATCCGCGGCGCGGCGCAGCTGCTGGCGGACGACGGGGGCGAGGACGGCGGGGAAGGGCGGGCCGAGCTGACCCACCTCATCACCACCGAGGTCGACCGCATCGCCGCGCTGATCGACCGCATGCAGGATTTCACCGACACGCGCCCGCCCAAGCTGGCGCCGCACAATATCTACCCGCTGCTCGACCATGCGCGGCGAGTGGCGCTGGCGGGCTTCGCGCGCGGCATCGTGATCGAGGAGCGGTTCGATCCGTCGCTCCCGCCGGTGATGATGGACAAGGACGCGTTCCAGCAGGTGGCGATGAACCTGCTCAAGAACGCCGCCGAGGCGCTCAAGGATACGCCGGCGCCCAGGATCGTGCTGACGACGCAGTACCGGCATGGCGTCGCGATGCGGCCGGGGCCGGATCAGCCGCGCCGGTGGCTGCCGATCGAATTCTCGGTCAGCGACAACGGGCCGGGCGCGCCGGCGGATATCGCCAGCCATTTGTTCGAGCCGTTCGTGTCGGGCAAGCCCGAAGGCAAGGGGCTGGGGCTTCCGCTGGTCGAGAAGCTGGTGCGCGACATGGGCGGGGTGGTCGAATATGCGCGCGCCGGCGATCCCGAGATGACGGTGTTCCGCGTCAACCTGCCGCGGGCGGACGGTTGAGATGGACTGGGTCGACGCCGTTGGCTGGGCAGGGGCGGTGCTGGTGCTCGCGGCCTATGGCCTGGTTTCGACCAAGCGGCTCGACGGTGACAGCGTGGTCTATCAGGCGCTGAACGTGGCCGGAGCGATCGGGATGCTAATCAACACCTATGTTCGCGGCGCGCTGCCGTCGGCCGCACTCAATGTGATCTGGATCGGGGTGGGATTGTACGTCCTTGCCAAGATTGTCTTTCGAAAGCGGCAAGACGCATGAGCGTGACGGGCTCCATCCTGATCTGCGACGACGATGCGGCGATCCGCACGGTCGTCACGCAGGCGCTGCGACGCGCCGGGCACCGGGTGACGGCGGCGGCGTCGCTGGGCGACCTCAAGCGCGAGATGCGCGGCGCCTTGCCCGATGTGGTGGTGACCGACGTGGTGCTGCCCGACGGCAACGGCCTGGACCTCGTCGCGACGCTGACCGGGGAATATCCCGACCTGCCCGTGATCGTGCTGTCGGCGCAGAACACGCTGGCGACCGCGGTGCGCGCAACCGAGGCGGGGGCGTTCGACTATCTGCCCAAGCCGTTCGACCTCGACGCATTGACGACGACGGTGGCGAGCGCGCTGGCGCGAGGCCGCCGGCTGGTCGACGACCTGCCCGCGACCGAGGACCATGCCGTCGCGCTGATCGGCCGCTCGCCGGCGATGCAGGAAGTCTATCGCGTGATCGCGCGGGTCGTCTCCAACGAGCTGACCGTGCTGATCACGGGCGAGAGCGGCACCGGCAAGGAGCTGGTCGCACAGGCGATCCACGACCTGGGTCCGCGGCGGCGTGCGCCGTTCGTCGCGCTCAACATGGCCGCGATCCCGCGCGAGCTGATCGAAGCCGAACTGTTCGGGCACGAGAAGGGCGCCTTCACCGGTGCCGCGGCACGCGTGGCGGGCAAGTTCGAACAGGCTTCGGGCGGCACATTGTTCCTCGACGAGATCGGCGACATGCCGATGGAGGCGCAGACCCGCCTGCTGCGCGTGCTCCAGTCCGGCGAGTTCACCACCGTCGGCGGCGCGCGGGCAATCCGCGCCGACGTGCGCATCGTCGCGGCGACCAACAAGGATCTGATGAGCCAGGTGGTTGCAGGACAGTTCCGCGAGGACCTGTTCTACCGCCTCAACGTCGTGCCGATCGCGCTGCCCGCGCTGCGCGAGCGGCGGCAGGATATCAAGCTGCTCGCGCGCCACTTCCTCGACCGGGCGGTGGAGGACGGGCTGCCACGCAAAGCGGTGGGCGACGACGCCATCGCCACGCTGGAAGCGCATGACTGGCCGGGCAATGTCCGCGAGCTGGAGAATTTGATGCGGCGCATGGCCGCGCTCCACCGCGACGAATGGATCGACGCGGCGGCGGTGCGGACGATGCTGGGGGAAAGCGCCAGCCTGCTTCCCGCCGCGCGCGACGAGGGAATCGAGGCGGCGGTGCACGCGCGACTGCAACGCATCGCGGTCGAGGAACCCAAGGTGCTGGAAGACGGCACGCTGTACGACCGGATCATCGGCGAGGTCGAGCGCCCGCTGATCGAGGCGATGCTGGCGCGACACGGCCAGAACCAGCTGCGCGCGGCGCGAGCGCTGGGGATCAACCGCAACACGCTGCGCAAACGGCTCGATACGCTGGGCATCGATGTCGGCGGCGCGCGACAGGATGACACACCCTAGCGCCGACCCGAGCGAAGAAGTGTGTTTTCAAGGCAACGGGTATGTTGTAGCCATGCAACGATGACTGCCGTCGCCGAGCCGATCGCCGATAATTTTCCGACCGCGCGGCGGTTCACGATCACACCCATCCTTGAACTGATCGTCTTCGGCGTCGCCATCGGCATGATGCTGACGACCTACCTCGTCATCAGCGGCAACACCGGATCGCAGCGGCTGCTGACACCGCCGCTGGTCGCCTTGCTGCTGGTCGCCAATCTCGTCCCGCTGGTTGCGCTGATCGTGCTGATCGGACGTCGCGTGGCGATGCGGCGTGCGGCGAGATCTCCGCTCGGCGGGCGAGCCCGGCTGCATGTGCGGCTGGTGGCGATCTTCTCGATCCTGGCGAGCGTCCCGACGATCTTCGTGTCGATCGTTGCCTCGCTGCTGTTCCAGTACGGCGTCGAGTTCTGGTATTCGGACCGCGCACGCTCGATGCTTGAGAATGCCTCGGCCGTGGCGCAGGGCAGCATCAACGATCTGAGGGACCGTGTCGGACTCAATGCCGAGGCCATGGGCCCCGACCTTGCCGGCGCATTGCGGGAAGTGCCGGTCGACGATCCGGCCTTTGTCGATTTCTTTGCGCGCCAGACGCGCCAGCGCGAGCTTTCCGAATCCGCCCTTGTCCGGGAAATGCCGAACGGCGAATTCCAGACCCTGATTATCCTCAACCCTTATGAAGCACTGATCGAGCAGCAGATCAGCCACGATGCCGTTCGCAAGATCAAGGGCGGCGAGCAGGGGGCCGTGGTCGAGGACGCCAGCGGGCGCGTCCGCGCCCTGATCCGGTTGGCCGGCACAACGGACACCTACCTCTACGTTGCACGCGTGATCGATCCGGTCTTGCTGGATCGCAAGGAACGGGCTGCTTCGGTGCTGAGCAGCTATCGCACGCTGACCGAGCGATCGCGCACGCTACAGCTTCAGTTCAATATCGCGCTGCTCATACTCTCGCTGCTGATCGTCGGACTGGCGGTTTGGGTTGCGCTCGAGATCGCCGATCGTCTCGTCCGCCCGGTAGGCGATCTGGTGAAGGCCGCGCGTGATGTCGCGGAGGGCGATTTGACCGCGCGCGTTCCGGCGCAGCGGTCGCAGGACGAAATCGGCATCCTTGCCACCGCTTTCAATCGGATG
>Ga0247822_10001192_pt1 | contig 15651 bp, 13 predicted proteins | sample 13C_Cellulose_Da_FD_192423 | JGI IMG/M metagenome (GOLD analysis project Ga0247822, IMG submission 192423) | Soil microbial communities from agricultural site in Penn Yan, New York, United States - 13C_Cellulose_Day30 | ecosystem: Environmental > Terrestrial > Soil > Agricultural land | place...
GGTCCGGGTAGGGGAGGCAGGGACGACCACCTTATGGCGGTGACCGTTGAGGACGGGCGACTTCGTAGCCCGTCACGGTCAGCGGGCGCACGGGTCGTTTGTGCGCTCTGTTCTGCACATCCCGGCCAGGAGCGTGACCGCCCGTCCGAACGGTCGCCGGCACGAGGCGGTCGCCCCTGCCGCATCTGACGTTCAGGACCGGATTCGGTGGTCCGTCACGCGGCGGGGGACGGTCCGAGGGCGCACGGCTCTTTTGTGCGCTCTGTTTTGCACGTCCCGGCCAGGAGCGTGACCCGCCCGTCCGAGCCGTCGGCCGCGGCACGAGGCGGTCGCGCCCGCGCGCCTGTCGCCCAGGACGGGCAGAGGCAGGCGTCACCGCTGGCGAACGACCCGGCAACCGCTCTTGCTTGAACGCAACCGTGGGGCAGAGTACCATCGAGTGTTTGGGGGCGTCGCTAGAAGCCGCGCCCTTGGGTCTCGACCTTCTAATGCCGCCTGTCTCCTCCGATCGCTCGAACATCGTGGTGCGCGGCGCCCGCACGCACAACCTCAAGAACGTCACCGTCTCCTTACCCACCGGCAAGCTCATCGTCATCACCGGCGTCAGCGGCTCGGGCAAGTCGTCGCTCGCCTTCGACACGATTTACGCCGAAGGCCAGCGCCGCTACGTCGAGTCGCTCTCCGCCTACGCCCGCCAGTTCCTGGAACGGATGGAGAAGCCGGATGTGGACGGCATCGACCACATCTGCCCATCCATCGCCATCCGTCAGAAGAACTCGATCCGCAACCCGCGCTCCACCGTGGGCACCGTCACCGAGATTCACGACTACATGCGGCTGCTGTTCGCCCGCGTGGGCAAGACCATCTGCCGGCAGTGCGGCCAGGAAGTGATTCGCGAGACCGCCGAGGTGGTGGCCGATCGGCTGCTGCGGCTGCCCGAAGGCACGCGCCTGCTGATTGGCTACGAGCTGCCACTCGTCGATCTCAAGAACGCCCCGCCAGACGATGCGGCCGAGCCGGAGGAGGAGGAACTTCCTTTTGCATCTGCGGCGTCGGTGTCATCGGCGGCGGCGGTCTCTGCGCCATCCGCGGCACCATCAGCAACCAGCTCCGAGTTGGATGCACTGCGCCGGAAGGGATTCGGGCGCCTGCTGCTCGACGGGCAGGCCGTGTCCCTGGACGACCTTTCGGCGGACGCCCTCAAGAGCCGCACCAGCATCGGCGTGGTCGTCGATCGGCTGCGCATCGAAGGTGACCTCCGCTCGCGGTTGACCGACTCGATCGAGATCTCCTACCAGGAGGGCGGCGGCGCCGCGTGGGCCGTGGAGGTGACGACCGAGGGAGCACCGGGCCGGCGCCACGAGTTCTCGGAGCGCTTCGAGTGCCGCACCTGCGGCATCACCTACGAGGATCCCCAGCCGCGACTGTTCTCGTTCAACAACCCGTTCGGCGCCTGTCCGACATGCCACGGGTTCGGTAACGTGATCGAGCTGGACTTGGATCTGGTGGTGCCAGATCCGGCGCTGTCGATCAACCAGGGCGCGATCGAGCCGTGGACGAAGCCACACTACCGCTCGAGCCTGGCGTCGTTGAAGCGGATGGCCAAGCAGCGTGGCGTGCGGCTCGACGCGCCGTGGCGGGATCTGACGGCCGAGGAACGCACGCTGGTCGTCGACGGCGATGGCGCGGACTACGAGGGCATCCGTGGCTTCTTCCAGTGGCTCGAGCGCAAGAAATACAAGGTCCACGTCCGGGTGTTCCTCAGCCGCTATCGCGGCTATCTCACGTGCCCCGAATGCGGCGGCACCCGCCTCCGGCGCGAAGCCCGCGACGTGCGGGTGGGCGACCTGACCATCGACAAGGTCTCGGCCCTCACCGTGCGGGACGCCCAGCGCTTCTTCGATGCCCTGAAGCTGTCGGAGAAGGACGCCGCGATTGTCGACAAGGTGCTGACCGAGATCCGGCGGCGCCTGGGCTTCTTGCGCGACGTCGGCCTCGAGTACCTCACGCTCGACCGGCTGTCGTCGACGCTGTCCGGTGGGGAAGCGCAGCGCATCAACCTGGCGACGTCGCTGGGATCGGCCCTGGTCGGGACGTTATACGTCCTCGATGAGCCATCGATCGGCCTGCACACGCGCGACAACCAGCGGCTGATTGCCATCCTGCGCCAGCTGCGCGATCAGGGCAACACCGTGCTGGTCGTCGAGCACGACGCCGACATGATAGCCGTCGCCGACTACCTGGTGGACATGGGTTTGGGTGCGGGCGAACACGGCGGCCGCGTGGTGTACGCCGGCTCGCTCGAGGGCTTGACCCAGGAGCCGCGCTCGTTGACCGCAAAATACTGGCGGGGGGAACTCTCTATCCAGGTGCCGGCGACGCGCCGCAAGGGCATCCCGCAGCGCATCCGCTTGATTGGCGCGCGCGAGCACAACCTCAAGGGCGTGAGCGTCGAGCTCCCGCTGAATACGCTCACCTGCATCACTGGGGTGAGCGGGTCGGGCAAGTCCACGCTGGTGCACGACGTGCTCTACGCCGCCCTCAAGCGCGCTAAGGGGGACTGGGACCGGAAGGTGGGCGCGCACGACCGCCTCGAGGGCCACGAGTTCGTGACCGACGCGGTGCTCGTCGATCAGACGCCGATCGGACGCACGCCACGATCGAATCCGGTGACCTACCTCAAGGCCTTCGATCCGATCCGTGAACTGTTCGCCGCGACCAAGGACGCGAAGGCGCGCGGCCTGACCGCGAGTCACTTCTCCTTCAACGTACCCGGCGGCCGCTGCGAGGCGTGCCAGGGGGAAGGGGAGGTGAAGGTCGAGATGCAGTTCCTCGCCGACGTCTTCGTGCCCTGCGAGCAGTGCGAGGGCCGCCGGTTCAAGTCGCAGGTGCTCGAGGTCCGCTACCGCGGCAAGAACGTCACCGATGTGCTCGAGATGACGGTCCGCGAGGCGCTCGTGTTCTTCGCCAACACGCCGAAGGTGCTGCGCCGCCTGCAGGTGCTCGACGAGATCGGCCTCGGCTATCTGCGGCTGGGACAGCCCGCGACGACGCTCTCGGGTGGCGAGGCGCAGCGTATCAAGATCGCGGCGCACCTGGCGTCGCATGCCGGCGATCGGCTGCTCTACATCCTCGACGAGCCGACGACCGGACTGCACTTCGACGACATCGCGAAGCTGCTGGCCGCGTTCCGCAAGCTCCTGGAGGCCGGGCACACCCTGGCGGTCATCGAGCACAATCTCGACGTGATCAAGACGGCCGACTGGATCATCGACCTGGGCCCCGAGGGCGGTGAAGAAGGCGGCGAGGTGATCGCCATGGGGACGCCCGAGCAGGTGGCGTATGTGCCGGCCTCTCATACCGGCCGGTACCTCCAGCAGATCCTGCTATCGGGCAGGCTGCTTCAGACGGTGGAGCGATGACCGCCGGTCCGCGCCGGTTCGTCGCGGGCTCGCTCCTCGCCGTGTGCACGGCCACTCCGATCGCGCAGGCACCCGATGGCAATGCCATCCTTCGCGCTGCCGGTGTCGAGGTGCCGCGGGGTGGAGCGGAGGCCGCCTTCGACACGGGCCTCACCGGCCCGAGCCCGGTCCCCCCTGGTGCCTTTGTCACGCTGATTATCGGCATGGGCCCGGTCGGGCCGCGCGCCCGGGCCAGGAATGCCTACGCCTTTGGTGTGCTCGCCGGTCGCTCGGGCCGGAACGTGCCTCCCGGAGAGCTGGCCGGCGCCGGCATCACGTTGCTGCAGATGGTCGCGGACGAGGACCGCGCGACGCGAGTCGCGGGCACGCGAGTGGCGGGCCGGGTCTTTGCCACAGCCCTCGACGGCAAGCCGGCCGCTTCACGTCCGCAGGGCCTGGAGCCGACCGTGCTGCTGATGCTGAACACGCCGAATCCCCTCGAACAGGCCGCCGCCATGGAGGCTGTCGGCCTGCTCGGCGAGACGGCGGCGGTGCCGACGCTGACCGAGCTCTACCGGGCGTATCGCGAGCGCGACAACCGTCAGATGGCCGCGGGCGCGCTCGAGGCGCTCGTCCGCATTGGGGAGGCCCAGACCGAGCCTCTGGTGAAGAGCCTCGTCGGCGACGTGTGGGGCGAGAAAGAAGACGCGGCGGGGCTGGTGGTGGCGTTTGCGCGCCAGCGCTTCCTGAACGACGGCTCGCGGGCACGGCTGGAGGCGGCGAAGGACCACAAGACGCTGGGACCGGCCGCCCGGGCCTATCTAACCGAGCTCGGCCCACCAGCTGCGCCTTGATCCTGCCCCAGGACTTCTACGAGCGTCCGACGCTGGAGGTCGCGAGGGATCTCCTGGGCAAGGTGCTGATCCATCGTGCGCACGCCGGGGTCACCGCCGGCGCCATCGTCGAGGTCGAGGCCTACATCGGGGAGAGTGATCCCGCCTGTCACGCGTCGGTCGGCCCGACCGCGCGCAACGCGCCCCTCTACGGCGAGCCCGGTCACGCGTACGTCTACGTCAATTACGGACTGCACCATCTCGTGAACGCTGTGACCGAGCCGCAGGGAACGCCTGCGGCCGTGCTCATCCGCGCCCTGCAGCCCATGGAGGGGCTGGAGCTGATGCAGGCGCGCCGCGGCCGCCTTCGCTGGCGCGCGGGCAAGGCGCGGGTGCCCGACGTCGCGCTCTGTCGAGGACCGGGCAATCTTTCCGCCGCGATGGGCATCGATGCCTCGCTCAATCAATGCCCGCTGTTCAGGCGGCCGCTGACCATCGAGGATCGAGGAGTCCGTGTGGGCCCGCTCGCCTGGGGACCGCGCATCGGTATCAGCAAGGGCATCGAGCAGCACTGGCGAGCCTGGGTGGCGGGACATCCGTCTGTTTCAGGCTCTAGACTCTAGGCTTCAGGCCTCAGGAAGAACTCTCCCACGTTGAAAGCGTGTCTGACGGCATGACAGGAAGGCCTACCTAGAGGGCCTAGAGCCTGAAGCCTATTCGTAGTGCAGCGCCTCGCTCGGGTTGAGCCGCGCCGCGCGGCGCGCCGGCACGAAGCCGAACGTGATACCCACGAGCGCCGCGAACCCGAACGACACCGCCACCGACACTGGTGACACCACCGTCGTCCATCGCAGCGCGGCCTCGAGACCACGCGACGTCATCAGCCCGAGGACCACGCCGGCGGCGCCGCCCAGCAGGCTGAGCGCCATCGCCTCGATCAGGAATTGCGCCAGGACATCGGTTCGCCGCGCGCCGATCGCCCTCCGCAGGCCGATCTCCCGAGTCCGCTCGGTCACGGACACCAGCATGATGTTCATGATGCCGATGCCGCCGACGACGAGCGAAATCGCCGCGACGCTCGCGAGCAGGTAGGTCATCGTCGTGGTCGTGGAGGTGAGGACGCTCGCCATTTCCTCCGCCGAGCGGATGGTGAAGTCGTTGTCTTCGGACGGTTGCAGGCGGTGACGGCTCCGGAGCAGGACCGCGATGTCCTCCGAAACCGCCGAGGCGGAGCGAGTGCCGGTCAGCGCCACCGTGACATTCGACAGGTACGTGACCCCCATCAGGCGCTTCTGCGCCGTGGTGTAGGGCACCATCACCGTGTCGTCCATATCCTGGCCCATGGGCGACTGACCCTTGCGGGCCAGCACCGCGATGACCGAGAACGGCTGCCCGTTGATGCGGATGGTCGCGCCGAGCGGGTCGTGGCCGGCGCCGAAGAGCTGCTCGCGGACGACCTCGCCGATCACCGCGATTTTCTCGCTGCGAGCCACCGCCGCCTCGTCGAAGAAGGCGCCGCTCGAGATCGGCCAGTTGCGCATGGCCGGCAGGGCAGACCCGACGCCTTGCACCTGCGTCTGCCAGTTGGCCGTGGAGGAGAGCACCTGCGTTCGTGTGCTGATGCCCGGCGACACGGCGGAGACGCCGTTGATCTCCGTCAGGATGGCGCTCGCGTCCTCGGGGACGAGCGTGGTCACCGCTCCCTGGCCGGTACGGACGCCCCCGAAGTTCATGGAGCCGGCGCTCACGGTGACGATGTTGGTGCCGAGGCTCGAGACCTGCGACTCGATGGACGCGCGCGCCCCACCGCCGATCGCCATCATCACGATCACCGCGGCCACGCCGATGATGATCCCGAGTGAGGTCAGCGCGGAGCGCAGCAGGTTCCTGCCGATGGCCTCGAAGGCCGTGTGCACGGTGCTGGACGCCGTGGTCATGGCCGCCTCACCGTCCCCGCTGACCGCCGCCCACCGTCCGCCCGCGCGGGAAGGTGGGCATCAGCGGTGACCCACCAGCCGTCGCCTGGCTTGCCTGCGCGGCCTTGGCGGCCGTTCCGCCAATGGCCACCTCGGTGCCCTCGGTGAGGCCCTCTCCACTGACGGCGACCGTCACGTTGTCAGAAAGTCCGATATGCACGGCCACAGGGGAGAGGCCGCTGGCTGTTTGAAGCCACACCGTCGGGCCGCGGCTGCCCCTCGGGTCACCGCCTGTCGCTCTGTCGCCGGACGCGAGGCTCGCGTCCGAAGGCGTGAACCGCAAGGCCGCGGCCGGGACGAGCAACGCGTTATCCGCCCGCGCCACCTCGATGTCGAGCGTGGCCGTCATTCCCGGCTTCAGCTGCTGCCTGGGGTTGGGCACGTCGATGACGGTGGTGTAGCTCACCACGTTCTGGATCACCGTCGGCTGCAACCGCACTTGCCGCACCGTTCCCGAGAACGTCTGACCCGGGTAGGCATCAACCGTGAACGCTACTGGCTGTCCCACCTTCACGCGCCCGACGTCGGATTCGTCCACGCGCGCGTCCAACTCCAACGTGTCGAGGTTGCGGGCGATGATGAAGAGCGTTGGCGCCTGCAGGCCCGCCGCCACCGTCTGGCCCACTTCCACGTTGCGGCTGAGGACGATGCCCGAGACCGGCGAAGCGATCACGGTATGCGAGAGGTTGACCCGTGCCTGTTGCAGCGCGGCCTCCGCCTGATCGAGCTGTGCTTGTGCTGCCGAAACGCTGACCTCTGCTACCTTCGCGTCCGAGCGCGCGGTGTCGACGTCCTGGGCGGCGAGCAGCTGCCGCTCGCCGAGCTGCTCGGCGCGCCTGAGCTTCAGCTGCGCGTCCTCGAGTTGCACCGCCGCCCGCTGGAGCTCGGCGCGAAGGCGAATCACGGTTGCTTCAGCTTGCGTGACCTGGGAGGTGAGGACGGCGGGATCGAGGGTGGCGATGGTCTGCCCGCGTGTCACCGGCTGGTTGAAGTCGGCGCCGAGCGTCGCGATCGTGCCACTCACCTGGGTGCCAACCTCGACCGTGTCAACGGGCTCCAGCGTCCCCGTTGCCGCCACCCGAGCAATGATGCTGCCGCGGTGGACCGTGGCCAACTTGAGTTGCGGCGCGTCCGCGCGGGCGTCGCCGCTCCAATAGTAGGCGCCGCCAACCAGGGCGAGCGTCAGGAGAATGATGGACCAGAGTAGGCGCTTCATGTGCATGTCCTACTCTGTGAGACGCGGACGCGGTGACGCGTCGATGGCGAAAGTGTGGCAGATCGATGGCAGCGGTAAAGCGGGTGTTATTTCCGCATGCTCACTTCGATCTGCTGGACCGGGAACCGAAGGCCGCGCTGATCGAAGGCCTTCTTGACGCGCCGCCGCAGCTCGCGACCGACCAGCCACTGGCTGAGCGGCAAGGTCTTGATGCGGAACTTCAGCGTTACCGCCGAGGCGCCGAAGTCGTCTACGCCGAGCATCTCGACCGGCTCGAGGATGTGGGGCGCGAACGCCGGGTCCTGCTGGAGCGCGGCCGCGGTCTGTTGCACACACTCGATCGCTGCGTCCACGTCGTCGCCGTAGTCGATGCCGAGGTCGATGACGTAGTAGGAGAAGTCTTTGCTGCGGTTGGCCAGCGTCCTGATCTCCCCGTTCGGGATGATGTGGACGGTGCCCTCGATGTCCCGCAGCACGATGGTGCGCAGGTTGATCTGCTCGACCGATCCGCCGATGCCGTTGACGAGGGCGACGTCGCCGACGCGCACCTGATCATCGAGGATCAGGAAGAAACCCGAGATCATGTCCTTGACGAGCGTCTGGGCACCAAAGCCGACGGCGAGCCCGAGGATGCCGGCCCCGGTCAGCACCGGGGTGATGTCCACATCGAGGGTGCGGAGCACCATCAGCAGCGCCGTGATTCCGATCACGGTGGAGAGGAACCGGCTGAACGTGAGGCCGATGGTCTCGGCCCGCTTCCGCCGCTCGACATCCGCCGGAGCAGAGCCCGCCGCGACCTCGCGCTGCGCGCGCACGATGAGGGCGCTCACCAGCCGGCTGGCCGTCAGCGCGACGATGACGATCACGCCGATCCGCAGGGTGGTGCGGGCCACCCACTGGCCCATCCGCTCGCCCTGCAATTCCATGGGGAGGTCCACGTCCACGAAGGCGAGGGCCGGGAACGTGAGCGCGATCATCGACACCACGAACGTCCCCAGCCGAACCAGGCGCACCGGCGCCTTGCGCAGCGGATAGGCCAGGTGCGTGTGTCCTTCGACCGATGCCACGAGACGTCTGACGAGGCCGCCCGCGATCAGGGCGATCGCGGCGGAGAGGACGGCGGCAAATGTCAGCGCCGTCAGGATCTCAATACTGTTATCGGGGAGCGCGGGTGTGCCGGGCGCCTGCATGAGGCCCGTCTACCGACCCCGGCGCACCTGGCGGGGCTGCTGGCGATCAACGGTCAGGCGCACCGTTGTCGCCCGTCCGTCGCGGACGAACTCGATGCGGATGGTGCTGCCAATCGGGCTGTCGGCGATGAGCCGTACGAATTGCGACGTGTTCACGACCGCCTGGCCGTTGACGCTCCTGATGATGTCTCCAGGGCGCAGGCCCTCCTCGTAGGCCACTGAGCTCCGGCTCATCTGGGTGATCACGACGCCGTCGGTGTTGGGAGCGTTGAGCTCTTCGGCCAGACGGGTCGTGAGTGGCGATACCTCGACAAAACCGATCGAGCCGCGCCGGACTTCGCCGTACTGCTTCAAGTCATCGACGATCCGCCGGGCGAGGTTGCTCGGCACGGCGAAGCCGATGCCTTGATAGCCTCCGCTCTGCGAGAAGATGGCGGTATTGATGCCGATCAGCTCGCCGCGCGCGTTGATCAGGGCGCCGCCCGAGTTGCCGGGGTTGATGGCGGCGTCGGTCTGGATGAAGTCCTCGTAGGTGGAAATGCCGACGCCGGCGCGGCCGAGCGCGCTGACCACGCCCAGGGTGACCGTCTGGTTGAGCGAAAAGGGGTTGCCAACGGCCATCACCCATTCGGCCACCTTCAGCTTCGAGGAGTCGCCCCACGGGATGACCGGTAGCCCGGTCGCGTCCACCTTCAGCAGCGCGAGGTCGGTCCACGAATCGACGCCGACGATCTTCGCCCGCAGCTCGCGCCGATCGCCGATTGCGACGGTCACCTCGGCGTTGCTCTGGCCGACGACGTGGTTGTTCGTGACGACGTAGCCGTCGGCCGACACGAGCACCCCAGAACCGAGGCTCGATTCGTAGCGGTTCCCGTAGCCGAACATGTCGCCGGCGTCGCCACCGAAGAAGTACTGGAAGAACGGGTCGTTGGCGAACGGGGAGGTCTGACGCCGCACGACCTGGATGGCCGAGATGTTGGTGACGGCGCGGACCGTCTGGGCGGCGACGACGGTGAAGTCAGGGCCGGCGGTCGTTGGCGCTGCGGGGCTCTGCCGTGCGGTCGCCGGCGTCGCTTGTTCGGTGGCAGGCAGAGCGACCACCTCGTCGCGATCGGCCATCCGCCCGGAAAGAACGAGCCCCGTGATGAGGCCGGTGGCTATCAGCAGGAACGAGAGCGAGAGCCGCTTGAACATGGGCGCTGACGATTCGGGTGCGGTCTACGAGACCTCCACCTGGCGGGGACCAGGCTCCGGCGTCTTCGGCACGGTAATCGTGAGCACGCCATCGTTGAGGTCGGCGGCGATGTGTTCCGCATCGGCCGACGGCGGCAGGGCGAACGAGCGTGCGAACTCGCCGTGGCCACGCTCCACCTGGTGGTAGTGCTCGCAGGCGATGCGCGCGTCGCGGCGGCCCTGCACGGTGAGCCGGCCATCGTGGACGCTGATGCGGATCTGCTCGCGCGTGAGCCCGGGCAGTTCCGCGGTGATGATGAACGCGGTCGCCGTCTCGCAGAGGTCCACCGCGGGTGCCCATCCGTGTGGGCCGGCGGCGGACAACCGCTCGATTCGGTGCTGGATGGCGATCAGATCTCGGAAGGGGTCCCAGCGCGCAAACGCCACAATACTGCATCGTAGCACGCGTCCGCGGGACCGTGGCCGGCCCGACCCGGGTCCGGTCCCATCATGCTGTCCGGCCCGGAGGGTCGGCCGCCGTGGTACAATTCCAGGGTTCTACACCCTGAGACGACCGACACATGGCCGACACGCTTCTCGCCACGCAGCTCCGGAAGGGCATGATCATCAAGCTCGACAACGAGCTCTACCGGATTCACGACCGGCAGCACGTCACCCCCGGCAACCTGCGCGGCTTCGTCCGCCTGAAGATGCGCAACCTGCGCAACCAGGCGATGTCAGAGCACAAGGCCCGCTCCGAGGACGTCATCGAGCGCGCCACCCTCGAAGAGAAGGAGATGCAGTACCTCTACGGCGACGGCGAGGGCTACCACTTCATGGACACCGACAGCTACGAGCAGATCCACCTCTCTGAAGAAGCGCTCGGAGAGGGCGTAGGCTTCCTGAAGCCCGAGATGCTCATCCGGGTCGAGTTCTACGGCGAGGAGCCGGTCGGGGTCGAGTTGCCGCTGACGGTCGATCTGAAGGTGGTGGAGACCGTTCCGGCCATCAAGGGCGCGACCGCCACCAACCAGCTCAAGCCGGCGACGCTGGAGACCGGCGTGGTGGTCCAGGTTCCGCCCTTCATTGGCGAAGGCGACGTCATCCGCGTCAACACCGAGACCGGCGAGTACCTCGCGCGCGCCTGATCGCTTCTTCCGTCCCGTCGCGCGCGCGGTGCTCGGTCTCGCGGTATAAATCACGATATGGACGTCATCCGAACCCCGGCCACGGGGTGGATTGAAGTGATCGTGGGCAGCATGTTCAGCGGCAAGAGCGAAGAGCTCATCCGCCGCCTGCGCCGCGCCCAGATCGCGCGTCAGCGCGTACAGATCTTCAAGCCCGCAGTGGATACCCGCTATGCGGACGATCACATCGTCTCGCACGGCGAGCTGCGCATCCCGTCCGAACAGGCTGCCTCGGCAGCCGACCTGGTGGCCAAGGTCCGGCCCGACACCGAAGTCGTCGGCATCGACGAAGGCCAGTTCTTCGACGCCGAACTGCCGGCGGTGGCGACCACCCTGGCCGCCAGGGGGGTCCGTGTCATCGTCGCCGGCCTCGACCAGGACTATCTGGGGAAGCCCTTCGAGCCCATGCCGCAACTCCTGGCCATCGCGGAGTACATCACCAAGACGCGGGCCATCTGCATGGTGTGCGGAAACCCCGCCAACCACACCCAGCGGTTGGTCGGCAATCGCTCCCGGGTGCTGCTTGGTGCGCAGGGCACCTACGAGGCGCGATGCCGTCACTGTTTCGATCCCACCCTCGCGGAGGCCGAGGAGCAGCGCCAGAAGGGGCTGGCCGCCGAGGAAGCCGGAGCCGAGCCCCGATGACGGTGGAGCAACTGGCCCGGGCGCTCGAGCTGAGCCTGCTCGCCCTGGGCCTGCTGTTCCTGGTGGTCAACCTCCGCGTTGGCCGGGAGCTCTGGCAGTGGTGGCGCCGCCGCGCCGGGGCGCTCCTGGTGTGGCTGCCTCCCAAGCCGCCGTACTACGCCATCAACCTCGCCATCGGCGTGATGCTCGGCCTGCTGCTCTTCGTCACGGTGTTCCTCGTGCCCAGGCCGGCCGCGTCCGTGTTCGGCGAGCTGATGATGTTCGTGTACTACGGCTACCTGCTGCCGCTCTCGACGCGCATCACCAGGGGCCTGTATGCAGATGGGGTGTGGACCGACTCCGGCTTCATGACCTACGCCGAGATCGGAGGGCTGTCCTGGAAGAATGAGGCGGTGGCCACCCTCGTCCTTGCCTCGAGGCTGCGCGCGATTGCACGGACCCTGAGTGTTCCCGGCACGCGCCTCGGGGAGTTCCGGCGCGTGCTCCGGGAGAAGATTGGCGAGCATCCGGTCGAGTCCGAAGGGGGCCCCGGGCTGCACCTGGGCTCGCGGGACACCAGGGAGAGCGTGTAGACTGGAGGGCGCTCATGGCCAGCCCCCTGGCGATGAGCGGCACACCTGAGCCCCCCTCAGGAGTCGTTCTCCACAGCCGCGTTGGCGACGTTCCCGTTCAGACGTCCTCTGCAGTCCCGGTGTCTCGGGCCGATACGAGGAGGCAATGGCAGCACGTCCGACTTGGAAGGGCTACCTGAAGGTGAGCCTCGTGACCATCCCGGTACGGGTCTATCCCGCGACCGAGTCGAGCGCGACGGTGTCATTCAACCAGCTGCACTCGGAATGCCAGACCAAGATCCAGCAGAAGAAGTGGTGTCCCAAGTGCGAACGGGAGATCACCTCCGCCGAGGTCGTGAAGGGTTACGAGTTCGAGAAGGGGCGATGGGTTGTCGTCTCCGATGAGGACATCGCCAAGGTCAAGACCGAGTCCACGAAAGTCATCAACCTGATCCAGTTCGCCAACGCGGATGCGATCGATCCGATGTATGTGGACAAGGCGTATTACCTGGCGCCCGAGGGGCCGATGGCCGCCGATGCCTACGCCGTCATGCGGGATGGCATGCAGGGCAAGGCCGGCATTGGCAAGGTGGCCATCCACGGACGGGAATACCTGGTCGCGATCCGCCCGCACAAGCAGGGCATGGTGATGTACACCCTCCACCACGCGTCAGAGATACGGACCATCGACCAGATCGACGAGCTGCGCGAGGTCCGCGGCACGGTGAACCCGGCCGAGATGAAGCTGGCGCGGCAGGTCATCGAAAGCATCGAGGGCGATCTGGACCTGGCGGACTACACCGACGAGTACCAACAGGGCTTGCGCGCGATCATCGACGCGAAGGTGGCCGGCGAGGAGATCGTCGCGCCGCAGGAGACGGCTCCGCCAAAGGTCGTGGATCTCATGGAAGCGCTCCGTAAGAGCCTGGAGCAGGTGAGTGGCGGGAAGAAGAAGGCCGCGAAGGTGGCCGAGGGCCGTGGAGCGGCCAGGAAGCGGAAGGTATCGTGACTCGACGGACCGATTCACGCCGGAAAGCCGTGTGGGGCGGTGCCCACCGGCTTTGCTGGAAGTAAAAAGCGAAAGGGACACGTGAAAGGCCGAAGCTCAGGCTTCGCTTTTCACGCTTCTCTTTCTAGTTGATCAAGCCCGCCAACAATCCAAGCCCGTTCGCCGTCGGGTCCCGCAGCCAGTCGGGCGGTGTCAGCCAGGTGAAGGCGAGGATGGCGATCACCCAGATGTCGTAGGGCAACGTCGCCCGTTCGTCACGCCAGAAGAAGAACCGCCAGAGGAGTCCGGCCGCACCGGTGGCCGGCGGCATCGGCCGCCGCTCGAGCTCGAGGTAGGTGTAGTAGATCCGGTTCGCGACCGTCACCACCGACAGCACGAGGATCACCCAGAGCACCCCCGCCATCCGATCCGTGAACGCGCCGATCATGAACAGGACGATGCGTTCCGGCCGCTCCATGAAGCCGACCTTGCACTTGGAGATCAACGACTCGGCACGCGCCCGCGCGTAGCTGGTCATGATCGAGAAGATGAGCGCGAGGGTGGAGACCAGGACGTAGTCCTTGCGGCCCAGGTCGGCGTAGAGCCAGATCAGGCCGGTGAAGAGCGCGAGATCCGAAAAACGGTCCAGGGTCGAGTCCCAGAACGCGCCGAACTGCGACTGCTTGCCGGTGATGTGCGCGACCTTGCCGTCGATGAAGTCGAAGATGTTGGCGACGATCATGATGACGCCGGCTGCCAGGAAGCGATCGCGAGCGAGCGCCCAGGCGGCGCCGACATTGATCAACACGCCGATGAGGGTGAGCACGTTCGGGTGAATCCCGAGTGCCACCGAGGTGTTGATGATGGCGCGCAGCGGGAACATACAGATCGCGCCGATCGCGCCCGTAACTGTCATTTGGTCCGCCCATAGCGTAGTCGAGGGGCTCGCCAATCTCAACCGCCAGTGGCGCGTCGGCGCGGATGGACGTACGATCGCGGTTAACGCCTGTCAGGTGGCGCCATGGCCATTCACGACCTCAAGGAACAGATTGCGCGGCTGCCCGAGCAGCCCGGCGTGTATCTGTACGCCAACGCCGCGGGTGAGACGATCTACGTGGGCAAGGCGCGGAGCCTGCGCGACCGCGTGCGCAGCTATCTCGGCGCCTCTGGTGCGAGCCCGAAGACCGACGCCCTGCTCGACGAGATCGCCGGCGTCGCCGTGATCGTCACCGATTCGGTGATGGAGGCGCTGGCGCTCGAGAACAACCTGATCAAGCAACGCTCGCCGCGCTACAACATCCTGCTGCGCGACGACAAGAACTACCCGTACCTCCAGCTCACCACCGGCGAGGCGTTCCCGCGCGTGCTGGTGGCGCGCGCTGTCGAACGCGACGGCCATTTCTACGCCGGGCCGTTCCTGCCCGCCAAGCTCGCGCGGCGGACGATGGGGCTCACCCACAAGCTGTTCGGCCTCAGATCGTGCAACGAGGTCATCACCGGGCAGCGCGGCCGCCCGTGCCTCGAGTACGACATCAAGCGCTGCCTCGCACCATGCGTGGCCGCGCTCTGCTCGAGGGAACGGTACGGCCAGGCGGTGGCCGATACGCGGCTCTTCCTGGAAGGCCGGAATCAGGAGCTGGCCGACCAGCTGCACGCGCGCATGATGGAGGCGGCCGGCGGCGAGCGGTTCGAGGAGGCGGCGGCCCTGCGCGATGCCATGCGGACGGTGCAGACCATCCGCGAGCGGCAGCAGAAGATGGCCAGCCCCGAGTTCGGCGACCGGGATGTGTTCGGCGTCAAGGTCGGCCCGAGCGGCGCGATCGTCCAGGTGTTCCAGGTCCGCTCAGGGCGGGTCGTGGAGCGGATCGAGTTCGTCGCCGAGGCGGGTACCGACACCGGGGAGGAGAAGAACGTCATCGAGGCCGCGATCCAGCAGTTCTACAGCGCGCAGGCGCCCCCGCCGGACGTGCACGTGCCGGCGCTGCCCGAGGAGGCGGAGGCCATCGAGAGCTGGCTGAGCGGCCTGGCGGGGCGCAAGGTCCGGGTCAGCGTTCCGCAGCGCGGCGACAAACGGGGGCTGCTCGACCTGGTCCACCGCAACGCGGAGCTCGCGTACCGCACGCGCTTCGACGCCGAGGGCACGGCGCAATACGAGGCGCTGGAGCTGATTCAGGCGGCGCTCCGCCTGCCCGAGCTGCCCCGCCGGATCGAGTGCTTCGACATCTCAACGATCCAGGGGTCCGAGACCGTCGCGTCGATGGTGGTCTGTGAGGACGGGCGGATGAAGAAGGGGGAGTACCGCAAGTTCCGTGTCGGGAGCCGGGAACCGGGAACCGGGAGCCGGACTGATCCCGGGTCTGGACCGACGCCCGACTCTCGACGCCCGACTCCCGACAGGTTTCTGGACGACTTCGCGGCCATGGAGCAGGTCGTGCGGCGTCGATACACGCGGGTGCTCGAAGCGGGCGGCCCCTTCCCGGACCTCATCGTC
>Ga0247822_10001196_pt1 | contig 15644 bp, 11 predicted proteins | sample 13C_Cellulose_Da_FD_192423 | JGI IMG/M metagenome (GOLD analysis project Ga0247822, IMG submission 192423) | Soil microbial communities from agricultural site in Penn Yan, New York, United States - 13C_Cellulose_Day30 | ecosystem: Environmental > Terrestrial > Soil > Agricultural land | place...
GAATTCCAAAGATAGCGAAAGATATCAAAAACTTCATTAATTTCTCCATTAAGTATGGTTCGAGCGGGCTGTCTTACTAATAAAGCATAACAACCGGACCAATTGTTCCCAAATTTCTTCGTCCAAGCGTGTTCGACGGATTCACATTTAACGAGTTTGACATACTAGTAACGCTTATCTAAACTCAAGTTTTGCTCGCATTCGCGGGCGATGCCGGCCAGGTAGCTCAGTTGGTAGAGCAGCGGACTGAAAATCCGCGTGTCGGGGGTTCAAATCCCTCCCTGGCCACCACTAAGTTCAAGGCTCGAGGCTGAATAGCTTCAGAGCCTTTTCTCTTTCCCGATATCGCCAATTTGGCGATACCATCATCCTAGAATGAAGAAGCGAATTTTTAGCGGAGCACAGCCGACGGGGCAGCTTCACATCGGCAACTATCTCGGCGCGTTGAAAAACTGGGTGGCGTTGCAGGATGAGTACGAGGCTTTTTACTGCATCGTCAATCTACACGCGATCACGCTGCCGCAGGATCCGACGACGCTGCGGCAGAAGACGCATGATCTGGCGCGGATATACCTCGCCGCGGGGGTCGATCCGTCGCGTTCGACTATCTTTATTCAATCGGATGTTGCCGAACACGCTGAGCTGACGTGGATATTGTCATGCGTTGCACGCATGGGCGAGCTCGAGCGGATGACGCAGTTCAAGGACAAGGGCAAAGGAAATACCGAACGAGCTGGCGTCGGGCTGTTTACCTATCCGGTCCTGATGGCCGCGGACATTCTTTTGTATCAAACCGATCTCGTCCCGGTCGGACAAGACCAGAAGCAGCACCTCGAACTCTGCCGTGACCTAGCGGAGCGGTTCAATCGCGATTACGGCGACACGTTCAAGATCCCGGACCCTTACATTCCACCTCTCGGTGCGAGTATCAAGTCCCTTCAGGATCCCGAAAAGAAAATGTCGAAATCCGACGAGAACCTCAACGGATCGATATTTCTACTGGACGATGCGGACACGGTCACCAAGAAGATCAAACGAGCTGTTACCGATTCGGGGACGACCATCGAGTTCGACGAAACGCGGCCCGCGATAAGTAATCTTCTTTCGATCTACCAGATACTCACCGGCAAGACTCCGGACGAATGCGTCGCGCACTTCGAGGGCAAAGGCTACGGGCACTTTAAGAATGAGTTGGCCGAGACCGTTGTCGAATTTCTGCGTCCGTTTCAGGAACGCGTGAAGGAGTTTGATGACGAGACCCTGCAGTCGATCCTCAAGACCGGAGCCGACCGGGCACGGGAGATCGCGGCGGAAACGCTCAAGGACGTCTACGTCAGGCTCGGCATTCGTTAGCTACTGAACGCCCGCAAGCTCCACGAGCTCCTCAAGCGGGACCAGGTACCGAGCACCGGCGAGCGTATTGATCAATGTCTCCGCCTCGGCCGCCTCAACCGGCCTTGAGAAATAGAATCCCTGGCCGAAACGGCAGTCGAGATCCTGCAAAAACTCAAGCTGCTCCACGGTCTCGATGCCCTCGGCAACGACTTCCATCCCGAGGTTCGTGCCGAGCATCAAGATCGTCTTCACGATCGCATCGCTCTTCTTGTTCTTACCGATCCTGTCGACAAACGATCGATCGATCTTCAGCCGGTCGAACGGAAAACTCTGCAGATAACTCAAGCTCGAATAGCCGGTGCCGAAGTCGTCGGTCGAGAGATGGACTCCCAACCGGTCGAGACTGTGCAGAACGTCCTGAGCCTTCTCGCTGTACTCCATCACCGTATTCTCGGTTACTTCGAGCTTCAACTGTCGAGGGCTGAGGCCGGTTTCGTGGAGAATATCCTCTACCTGCGAAAGCAGCGACGGGTGCATCAGTTGTCTCGCCGATAAATTGACGCTTACCGACAGCCGCTCATCGCAGCCCCTTTGCCAAACGCCGATCTGCCGGCAAGCAGTCTCAAGGATCCACTTGCCCATCGGCACGATCAGCCCGGTTTCCTCGGCAACGTCAACAAAATCCTTCGGCGAGATCAATCCTCGCGTCGGGTGATTCCATCGGATCAGTGCCTCAAATTCATGGATGCGGCCGGTCGTAAGCTCGACGATCGGCTGATAATGCACCTCAAACTCGTCGCGTTCGAGCGCATGGCGGAGATCGGTCTCGACCTGCAGCAGATTCAGGTTCCGAACGTGCATCTCGCGGTCGAATATCTCGTATCGGGCCTTGCCCGTTTCCTTCGCACGATACATCGCCGCGTCAGCGTCACGAAGATAATCATCCGCACCGCGCTCGATCTCGTCGGAGAGAATGATGCCGACGCTCGCCGTCGTGAAGACCTCGTAGTTGTCGATCAGGAACGGCTCGGCAATGCGGTTCTGGATCCGTTCAACTACGTGAGCGACGTCTTCAACGCTGCCCGTCCGATTCAGAAGTATCGTAAACTCGTCCCCGCCCAATCGCGCGACAATGTCACCCGGTCGTAGCGTCGCCTTTAGCCGTCCCGAGATCGCGATCAGGAGCTTGTCGCCGACGGCGTGGCCGAGGCTGTCGTTTATGATCTTGAAGCGATCGAGATCGAGAAACAGCACCGCGAACCGTGCTTCGGGGTTTTCGCAGCAACGCTGGATCGCCAGACGCAGATGATTCATGAACTCCGGCCGGTTCGGGAGATCGGTCAACGGATCATGCCGGGCGTAATAGTTAAGCTTTTCCTCGCTCTCTTTCTGCTCGTGAATGTCGGTGTTCGTGCCGAACCATTTGTTGATATTCCCGAACGAATCTCGCCCAGCCGTAGCCTTCGCAACGTGCCATCGATACTGTCCGTCGTGTCGTCGGAGTCGAAATTCCGTCTCGTACGGATCGCCGGTCGCTAGCGAATGAGCCCAGCGTTTCAGGCTCTCGTCTATGTCATCAGGATGCACACCGTGCCGCCATCCGTCACCGATCATCTCCTCTCGCGAGAGGTCGAAATATTCAAGCGTCCGCTTGTTAACGTAATCGAGCAGTCCGTTCGGACGAGCGGTCCAGATCTGGTGAAGAATGCCTTCGCCAAGCTGACGATATCGCTGTTCGGACGATTTCAGCGCGTCTTCGGTACGCTTGCGCTCAGTGATGTCGCGACCGATTCCCTGCACTCCTACCGGCTTCCCATCGATGTGGATCAGCCGCGTACTCAGCTCAAGCGAAACCCGATTACCCGACTTCGATACGATCTCAAGCTCGTACGCCGTCGGCCCTTCGCCGTCGACCTTGGTCGTTATCATCCGTTTCGCCTGCTCAAGATATTCGGGAGCGACCACTTGGCTGACGTGCATTTTCACGGCCTCATCACGGCTGTATCCGGTGATCTTCTCGCCTGCCCGATTTATCGATGTGAAATTGCCCTGAAGGTCGTGGGTGTAGATAAGATCGTTGGCGTTCTCGAACAGATCGCGGTACCGCTCCTCATTTTCGCGGATCGCGGCTTCAACTCGTTTGCGTTCGGTCACGTCGCGAGCGATTCCTTGCACGGCAACCGATTTGCCGTCTTTGCAGATCGTGCTGCTGTTAACCTCGAGCGTGATCCGATGCCCGTCCTTGCGAATGCAATCAACCTCGTACGACGTCTGAGTGGCTCCGCCATCGAGCTTTGACGCAAGTTTTTCGCGCAGAACCTTCAATTGGTCGGGATCTGCGATCTGGCTCATGTTCATCTGCAGGGTTTCTGCACGCGTGTAACCAAATACACGCTCGCCCGCATCGTTGATGGATAGATAGTTACCCTCAAGATCGTGGATGTAGATGATGTCGCTGGCGTTCTCGAAGATGTTGCGGAAGCGTTCTTGTCCGAGCCTGATCTCTTCCTCAGCGCGTTTACGGTCGGTGATATCGATGATCACGCCCTCGCGGCAGACGACATTTCCGCCGGCGTTGCGGATCAAACACCCCCGATCGTGTACCCAATGGATCATTCCGCCCGCATCAACTATCCGGTATTCGTACTCGACCTCTTCGCCCGACATCGTCGATGCACCAGTCTGCTCAAAGACCCACGCACGGTCTTCCGGATGGATCACGCGGATCCACATCTCGTTGTCGTTCAGCCAATCTTCGAGCGGATATCCAAAGCGTCGAAACGCCGGGCTAACGTAAATAGGCGAATAGGGCGGCGTCGGGTCAACGGCGTAAAAAAGCACCGGAAGATTCTCGATGAAACTCCGGTACTTGTTTTCGTTTAGGAAGGACGCAGATGTTGAAAAGCCGGACATCGAGACATGGATGTCCCCGTCCGTTTGTTCACCACGGCTGGCACCTCGGAAATGATCGAGAGATAGCGCCATAATCGCCGAAAGTAGACCTCGCCTTTCCGAAAAAAGGCCTAACAATGAGAGGTCGACTATTCGATTTCTGGTATTCGAGTAATGCTTATTCGTGTTCGAGGGTCAGCCGTTTGGGTTTGAGTGGAAGGCGTCTGACGGAACTGCCAAACAATGTTTTACCATACTTTGCCGAAAAACTGAACAAAAAAGTTTAGCGGCCGTCGTCTAACCGTTTAGACTTAATGCAACTTAGAGATGGATCTTTCGCTGTTTCACGAACCGTTGACTGACCTTTTCGCCGATCCCGGATCAGGCGAGACGGCGGTCGATGTGGATGAATTCCAACGCTCGGGTTTCATTCTCGGCGTCCCGCTGCTGTCGGAAGCTCAGATAAGAGCATTGCGTGAAGCACTGGATTCCCTGATGACCGAAAACGCGAACGATCCGCTTTTCTACGAATATCATTCCAACGAATCGAAAGATGATAGGAATCGGCTGCTCCACGCGCTCGGAGCGTGGCGGATCTCCGAGGCTTTTCACGATCTGATCTTCTACCGGCCGATCGTTGAGATCGCCGAAAAGCTTCTCGGCGGTCCTGCACGCTTTTGGCACGATCAGGTCTTCGTCAAGCCAGCCCGCGACGGAGCGGTCGTCGCATGGCATCAGGATTATTCCTATTGGACGCGGACCGTCCCGCTCGCACATCTCACCTGCTGGATCGGGCTTGACGATTCGGATGAAGAGAACGGATGCGTGCAGTACGTGCCCGGCAGCCATCAATGGCATCTACTGCCTCGCGGCGATCTGGCGAATGACATGACGGCGGTTTTCCAGCACCTGAGTGCCGAACAGAAGGATGAGTTTCATCCACAGCCGGTGATAATGACGGCCGGCCAGGCAAGCTTCCACCACCCGATGACGGTCCACGGATCGTACGAAAACAGGTCCGACCGTCCACGCCGCGGCATCGTGCTCAACTTCATGCGCGACGGCGTTCGGTCGAACACCAACGACGAACTTCTTGCCGGCGTTCCGGTCATCCCGATGGGCCACAAGATCGAAGGGCAGTTTTTCCCGCTTCTCTCAAAGATCGAATAATTTTTCAGCCAATTCGAAACGCGGTTCGTCATAAGTACGGCGTGAATCTCAGGCACGCCGAATCCAAATTCAAGAGAGGAGATCTTTTTATGAGAACGATCTTAACGATCAGTTTTGGGGTATTACTGTGTCTCGCGTTCGCCGTTTCCGACGCATCGGCACAGCGAAGCGGAGGCATTAACGAACGTCAACAGAATCAGCGTCAGCGGATCGGCAATGGCGTAAGATCAGGCGAACTCACCGCACGCGAAACAGCCCGGCTCGCACGCGAGCAGGCTCACATCTATCGGATGGAGAATCGTCTGCGCGGGTCCGGCGATGAATTCACCCGACGGGAACGTGCCCGGGTTCAGCGTGAGTTGAACCAATCCAGCCGTCACATCCATCGCCAGAAGCACGACCGGCAAGACTATCCGCGGCCGTAGAACGCGACCATTCTTGTAATGTACGGCGGGTTCTCCTCCCCGCCTTTTTTATTTGGGGCCGGTTGGGGCTAGAATCGCGGTAAGCCTATGAAAACGAGAATACTTATCGCCCTCTTCTCTTTGCTTTTTCTCTCAACTGTTTCGATCGCCCAGACAATGCCCGCGGGTGCGGATCCGGCTCTTTGGGCACGAGCACTTAAACTCCACAAGAAATCGATCGTCATCGACGGCCACAATGATATCCCGTCGCCGATGGTCGATGACGATTTCGATCTGGCGACAAACTCGGTCGGGAAAATTCACGAGATCGACGGAACGCCGTATCACACCGACCTAGCGCGTCTCAAAACCAGCGGCATCACCGGCGAGTTTATGTCGATCTACGTCGGCGGCGACACTTGGCAGAAAGGCAGGGCGATGGTTCGAGCGATGGACCTGATCGACGCTACCTATCGCGAAGCGGAGAAGCATCCGCAAAGCGTGATGATGTGCACTACGGCAAGCGAGATCCGGCAGGCAAAGAAGGTCGGCAAGACCTGCCTCCTAATGGGCATCGAGGGCGGTTATGCGATCGAGAATTCTCTCTACGCCCTGCGTAACTTCTATCGGCTCGGTGTGCGGTATATGACCTTGACGCACAACGTCTCGCACGACTGGGCTGACGCACATCGCGGTGAGGTAAAAAACAACGGGCTTTCCGATTTCGGCAAGGAAGTCGTTCGCGAGATGAACCGGCTCGGCATGCTGGTCGACATCTCGCACGTGTCGGTCAAGGTAATGAACGACGTCCTCGACATATCGAAAGCGCCGATCATTGCGTCGCATTCGTCGGCTCGCGGGGTGAGCGATCACACTCGAAACGTGCCCGACGATGTTCTGAAACGAGTCGCCCAAAACGGCGGCGTGATAATGATCAACTTCTATCCGTCCTTCCTCGACGAGCGTACCAATCGCGAAGAGAACGAACGCACCGCCCGATTAAAACCGCAACTCGATGCCTTGCGCGAACAATTCAAGGACAACAAGCAGGCTTACGATGATGCGGAACGCAAACTGCTCGCCGAAAATCCGATCTATGTCGCCGATTACAAACGGATCGTCGACCACATCGATCATATGAAGAAGGTCGCCGGCATCGACATCGTCGGCATCGGATCCGACTTCGACGGCGTTCCCTTCCTACCCGCGGGTATGAACGGCATGGAAGACCTCGCCCTCGTCACCTACGAAATGCTCCGCCGCGGCTACACAGATCAGGAAATACAAAAGGTACTCGGCCAGAATTTCCTTCGCGCATTCTCGCAAGCCGAAAAGGTCGCCGGTAACCGCCAGATCAGCGCCGGCGGAAGTCTGATGAAACTGAAAAAGTAGCAGGGTGAAGGATCTGATCCCGATCTGAGGGCGGCCTATTTGGCCGCTCTTTTTCGTACAACTTCCACCGAGCAATGAGCCCGGGCGGCAACCGCGGCGGAGACGCTGCCGAGCAGGAATCGTTCGAACCGACTCCCGTACCGGTTGGCACCCATGAAAATGCAGTCGGCGTGAAGAGTTTCCGCCTCGTCAACAATTAAGCCTTTTGGATCTCCGGAAAGGATTCGGATATCGACATCCAGCCCAGCCGCCTTGAGACGTTCGGCAGCCTGCCCCGCGAGTCCTTCGAGCAGGCTCTCCATCGCGACATTCTCTTCTTCAACCCAGCCCACTACGGGCGGAACGAACTGTCCGGCCATCGAAGCACTTATAGGATTGACCACGCCGACCAAACAAGCCTTGCTGCCCGGACTCCATTCGCGCGAGGCTGCCGCATCCACGGCGGCGTGAGCTCCTTCGGATGCGTCAAAGCCGATAACGATCTGCGGCGGCTTTGTGTCAACTTCGATCTTGCCGCGCGCAACTCGCACCGAGCAGCGAGCTTCAGTCAGCACCTTCTGCGACACGCTTCCCAAGAACAGTCTTCCGATAGCAGAACGCCCATGCGAACCAACCACAATGAGATCCGCGTCGATGCTTTCCGCTCGTTCGAGCAGCTCCCAGGCTGGTGACCCATAGGTGCCTTCGACCGTGACCGTCCAACTAGGGAAATGGTTCAGGATCTGCTCCCGCGCACGATCGGCAAATTCCCGGGCCACCTTAACTGCCTCGCGCGCACGCTCCCTGTGACCCGCCACTATCCCCTCGATGTATGGATTCGTCGATCCGTCATCCTTTAGATTCTCCGGCGAGAGCCAGACCTCAGCCACCGAAAGGACAACAGCCTCGGCCGACTTCGGCAGGCCCGCCATCGTCAGATCATCGATCGCCGCATCGGCCGGCGGCGTTCCGTCATACGCAACTAAGATCTTCATAACTGCGATATTACTTGCCTTTTCCGTACTTGTGAAACCATCTTGACATACAAAGGCCTTCGGGCGTATAACACCTCCGTTCTCACACAAACAAGCGGGCTCCCGGCAGTGAGCGGCCGGTCGTCAGGTCTGATGCGGCGACTGATCCGATTTTGCTCAATGTTCACGCATCTGGGACCTTTCAAGGAGAATGTATGCGAAAGACAATCAGCTGGCTTGCGGGAATCATGTGTGCCTCGTTGATGAGCGTTTCCTGCGGATCGTCCGCACCTGCCAATAACGCCGCCGCGAATAAACCCGCCAATGCGACGAATAATGCGACAGCGGCTGCTCCGGCCGCAAACGCCGCGGCGATCGAAACTGAGATCAAGAAGGCGATCGAAGAAATGTCCGCTGCCTTGGCGAAAAACGATGCAGCCGCGATGGAAAAGATGTTCACCGACACCTATCGATTTGTCGGTCCGGACGGTGCCGTCGCGACGGGCCCGGAAAGGATCGCCTCGATGAAGTCCGGCGACACGAAATTCGAATCAATCACCTTTGATGAAGTCTCCGTACGAAGCAATCCGGAAGGAAACGGGGCCGTATCGATCGCTCGCGTGACGGTTAAGGGTAAGAACTTAGGGACATCGGTCGACAGCCAAAACCGCGTAACCTACGTTTGGTCAAAAGCCAAAGACGGCTGGCGCCTCGCAAGCGCTCAGGTCACCGAGATAAAAGCTGGCGCCAAGCCGGCCAATGCCAACTCGGCTGCGAATACTAACGCCGCCCCCGCGAATACGGCCGCAAACAAATAGGGAACGAAACTAAGCATGGAAGAAGGCGGCTGTTGTAGCCGTCTATTTTGCGGTCTGTTTTCTATGAACTTCTTACCTGAGCCTCTTTGTCGACTCCCCTCGCGTATCGGATTGGAAAAAGGTTATTTGTCGGAAGGCAGGTCGTCCTTCCGAGGCCCTATTCCTAGACCAATATGGAGGCTCAAGAAAAATGATTCCAAGAATGAAGCAGCCCCGCAACCCAATTCCGAAGGACTACATCCCACCGGGCGGAACTCGCTACCCTGTGAAGACCAACGACGACTGGGGCTCGATCGCACTCGCACACAATGTCGCTACCAAAGACCTGATAATGTTCAACTTTGGTACATTTGATAAGGACGAGATCAACTGGTACCTGCATCACAAAGTTGGCTGTCGAAAAGCGACGCGCGACGGTCACAACTGGATGTTCACGACGGACGCCTATCCCGGCATAATCTATATTCCATCAAAAACTTGGAACCGTCCCTCGTTCCCGCCTCACCCGCCAGTTCCGGAACCCGAAGCACCTAAGAAACGCAGCGGCATATGGTTCGGCATCGGTTTTCAAACCGGCGGACACTTTTTCATAGGCGGAAAGGACACGGTTGAGGCCTGCATATACTCGCTTGAAAGCTACAATGACCGCTTCTGGATGAACATCGACGGTCTGCGTGTGGGCCCGGGCCTAGGTGGCTCTATCGGCGCTGTGCTGGTTATGATCAGCCACTGCCACACTCCGAGTGATATCCAGAATCTAAGCGTCGGCGGCTGGGATGTTCAGGCGAACGTCGTCGGCAAATGGAGTGACCTGGCGAAATCAGTCAAAGCTCTCAACACCGTACAGAAATTCGCAAAGCTCGGCTCCGCGGTCGACAAGACCATGACGGTTCTCGAATACAATAAAGTACGCGAGGCGATCATCCTCGCGAACAAACTCGACAGTGTCGCAACTAACGCGCTCAAGCAATCTAAACCGGCCGTCGACGTTGTTGGCATCCCATTCGCTGGCGTCGGACTGGAAGTAAGCGTCTTTTACGGGTGGGGCAGCGTCTTCGTCCACGGCGTCACCCTCGAGAGCGGCTACGCTAACTAAGGCTTTATACCCTGTAATGAGAAAAGACGGCCTCGCGACCGCCTTTTCTTTGATCTCGTAGATCGCTCTACATTCCAGCCCCGTGGCACTTCTTGAACTTCTTGCCCGAGCCGCAATAGCACGGCTGATTGGGTTTCATCTTAGGAGTATCGCGGACGAACGGCGTATGTCGAGCGGCCTCGGCACCGGCAACTTCCGCTCCGGCCATCGCTCCCGTGAACGCCATTCCGGCGGCCTGCTTGCGGGCACGCTGCTGTGCGAGACGCTCGAGCCGTTCGCGTTCTTCCTGCTCGTCCTGCGTAACGACGTGCAGATGGAAGAGCGACTTACATGTATTCGTATCGATGCGGTCGAGCATGTCCTGAAACATATCGAACGATTGCTTCTTGTACTCGACGAGCGGATCCTTCTGTCCATAGCCGACAAGCCCAATTCCCTGCTTCACCTGATCGATCGAGAGAAGGTGGTCCTTCCACTGCGAGTCGATGATGTTGAGCATAATGTAACGCTCATAAGCTCGAAGCGATTCCTCACCGGCGAGCTTCTCTTTTTCCGTGTAGTTGGCCGACGCCTTTTTCCAGATCTTTTCTTCGATCGCATCCGGATTATCCTTGTGGAAGTCGACGCTCGCATCCGCTGCCGGATCGACCGCGTAGATGCTCTCGATCTCAGCCGCATACGTGTCGACGTCCCACTTATCCGGTCCTGCTTCCACACTCAAAAAGCTGTGCGTCAGGTCGTGAAGCAGATCATGAGCCACGCCAGTCTCGCCGAGAAGATACTCGCGATGCTCCGGCTCGAACATCAACTGCCGACGCAGTCCGTAGATCGTCTCACGCTGCTTGTTCATCACGTCGTCGTATTTTAGAACGTGCTTACGTGTTTCAAAGTTACGGGCCTCGACCGCCTTTTGCGCCCGCTCGATCTGCTTGGAAACCGTTCGCGACTCGATCGCCACGCCCTTCTCCATTCCGAGCCATTCCATCATCGAACGTACCTTGTCGCCCGCGAAGATACGCATCAGATCGTCTTCCAGCGAAAGCACGAACCGCGACGAACCCGGATCGCCCTGACGTCCAGCACGGCCGCGAAGCTGATTATCAATGCGGCGCGATTCGTGACGCTCGGTTCCGAGAATATGAAGTCCGCCGATCGAAACGACTTCCTCGTGCTCCTTCGCAACCACAGCCTTCGCCTTCCGATACTGCTCCTCGTACTGCTCCGGCGTCGCCTCGTCGGGATTGATCTCCATCCGCTTGAGGTAATCGTTCGCAAGCGCTTCAGGATTACCACCGAGCAAAATATCCGTACCGCGGCCGGCCATGTTCGTCGCGATCGTAACCGCGCCTTTGCGTCCCGCCTGAGCGATGATCTCCGCCTCACGCTCGTGATATTTCGCGTTGAGAACGTTGTGCGGAATGCCGATCTTCTTCAACCGATCCGCGATCAGCTCCGAATTCTCGACTGACACCGTGCCGACCAGCACCGGCCGCCCGGTCTCATGCAGTTCCTTGATCTCATCAACAACCGCATCCCACTTTTCAGGCAGCGTGCGATAGATCATGTCCGGATTGTCCTTACGCACCATCGAACGATGCGTCGGGATGATGACGACGTCTATGTTGTAAGTCGTCCCGAACTCTTCGGCTTCCGTCTCCGCCGTACCGGTCATGCCGGACAGCTTTTCGTACATTCGGAAATAGTTCTGCAGCGTGATCGTCGCGAGCGTCTGATTCTCGCGTTCGATCTTCACGCCTTCTTTCGCTTCGACAGCCTGGTGAAGCCCATCCGACCATCGGCGGCCCTGCATCAAGCGTCCGGTAAAGTCGTCGACGATGATGACCTCGCCTTCCTGAACGACGTAGTGGTGATCGACCTTATAGAGCGTGTGAGCCTTCAACGCTTGCTCGACGCAATGGAGCAATTCCATATTGCCCGGATCGTAGAGGTTCGAAACGCCGAGGAGTTTCTCGGCCTTCGAAACACCTTGCTCAGTCAACACCGCCGAGTGGTTCTTCTCGTCGACGAGATAATCGCCTGTCGTGACCTTTGTCTCTTCGTTCTTCTCGCCCTTCTCGAGCCGCGGGATGATGTCGTTCGCGACGTAGTATTTATCCGTCGCATCGTCCGTCGCACCCGAGATGATCAACGGCGTGCGGGCTTCGTCGATAAGGATCGAGTCGACCTCGTCAACGATCGCGTAATAATGATCACGCTGTACGAGCGATTCGACGTCGAACTTCATATTGTCGCGAAGATAGTCGAAGCCGAACTCGTTGTTCGTACCGTAAGTGATGTCCGCGGCGTAGGCGTCCTTTCGCTCAGCGTCATCCATATCGTTCTGGATGCAACCAACGGTCAGGCCGAGGAACTGATGGATCTTACCCATCCACTCCGCGTCGCGAAGCGCGAGGTAATCGTTAACCGTCACGACATTTACGCCGCGGCCAGTGAGAGCGTTCAGATACGATGGCAACGTTGCAACGAGCGTCTTACCTTCACCGGTTCGCATCTCGGCGATACGTCCCTGGTGCAACGCGACGCCGCCGATCATCTGCACGTCGAAGTGACGCATTCCCGTCACACGCTTCGAAGCTTCACGCACCGTCGCGAACGCCTCGGGCAGCAGTTCGTGAAGAACCTCCTGCTCCTCCTTACGACGAGCGTTCTTGTCCCCGATACCTTCAAGCCGCTTAGCGATGATCTCCTTAAACTTCGGCGTCTGAGCCTTCAGCTCGTCATCCGACAGCTTCTCGATCTTCGCTTCCCACCCGTTGATCTCCGCAACGATCGGCGTCACCTTCTTCAAAAAGATGCTGCTGCTCGATCCGAATACTTTTTTAACTAACTTATCTGCAAAACTATTAACTGCCATTTTGATCCTCTGGAAGAGTCCGCTCCGAACATCTCTCCGCAAATAATTAATAATTACTAATTAATAATTACTAATTGTCCGCGACGAGCAGGTCTCGGATGACTCTCAATAAATTGAACTGGATGGCGAGGATAACTGACTCGCCGCTACTTTGCGTATTTCGAAAGCAGCGGATCGAGGGCGGCGCGAGGCATGTGGGTAACGACGAAGATCTGGTCGTTTTCCGAGCGGAATTTGGTCGCTTCGTAGAGCTTTTGGCGGATCGCATCGGCCTCTGATCTTCTAAGGGCCGCGAATGTGTCCGCGAGATCGCCGGCCAGCATTTTTGCTGCTTCGGGCGAAGATTTGCGGACCGCGACATCGATCGCGAATGCCTTGTTATCGAGGCGAAAGTTGAACTTGGAATCGGTCGTCTCAAGCGGAGCGAAACGACTGTTGGGCAGGCAGTCGCCGAGCGAATAACCATCCGTCAGCAGCTTGCTGAACGATTCAAGCCACGGGCGAAGCTCTTCGTTCTTCGTAACGAACTTGTTCGCCGTATAGCTTCCGGTCCGATTCGCCGGAACACACGGAAGCTGGGTCGTCTGGTTGACCTCGAACGAATCACCGGCGGGGTCGAAATATTTCGTCCCGCCCAATCGCTTGAGCGTCTTTACGAAAGCTTCGACGTCCTGAAAATATGTGATCAGCGAGAGTCGAACGTCAGACCGCTCATCGACGCGTTCGTCGTCCGGTTTGGTATCAAGATCGTCCTTGACCTCGATCTCGTCCGTTATCTCAAAATTCCTCGTCGTCGCCGAATGAGCCAGCACCTGCGGAGCTGCACCGCCGACCATCAACAGCCCGAGGTACACGCCAAGCGTGGTCAGTACGAGGAATGAGTTTTGAGCTTTACGTTTCGTCAATTGCCTATTTCGCCGCCGTATTGTTACTCTGCGGCGTGGTCGCGTTTCCGCTTGGTTTGCCAGGGCCCGCCGCTTGCTCCGCAAGCTTTCGCTGGATCATCTCCTGAGCGACAGGTTTCGGGATCACGAAGTTCAGCACGAACGTCTTGCCTTCGGTCGTGATACTGGCCTTCTCAAGAAAGCTCTTCTCGTCATCCTTCACCTGGGTTGCGGCGATCTGGATAAGCCCATTGAGTCCGCTGGCCGCGGTCTTCGCAAGGTTCTCGCTAGGCTGGTCTGCCTTTACGCTGGCAACGAGCTGGTCATCGTTCTGCTCGACCGTGATCACAAGCTGTTTCGTCTTGAGCTTATCAAGGTACCCTAGCCAACCCGAATCGCCGACCGCGAGGATCCAGTCCTGAACCAGCTTTTCCATCGCCGGATCGTTCTTCGGGGTTTTCGGATCAACGACAGGCTTCGCGTTCTTAAGGATGACGGTCTTTCCGTCCTTCGCTAAACCAAGCGTCCCAGTTACGACCACCTTAAAGTTGCTGTCGATCTTGACCTTGTTCGCGTTAATATCGGCGATCGTTTCCTCCGCCTTTACACGCATCGGCCGCTTATTCAGAAAGATCCCGAACTTGTCTTCCACAGCCACGTCCTCTGCAGGGCTCGGGCTCGGAGACGGCTTGTTTTGAGCAACCTTCGGATCGGTCGTATTCGTGTTCGTATTCGCCGTTGCGCCGGTCTTATCGCCATCTTCTCCGTTAACATCGGTAAGGTCGAACGGCGAATCCGGAAGGTTATTCGGCCGTGCCTTAGGATTCTTTTTCGGAGCAATCGCCGGCGTATCGATCAGGCTGGTACCGCTCTGAACGGGCGGCGTATTGACCGGAAATCCCGAAGTATTGAAATCGTAAGGGTTCGGGGCTCCGTTCAGCATTGCCTGTTGCTGGGCAAACTGTTCCGGATTTGCGATCTGAAAGTAGCCCTCAGGATAGGTCATCTGAGCAGGAACACCGGTCTGATCGATCCAAACCACGTCCGCCTCGCCAAGCTGGGTCCTTTCGTATTCGACATCGGCCATCTCGCGTTCAGTTCCGAAAAGAGCCGAACTCACGTACGCCATATCCAAAACCTGGCAAACGCGGCCGACAAACGGGCTGTCGCATCCGCGGGCAGTCAGGAACGGCGTCTGAGCGATCCCACCGAAAAAAGCAAATATAAATACCGCCGACCCCGCAATGATCGCGTAGAGCCGGTTATCGAACTTCCAGCGGCCGACCTCGTGCTGGTAGAACAGATCGCCCTCGCGAAGTGGCTCCGCGGGAACGTCAAATGCATATGATTGCTGCTCGAACATAATATTTCGCGTCCCATTTATGGCTGAACTACAAGCCGTAGCGCTTTAGACGCAAAGACCGCACATAGCGTTGCGGTACAAATCCCTGATTTTAACATTCCGCGGCCACAATTAAAAGATAAATGCAGAAGCCCGCACCTTAGTTAAGGGCGTAACATCCAACTCGAAGTTCGACCAGATGCCGAACCCGGTCGTTTGTAAGGAGCAACGTCCAACTCGACCGTTACGCCCTTGCTCACGCGCGGGCTTCTGCATTAGTGTCTAACCAATGTCACGCCGCTCCGACAACCGCCGCCCTCGCTCCGATAAACGCAGGCCGCCGCGCCATAAGGACGAACGAAATAACAAACGACATTTTGCAGACGGAAGTTCTGGCCCGCGGTTTGAGGAAAACCGTCAGACGATCGGCCAGCTGAAGGCTACCGAGCAACTGCTCGCCGGGATCGGCGTACCGGAAGCTCA
>Ga0247822_10001197_pt1 | contig 15642 bp, 12 predicted proteins | sample 13C_Cellulose_Da_FD_192423 | JGI IMG/M metagenome (GOLD analysis project Ga0247822, IMG submission 192423) | Soil microbial communities from agricultural site in Penn Yan, New York, United States - 13C_Cellulose_Day30 | ecosystem: Environmental > Terrestrial > Soil > Agricultural land | place...
GTTTAAAAGTAAAAAGTCTAACATTATTAGTGTTTGTAACTAATTAAGTTAGTATATTTGAGCCATGATCACCTGCCGATATGGCTACAGCAAGAGCAGAAAAAGTTGCGCAACTCCAGCAGGAAATACGTCGTATGGAAGGCTTCCGGCCGGCATTCAATCCAGCGATGAATTCCGTGCTCGGACCATTGGCAGCCGCATTTCCTTCCGGAGCTTTTCCGTTAGGCGTTTTGCATGAGTTTCTGTTGGGTCATGAACGCAATAAGGGGTCGATGGCTGCGTCGGTTGGCTTCATAGCAGCCATGGTTTCGTCGATACTTTCTGACAGGGGAGTGATGATGTGGTTGAGCGCGGAAAGGAGAGTATTTCCACCCTCTTTCATTGGATTCGGTGTGAGACCGGATCAGGTGATCTTTGTAGATATACGGAAGGCACGCAACGTATTGTGGGCAACAGAAGAAGCATTGAAATGCGGTGCCATCGCAGTTGTGGCGGCCGAGGTAGGACGTCTGGACCTAACCGTTTCCAGAAGACTCCAATTGTCTGCTGAGCAAAGCCAGGCAACAGGATTTCTGATCAGAAACGATATTCATCCGGGTATTACTTCCTCGGCTACCCGCTGGCGGATTTCCTCCTCTTCAAGTGTGTCGATTGATGCATTGCCGGGCATTGGCTATCCACAGTGGAAGGTGGAGTTGCTAAAACTCCGCGGAGGTAATGCCGCGAGCTGGAATGTTCGATACAGGCAAGGAAGGTTCGAAGAAGTGCAACCGGAGGAATTTGTAAGGTCTTCAATTCAGCTGACTTCAAAAGTTGGCTGAACCATATCATGAACCGCCGGTACATTTCGATATGGTTTCCGCATCTGCGAACAGATTGGTTTGCACTGGGCGATAAGTCGCTTCACAACAGGCCTTTTGTACTGCGAACGTCTGATCATGGCAGGATGGTGATCAGTGCAACGAATGTTAAAGCTGAGTTGAAGGGCATTCACGTGGGTCTGGTACTCGCAGATGCACGCGCAATTGTGAGCGATCTTGAAGCCCGCGATGATATGGATGGGCTTCCTTTAAAAGTACTTACTGAATTGGCGCAGTGGTGTGTGAGGTTCACGCCAACCGCAGCTATCGATCCCGACGATGGCTTGATGCTGGAAGTTTCGGGATGTGCTCACCTGTGGGGTGGCGAAGAATTGTATTTGAACGCCGTCGAGAAGCGTTTGAATGCAAGAGGTTTTGATGTGAGAGTAGCAATTGCGGATACCCCGATCGTTGCGTGGGCCGTTGCCCGGTTTGGCACCGCGAAGCTGCGTATAGATTCTGGCCACCAGCAGGCTGCTCTGATGAAGCTGCCGCCGGAAGCCCTTCGGATAGAGAAAGATGTTGTTCAGCGATTGCACAAGCTTGGACTCCACCAGATTGGTCAATTCGTCAGCATGCCGCGCCAGATTCTCCGGCGAAGGTTCGGAAAGATGCTCCTTGATCAGCTGGATAAAGCCCTTGGCTTACAGTTCGATGAAATAGTGCCCATCATGCCGCCGGCACAGTATGTTGAACGCCTCCATTGCCTTGACCCGGTTACCACAAGAGCCGGGATCGAATTCGCTTTAGAAAAATTACTGGTCACCTTATGCGGTCAGCTGCAAAGCGAACAGAAGGGGTTGCGCATGGTCTTGCTTAAAGGTTATCGCGTCGACGGTGTGACTATTGAAGCAAAGGTGGGTACGCACAGGCCTACTCACCACGTAGCGCATGTTTGTAAGCTCTTCGAAAACAAGATCTCTCAGTTGGACCCCGGCCTGGGCATCGAACTGTTTGAACTTGAAGCACTGATTGTGGAAGACAATCCGGCGGAACAAGAGCGCATCTGGGAACACGGATCAGGGCTGGATGACGAGCGCTTAACAGAATTGATCGATCGCTTGCTCGATCGCGATGGAATTGATGTATCCCGGTATCTAGCCGCCGAGCATTACTGGCCGGAAAGGTCTTACCGGAAATGTGTTGAACTGTCAGAACCTTTAACAGTGAATTGGAGAACGGATGTTCTTCGACCAACACAAATGCTGACTCCTCCCGAAGCGATTGATGTCACAGCTCCAATTCCTGATTATCCACCCATGCTGTTTGTGTATCAGGGAAAAGTTCATCGGATCGCAAAGGCAGATGGACCAGAAAGGATAGAGCAGGAGTGGTGGTTACAGCAAGGACAGCATCGCGACTACTACCGGGTGGAGGATGAGCATGGTGGACGATACTGGATCTTTCGGCTCGGTCATTATCACGATGAGGATTTTCAGTGGTTTATCCATGGTTTTTTTGCCTAGGGGATGTTTACAATAAGGGGATGCGTTACGTCGAATTACAGGTTACAACCAACTTCAGTTTCCTTCGTGGAGCATCTCATCCGGAAGAGATGGTTCAACAGGCGGCTGCTCTGGGATACAAAGAGATAGCTATAACCGACAGAAATACTTTTGCCGGGATTGTGCGTGCTCACGTAGCAGCTCGCAAGGCCGGGATAAAACTTATACCTGCATGCAGGCTGGACCTGATCAAAGGCCCGAGTCTGCTGGCTTATCCTCAATCGCGCGAAGCTTATGCTAACCTGTCTGCGCTGCTGACGAGGGGAAACCTGCGGACGGAAAAAGGATCCTGCCAATTACTCATCGATGAGGTGATTGAATTCCGTCACGGATCTAAGTTTATTATTCTGGCACCGACAGCATTGAACGAAGTTTATGAGCTGGATCCATCTTTTATTCACGACCTGAGAAAATATAAGACCGCATTTGGAAGCAGCCTGTATCTGGCCGCGTCGAGAACGTACACGGGAAACGACTCCAAGTTGCTGCACCGGCTGAATGAATTGAGTAATCAGGAAGGCGTGCCGTTGGTCGCGACAAATGATGTTCACTATCATCATCCATTGCGAAGGGAGTTGCAGGATGTCATGACTTGTGTCAGGGAGAAGTGCACCATTCACACGGCAGGTTTTAAGTTATGTCAGAACGCCGAACGGTATCTGAAGCCTGAAGAAGAAATGCTTCGGCTATTTCAGCAATATCCCAATGCCATAGAGATGACGTCTGTTATCGCGGATAGTTGTGAGTTCTCTCTGGCCGAATTAAAATATCATTACCCAAGTGAGGTGTCGGGCAACGGAGATCCTCAGGAAGTGCTTACTAAACTGGTATGGACCGGCGCGGGGAAGATCTTCGGCGATGAGATTCCTGATAAAGTAACCGGATCGATTCTGCATGAGTTGAAGTTCATTGGTGAAATGAATTATGCAGAGTATTTTCTCACGGTATATGACCTTGTTCGATATGCCCGCGAACGAAAAATCTTATGCCAGGGCAGGGGATCGGCTGCCAACTCTACAGTGTGTTATTGCCTGGGGATAACATCGGTAGATCCATCAAAGTTTGAGCTGTTGTTCGAGCGGTTCCTTTCAGCAGCACGGAACGAGCCGCCGGACATAGATGTGGACTTTGAACATGAGCGCAGAGAGGAAGTCATTCAATACATCTATCAAAAATATGGAAGACACCGTGCCGCGATTGTAGCTACGGTTACACAACAGCATCATAAGGGTGCCATTCGTGATGTGGGCAAAGCAATGGGATTGTCAGTGGACACGATCAACAGGCTTTCCTCTACCATGTGGGAGTTTACAGATGAATGGTTCGATCCGGAGACGATCGCTAAGCATGGTTTAAATCCCAATGATCAGACACTGATGAAAGTGCTGGAGCTTACTTCGCAGTTCATGGGATTCCCACGGCAATTGGGTCAGCATACAGGTGGATTTGTGATCACAGAGGGTAGGCTCTCGGATTTGTGTCCAATACTCAATGCGCGTATGGAGGACAGAACCTGTATTGAATGGAACAAGGACGATATCGAGGCCCTGGGTTTTCTTAAGATCGATGTACTGGGATTGGGAATGCTTACCTGTATCAGGAAGGCATTCAATCTGGCGAAGAATCATTATAATCTCGATCTCACACTGGCGAACATCCCCCAGGATGATCAGGCAGTTTATGACATGGTAAGCCATGCGGACACGATAGGCGTATTTCAGATTGAAAGCAGGGCCCAGCAGTCTATGCTTCCGAGACTGAGACCGAAATGTTTTTATGATCTTGTCATAGAGGTCGCGATTGTTCGTCCTGGCCCTATCCAGGGCGACATGGTACATCCCTATCTTCGGAGACGCAACGGTGAGGAGGCAGTGGAATATCCATCGCCGGAGTTGGAGAAGATCCTTAAGAGGACCCTCGGAGTTCCCTTGTTCCAGGAGCAGGCCATGAAAATAGCGATTGTTGGTGCCGGCTTTTCAGGAGCCGAGGCGGATGAGCTGCGCAGAAGCATGGCAACCTTCAAAGCGAAAGGGATGGTTTCTTCCTTTGAAGAAAAACTGATCAATGGCATGCTTAAGAACGGTTACACCCTGGAATATGCAAAGCGGGTATTCAGGCAACTCGAAGGCTTCGGCAGTTATGGGTTTCCGGAAAGTCACGCGGTGAGCTTCGCGTTGCTGGTATATGTATCGTCGTGGCTGAAGTGCTACTACCCGGATGTCTTTGCCTGCGCACTGCTCAACAGTCTGCCGATGGGTTTCTATCAACCGGCGCAGATTGTTATCGACGCGCGTAAACACGGCGTCACGGTGGTTCCTGCCGATGTGAACCTCAGTGAATGGGACAACACACTCGAAGATAAATGCGGGAAGTACTGTACGCTGCGCCTGGGTTTTCGGCAGATCAAGGGTTTGAAAGAAGAAGAGGCGCAGCTGCTGGTATCACTGAGGGGAGATGGGTATACGGGCATTCAGCATTTGCGTGAGTATGGGATCTCTGATTCTGCCCTGGAGCTGCTCGCAGATGCCGATGCATTCAGATCCCTGGGGCTGGATCGCCGGCAGGCTCTGTGGCAGGTGACGGTAAAGGAAAAGCCCAAACCAGTATTTGAATCGCGCGAAGACAACATCATTGATGAGCACATCGAAGATCTTCCGAAGATGTCTTTGTCTGAGCATGTCATTCACGATTATGCTTCAACATCATTGTCACTCAAAGCCCATCCGGTAAGTTTTGTCCGTGCAGAACTGACAAGCCTGGGCGTTGTCCGTTCCTCCGATCTGGCTGGAATGAAAGACGGAGATCATGTCAAAGTCGCAGGCCTGGTTTTGGTGAGACAACGGCCGGGCACAGCGAGCGGAATTTGCTTCATTACTATCGAAGATGAATCGGGCTGTGCAAACCTGGTGGTATTTGAAAAACTATTTAACCAGTTCAGACCGGAGATCCTTCAGTCGTCACTACTTATGGTGGAAGGAAAACTTCAGATTGAGGGGGAAGTGATCCACGTCATTGTGAGTCGCTGCTTTAACTACTCTGGCCTGATGCGCCAGCTTACAACCGGGACTTATGAGGCGTTGAATACAGCTCCACTGTCACGCGCAGACGAAAAAAGTGCAGCAGCAGATGCGCGTTCACAAGCAAAGCCTGAGTATGTTCAGGGAAAGATATTTCATGAAGGAAGGAATTTCAGATAGGGGTCTGCATTCAGATCCTGCTTATAATGACGCGATCTAAGCGTTCACCCAATCTTCACCCTTACCGATGAATCTCTGACAATCAGCTCATGTTTAAGCACGAGCGTAGTTAAGCCTGATGCAGAAGACTGATGAATAGCATTAATAAGTGTAGTGGCCGCAATCTGTCCCATTTCGTAACCCGGATAGTTTACGGTTGTAAGCCTGGGCCGCGCGATCCACGATATCGGGTCGTTGTTGAAGCCGGCAACCGCGACATCTTCGGGAACTTTGATGCCTGCGTCCTGCAGCGTTTGCATACAGGCAACGGCTGATGAATCGTTGGCGGCGAATACACCGTCAGGACGAGGATCCATCCCAAGTATTTTCCTGGCCGCTTCTACGCCGGTTTGTTCACTCAGCACATCTGTGTGAATGTAATGATCTGAAAACGCTATGCCTTTTTCTGCTAGTGCAAGCTTATATCCCTTGAGCCGGTCAGCGTACACATTTCTCTTGAGGCTTCCGCCGATGTACATGATCCGCCTGCACCCCTGGTCGAGCAGGTGGGTAACAGCATCATAGCCCGCCTGAACATTGTCGATCACAATGCTCGTGCAGTCAGGGTGGGCAAACACTCTGTCAAAAAATATCACCGGGATCTTCTTTCGCAGGAGCGATTCAAAGTGCTGGATGCGATCGGTGTCGGATGCAAGTGATACAAGTAATCCATCCACCCGGCTGTTAAACATCGTGGTGGCGCTGACAATCTCCTTACTGTAATTCTCCTGTGACTGGCTGATGATAAGGTTGTACCCCTTGCTGTTAACAATATGCTCGATCCCCGAGATCACGGACGACATAAAGGCGCTGTTGATACGAGGTATAATGATCCCGATCGTATTCGTTCTTCTGGACCGCAGGCTGCTGGCAAACGTATTGTTCTGATAGCCCATCTTCGCAGCCATTTCTTTGATGCGCTTCTTGGTCTCTTTCTTAATGGCGGGATGGTCTTTCAGACCCCGGCTAACCGTGGCTGGAGAAATGTCAAGCTTCTCCGCGATGTCGTAAATAGTGACGTCTTTTTGCTCTTGCATGCTGGATTTTTTGCCTTGGGGCGAGTCAGTAAAACTAGCAAAAAAATCCCCCTCCCGATGGCGGCTCTTTGCAATCGGTTGAATTTTTCTTAGTTTGTCACTGATAACAGCAAGTTCTGTAACGCACGGAAAAAATTCTAAGTGGTTAAATTGATTACAATCCCTGAGCCCTAACTGTTCAGAAAGCCTAACCCCTCACACCCTAATTACCATCGGGAAATTGTATGATTACATCCTTCACTAAGTATTACCAGCAGCCTTTTGCCAAGGCGCTCCTTCTGTCAATCCTAATCTTATCGATGGCCTGGTTACCCGGCCATATCTGTGCACAATCGAACGACAAATCCGACCTGTTCCAGGGGAAGAAACCAATCTCAAAGCCACTGGTGTCTGAGCAGTACAGCGCCGATCCTTCAGCGCATGTTTTTAATGGTAAGATCTACATCTATCCGTCACACGACATAGACGCCGGGGTAAAAGAGAATGACAATGGTGATCACTTCGACATGCGTGATTATCATGTTTATTCTATCGATGCCGTGGGGGGTAAAGTGAAGGATCATGGAGTAGCGTTGGACCGGAAAAATATTCCGTGGGCCGGTAAACAACTTTGGGCGCCTGATGCAGCGTTTAGCAACGGAAGTTATTATCTCTATTTTCCCGCGAAAGATAAGGAGGGCGTTTTCAGGATTGGTGTAGCGAAGAGCAAGTCGCCATCGGGGCCATTTGTTGCAGAACCATCTCCGATAGAAGGCAGCTACAGCATTGATCCTTGCGTGTTCAAAGACGATGACGGTAGCCATTACATGTACTTCGGCGGGATCTGGGGCGGACAATTACAGCGATGGAACGGCGGAACCTATGACGCCAACGGAGCTGAGCCGGCCAATGATCAGCCGGCGATCAGGCCGCGAATGGCAAAGCTTGATGGCTCAATGACGAAATTTACAGAGCCGGTTAAAGAGATTTCCATTGTTGATGAATCCGGAAAGGAACTCCTCCGCGGAGATAACCCGAGGAGGTTTTTCGAGGCGGCGTGGGTACACAAGTACAATGGAAAGTACTATTTGTCGTACTCAACGGGCGACACTCACCTGATCTGTTATGCCGTTGGTGATAAACCCTACGGCCCCTTCGCTTACAAAGGCGTGATCCTGAAGCCCGTGCTGGGTTGGACCAATCACCACTCCATCGCGGAGTTCAAGGGAAAGTGGTACTTATTCTATCACGACAGTGAATTATCAGGTGGCAAGACTCACCTTAGAAACATCAAGATGACAGAGCTGAAGTACAATGCCGATGGATCGATCCAGACCATCGAACCGTACGTGAATTGATATCGTACGCGACTTAAGCGGAGCCGTTACCACTTTGGCCGGATGCCGGGAGCATACGGAAACTCCAGGCTTTCATAGTACTCCAGTGTCTTATCAGCTGGCTCGACGCCGGCAGGCAAAGGCATTTTGGAAAACTGCTGAAAGTATAGCAGGCATGAGTTGCGCCACCAGCGCGCTTCTTTAAGTTGGATCGCCAGTAACTTCGAAACGTGTTCATGCGTGTCGCTATCGATCTTGCCGGTCAGCGATTGCCATTGCTTTTGCATCCAGGCAACAGTGTCAACACCCTGCTGATAGTGATGACCCATTTCGTCCCAAAGTGTGCGACCGGATTTCATGCGTTTGGTCCACGCGACATGATGAAACCATAACAGGTATTGTTCGGGGCACGTATCGGGATTATTAAATAGTTCACGAACCTGTGGCGCATATTGTTCGAGTGAATTGCTTCCGGATGAAGAGCGATCGAAACCAATGCCGGCAGAATCCGCGCGATGATAATAAACCGCGGTCCAGTCGGCGCGCGGTTTGTTGCTGATCCACGGCCCGGGTCCGTAATGATGATCCCAACCCATGATGTGGTGCAATCCGAGGGGAGTCATGTAATTGACCGTTGCCTCGCGCGAGGTCATCATGATGGAGGTCACGGTACTGACAACCTGGGGATCGTTGCTGATGGTCATGCGAACCCATTCTTCAGCGATCGACTGCGACGAAAGTTGATGATTCCAGGCGAGTCTGCCAAAGGCGTACCAGTTGGCCTGTGCGATTGGATGTCCGCACCAGTTGCGTTCGGTTCCGATGTTTGCAACACCTGCCATACCGGTGAGCTGATGGTTGAATAGTGAACCATCGACAATGCCCGACACAGGCGAGGCGCTGTTCTTCACAAAGGTGTTTGCGTCGAGGCATTCCTTGTAAAGCGGCGCCTGATAGAACAAGTGCGTGGCGAAACCTAAGTACTCCTGTGTGATCTGGAACTCAGGAAGAATACCTGTCGACGACATGGCTCCGAACAAAGGATGAAACGGTTCCCGGGGCTGAAAGTCAAGCGGACCGTTCTTAACCTGCACGACCACGTTGGGAAGGAACTTGCCGTCCAGGGGTTTGAATTCGTTATAAGCCTGCTTGGTCCGGTCAACAGGGACTTTATTGTCGTATACAAATGCGCGCCACATAACGATACCGTTGTGTGACTGCAGCGCCGACGCAAGCATGTTCGCTCCGTCGGCATGACTGCGTCCATAATTTTGCGGACCGGGCTGACCTTCGGAGTTTGCCTTTACGGTAAATCCTCCAAAATCCGGAACGTAGCGATAGATCTCGTCGATCTTGTCTCTCCACCAGGCCTGCACCTTCTCATCCAACGGATCGGCTGTGGGAAGTTTACCGATTTCAATAGGCGCGCTGAAACGCGCGGTGAGGTAGACTTTAATTCCGTAAGGTCTGAAGATGTCGGCGAGAGCCTTCACCTTTTCAAGATACTGTGGTGTTAATATGAGCGCATTGGCATTCACATTGGTGAGCACCGTTGCATTGATGCCGATGGAAGCGTTGGCGCGGGCATAGTCATAGTAACGCGGATCGATATAATCGGGAAGTTTATGCCAGTCCCAGATGGAAAAGCCGGCGTATCCTCTCTCTACGGTGCGGTCGAGATTGTCCCAGTGATTGAGGATCCTCACTTTGGTTCGGGGCGAACTCCTGATCTCGGTTAACTCCTGTCCGGTCTGTAGCAGACGAAGAAAATGAAACGTACCATAAAGCATGCCCTGTTCTGTTGTGCTTACGATGACGCGTGATCTTTTGCCATTCACAGTCGTTGACGTAATGATGAATCCATCGCTGGCCATTCCATTCAGTTGAGAAGCCAGCCCAGATAATTCAGGTGACTGTGTGGTGCCGATCACCAGCTGTTGTTGGGTGTTGGGAGAGGAAAGCCCGGTTACGCGATTGCCGAGCATAACTGGCAAAGCCCTGTTGAGTTCATCACGGATGATGCTGGCTGTTGGCGATTGATTGGCAATGAACCATCCTTTGATCCCGCTTCGGTAGCTTGCTGCTTTTGCAGCGGGAAGCGGAGTATAGCGAAGCCACAGGTCGTATCCATCGTGGGCCAGACCCCGGACAGATATCAGTGATAAAGCGAAGTAAAATAGGAGAGCGCGAACGGATACAGTTGTCTTCAGAGTCCGGTAGGGTCGTACGATTTGATCAACAGATCCGCCGGGGCGGGAGGGAGAGAAATATTGAACAGTCATACGTGCAAATTATGCAATCGGATGCAATTTCATATCGTTACCTCCTCAGCTTCTGAACAATTCAGTGGCTGAAGTCCGCTTGAATACAAAATTGCAGCAGGCAAACCGATCATGCATTTCAAATCCGTCAGGAATCCCGATCTGTATCCATCAAGGTGTTTGTAGTGTACAAGAGCATTGCACGTAAAGAGAAACAAAACTATTTCTTTAGCAGATAACGCAGATCAGAAATTGCCCTTGCGCTATCCTGAAGCGTTATGATGCCGGCACGAGGGCGGTCCAGGTCGATGATGAAGTAGATGACACAGGATATCAGCGCACAAAACCCGATGGCCATAAACCAGTCGAACTTGCCTTCTCCAACAGAGGTGTGGCCTGCGACAAAGCCGGACGAGAGGCATAAGATAAGTAGCATAGACAAGATCGAGCCGGGTGTACGATTGTATTCCGACCAGAATCTCGAATTGGCAATGTCGAACATCTGGTTAAGTGCCGGAACCATTTGATTCGAGGCCACCAGGTTAGAAGGATGACGCGCATGTGCACTGGCAATGGACCAAAGCGAGTCGGCCGCTTTTTGAGATTGCTGCAGTGCCACTCTGATCCTGGAGGTATCGGTGCCGGCATCAAAGTAAGAAATACGTGCTTCGAGGTATTCACCAAAATGCTTACGAAAACCGGGCTGCACCGAGTCGGCGTAAAGCTGTAGCCTGAGCGTTGCTGTTCCGATTGCGTTCGCTTCTTCGACAATGATAACCCGGCGTTGCCGGAAGCGGTCCCCTGACATTCCAAACGTAAAGGCAAGCAATAGACCCAGCAACGCGTACAGCGACGTAACCATTGCAGCGTTGCCGGGATTTTTGGTGTGGTCGGAAGTGATCCTGTCTTTCGACAGGTACCTGCCAAGTACAATAAAAATGATCATCAGCAAGAACAGTACAAACGCCAGGACCGCAGTATTTAATGAATAATAGAAGGAAAGGTGCATGCTCTCGGTATACTTTGCGTTTGTTCCTGCTGTGATCGATCGTATTTACTTCTTCTGCCTGGATGCCATCACAAGTTGACCATATGATGGGATCTGGTTCATGATCTGAGCTCTGATCTGCGTCAGCATATAGATCTCAGCCTGGTAAAACTGAAAGGCCAGAACAGAATTGGTCGCCGACTTGATCTTCCTGTAATAAGTCTCAAGCGCCTTCTCCTGGTCCATGCGGTTGGCGAAATATTTCATCGCCAGAGAATCAGCCGTGGCTGGCGACATTTTCGTATAAGCCATTGCCGTGCGCTCATAGAGTTGGATCCTGTTCTTCGCCTCCTTTCTGTTGAGAACCTGATATTCATCATAAAGCTTCCAGAATGCGACCGAGTCTTTCTTCTCAACAGCGACAAGTTGACGGATGGCCTCCTTTTTTTGTACTCCGAGTAGGTTGATGATCGCGTCGGCCTCGGCATCGCTTGTTTGAGCATATCCCGGGAAGGAAATACACGCACCCAGTACAAGTGCAATAACTATTTTTGTTTTCATATAGGATAGCGTAAGGTTGAGGTGTGCCTGAACTAGCTGGCAGTTTTAGGATACTTTGCAAAGATCATGGTGATCGCCGACTTGATGTTAGCTTCCTTTTTCTCGGGCTTTACGTTTTCATTGAGTGTCTTTGTGCCGCGGCCCTGCCAGACGATCTTTTCGGTACTGCTATCCACGAGGCTGATGAACATCGTGCCCTTTGTGTACTTGTTGTAGTCGACATGCGTTGTTCCGCCACCCCAGCCGTAGCCGTAACCCCAACGACCATAGCCGCCGGTGTTTGTCGCTGTTGCTGTCATTTCCTCTTCGGTTTTGAGAAACACGTCAACCAACACGTCCGAATTGGAGTCTGATTTCGTATAACCTTTCTTGGCCATCTCCGAGTCAATAGCTGCAAGGATCCTGTCGCGGTCGAGGCTGTTGATTTCAGGAAGCTTCTGGGTATGCTCGGTATATGCATAGGTCTTGTACTTCGAAAAGTCTGCCGACTTATCATAGTCGAAACTCGTCGTTACAGAAGCGCACGCTGCAATAGCAAAAGTGAAAAGGACGTAATAAAAAACTTTCATAGGATTGGATTTTAGAGTTTGTTCACAGTTTAAGATGATCGGCTTTACATTTTGAGTTGTGTATTTTTCATTGAATTTATTCAACAGTTTACTGTGATGCTGCGTTTGTGAATATTTAACCGTAAAACGTAAATCGTTGAATGCAGACTGTAAGATGATTGTTGGTCGAGGGGGCAGAAGATTACTCTCCTCCAGGGCTCAGTTTAATCGTGAGTCCACCGCCTAGTCCGAACTGATAAAGTGTAGAGTAAGTACTTACACCAGCGCCCGCTCCGCCAGTGCCAAAGTACAAGCCTCCGCCCGCACCCTGTACGGCGGACAATACATATGCCTGCAACTTTAATCCGAAGCGGTCTGATAGCCAGATGTTAGTACCGAGCCGTGCGCCCCACGCAAACTTCGTGGCACTTGATGCTTCACTGCCCTGAGGGTTCTTATTGTTGAAGATGGCCATACCTAATAAGAGGCCACCATAAGGTTCGATCTTTTCGTTGGCAACCATAAGATAACGCATGCCACCCAGCATAATATAGTTAATAGCGAGGTCGATCGTACGATCGCGCACACCGGCGAGATAGATCGGTGCTTTCGTGTCGAGGCGGTAATAAGATAGTTCGGCTCCATAGTCGTCGCGGATACCGAGTTCAAGACCTGCGCCCCACATAAAGCCGCCTTTGATCTTGCCGTTGACATACACGTTGCTGGAATAATAGGTATCGAACTTATCGTCGAATACGTAGGCACCATAGCCATTCAGCCTGATATCTTTTTGCGCATACGCTCCCAGCGCGAGCAACGATAGGGCCAGGGTGTAGAATAGTTTTTTCATGGTTGATTTGTTTTTTGTCGTCTGCTTATCGTATAAATACTTCATTCAATTACTGTTTCAATGGCGCGTACGGTTTCAACACCTGCCGTTCAGTTGTTGGTTTGCCCTGGGTCTTGTTTGGTATTTTTTCTGTCTTTCCTTTTTTCTTTTTTGTCGCTGGTGCCACATCCGCCGAGACATGCAAATGGCGGAGTAAACAGCATCACACCTAACTCGAAACCAGCTCCGTTGTTACCGCGGAACTCCTGTCCATAAGTTATCGCGAACACGGCATAGGGCGTCGGCTCCCAGCGAAGGCCGATCTTGTACTCGGGGATTGCAGGTGCCTTCCCCTCAGCGCCGAACACTTCGCCAACAAGTGCCCCTTCGTTACCAAGCGGATACCATGCAAGACGTGTCGCATACGTGAACGACCACGCTGTTGTTTTTTCATCACCGTAATTGATCGTCGCACTGGCTCCAGGCATGAGATCCCACGAAAACTTGTTGTTGTTAAACGGAATAGTAATGGGCACATTCATCCAGTACGTTTTAAACGCATCCTTCACACGGTCCTCTCCGTCCATATAGCCGGGGAACATACCGGTGCCAGCTTTAACAGCGGCTCCGCCAGTCTCCGATTTGTTTTCATAAAACATGTACTTCATGTAAAACGACGATGAGTAACCATCATTTGTGAGTGGATTGTTGTCGTTATTGTACAGGTACGCGGCAATCGTGAATTCCCATCTGGGAAACAGTGAATAGGTATTCATGATCATTGAATTTCGTTGTCCAACGGTAGGGATGATGGTAATGGTACCATGCTTCTTGGATAGCCAGCTGTCTGAACTGAACTGTTGGGCGTGAACTTTAGATGTTATCAACGCAAGGGCGAACGACGCGATGGTAAGCACATAGCGGAATACGCTTCGGGGTCTCATCAATTTAACGGAGTCAATCGCACTTATTGAATCAATCGCGCCGATGGAGTGGGCCACATTTATTGAATCACTCACACTGATGGAGTCGCTCATGCTGAAGGAGTCGCTCTTAACGAACGAGTCGCTCACAACAGGGGAACAGGACTCATCAATCTTAGGATGTTTGCCAACAGCCGCGTTCTTCATGATTGTGTTACATTACCGTGAACTGTATCCTGCTTTCAAAGAACGATGTAGTGCCACGGAGACCGAAGCGATCGAAAATTCCGTAGCCATAGGTAAACTCCATCCGGATGATCCTGGTCAGATACCAGTTCACCATAGGTGTTATCCGCCAGAACTGTCCACCTTTGACGCTGCCGTCGTTTACATTAAACGTCGATGCATGCAGCACGGCTTCGAACTCGCCCCAACCTCCTTTGAATACAGACTTGCGTACTGGCACAAATCCATAGATGCTGCCAACTGTCTTGTAAGGTCTTGTCGTACCGGTGAGCGCATAGCTGATGAGCACATCGCCTCCATAGAACTGGTGGTCTTCTCCGTTATTGGAGTGGAACCTGTGAACCATTCCCTCGGATCCGACAGTGAGTCGTTTGTTGCTGTAATAAATTTCATAGCCGATATGATCCGATCGGTCCGCTGCAAAGGAACCCGATGTGAGCAGGAACGGAGTGGGGTTTGACTGAGGTCGCGACTTGATTGCAAACTGACCATTGTTCGGCTTTCCATAGCGTAGGTTAAGGGCAACGTGCATTGTCCTTTGATTCTCTTTGTCGTAGATGGGCATGTAGCCCACGCGGGCAACATACTGCCATTCGAATGTTGAGAACCCCTGGCCATTTGAGATTGCGTCATTAAATGCACCCAGGTTCCAGAATATTCTCGTGCGTGGTTCAAAACCAAACCATTTGATTCCGTCGGCAAGAATAGGGATGGGATCGAGCGCCATCTGTCTTTCGTTAGTCCAGGGAGAGTGTCCGTTCATAACCTTTATCATCGAAAAACCTTCCTTGGTACGGCCGATGAAAATGTGTCCCCATAATTCGGGTACACCAATTGTGAATCCCGATTCTCTTACGAGCCATGCGTTCGCTGATCCATCGTACATGAAGGCAAACTTCCAGGCAAGCGTACGTTTCGTTCTGAAAACACCACTTCCCAGGATCCTAAAATCACGCAACTTTGTTGTTGCATTGAGCTTGAGATTCATGGAATCCATTTGCTGTTTAAAAACAGCACTTTGCTTATACGCCGTACCATCGTAAATAAAACCCAGCCCGATTCTGAATGTGGAAAACGGCGCAGCAATTTCCTGCGGTGATACAACCTCGGGCTTCTTTGTATTGATGGAATCGTCTTTTGGTACGGTAAGTTCAAGTCCATCGCTACCGTTGGGCACCACCTTTTCCTCCGGCCTTGTCTCCTGGGCAACAGCGCAGAATGCGACCATCGTCAGCAGAGGAAGAATCAGAAGGGATAAGGTTCGCATCGATTGTGGTTTTGTAGCGACGTTTGGTCATTTCAAAGGGGTGCCCCAAAGGCGCCCCTTGAAAG
>Ga0247822_10001199_pt1 | contig 15629 bp, 12 predicted proteins | sample 13C_Cellulose_Da_FD_192423 | JGI IMG/M metagenome (GOLD analysis project Ga0247822, IMG submission 192423) | Soil microbial communities from agricultural site in Penn Yan, New York, United States - 13C_Cellulose_Day30 | ecosystem: Environmental > Terrestrial > Soil > Agricultural land | place...
CTGAATAAAAATACAATTAAAAATTACCGTTTTCTCTGAGCAATTTATAAATATCAGACGCAGCTATAGTTTTGGCGACAATACACATATAGTCCAATTGACAACATTGAATTACAAATGTATACAAGTGCACTTCGGATCACCATGTAGTTTTTAACAATAACAACAAAGCAGTATGGCGCCCGATGAACAACGCCTGTTTGCAATAGACAGGATAAGCCTTCCAAAAGCCTCCACCACTATCGGCTGTATTGGTTGAGAGGCGCACTCTGGAGATTTAATAATGAAATTACACAGCATCGGCAGCAATGTCGTAACAAAACTCATCTGCGCGTTAGGTATTAGCGCAGCTATTGGCATAACTCTCGGCTCAGTTACAGCCAGCGCCCAAACTTTATCAAGCAATGGAACCGGTACCAATAACGGATTTTATTACACCTTCTGGAAAGACTCTGGCAATGCGACCATGACATTAGGAGCAGGCGGACGCTACACATCGCAGTGGTCCAATGGCACCAACAATTGGGTGGGTGGCAAGGGGTGGAATCCGGGGAACAGCACGCGCGTGGTAAGTTATTCAGGTAATTACGGTGTCAGCAATAGCCAGAATTCTTATTTAGCATTTTATGGCTGGACTAAAAGCCCGCTGATTGAATATTACGTTATCGAAAGCTACGGTTCGTACAATCCCGCCAGCTGCTCCGGCGGCACCGACTACGGCAGCTTCCAAAGCGATGGCGCGACTTACAATGTGCGTCGCTGCCAGCGCGTTAACCAGCCCTCGATTGAAGGAAACAGCTCGACGTTTTATCAGTATTTTAGTGTGCGGAATCCTAAAAAAGGCTTCGGTAATATTTCCGGGACTATCACCTTTGCCAACCATGCAAACTTCTGGGCAAGCAAAGGCTTGAACCTGGGCAATCATGATTATCAGGTGCTGGCAACTGAAGGCTATCAAAGCTCAGGCACATCTGACATCACCGTAAGCGAAGGTACAGCGACTACCAGCAGCACTCCCACTTCTACCGCTACCAACAGCTCGGTACGCAGCTCAACACCGAATAGCGGTGGCGGCGGGATTGTTGTACGTGCACGCGGTGTTGCGGGCAGCGAGCACATCAACTTGCGCGTGGGCGGAGCAACCGTGGCCAACTGGACGCTGACTACCAGCTTCCAGAATTACACTTACACAGGTAATGCTTCCGGTGATATCCAAATCCAATACGACAATGACGCGAGCGGCCGCGATGCGATTATTGATTACATCCAGGTCAATGGCGAAACGCGCCAAGCCGAAGATATGGATTACAACACTGCTGCCTATGGCAATGGCTCATGCGGTGGTGGCTCCAATTCGGAAACCATGCACTGTAACGGCGTGATCGGCTTTGGTTATACCTACGATTGCTTCAGCGGTAATTGTAATGGCAGCGGCGGCACCAGCAGCACCACCGGTGGCAACACTAGCAGCACGAGCAACAATAATAATTGCAGCGGCTATGTCGGCATCACATTCGATGACGGCCCGAATTCCAATACCACCGCACTGATCAATTTGCTCAAGCAACACAATCTGACACCGGTGACCTGGTTCAACCAGGGCAATAATATCGCCAGCAACGCATCGCTGGTTGCATTGGAGCGCAGCGTGGGCGAAGTACACAACCACAGCTTCACTCACTCGCACATGACCAGCTGGACGCTGGCGCAGGTGTCCGATGAATTGAATCGCACTAATCAGGCGATCCAAAATGCGGGCGCACCAAAACCTACCTTGTTCCGCCCACCTTATGGCGAAGTGAATTCGACTATTCAGCAAGCAGCCCAAGCAGCTGGCCTGCGAGTGGTAACCTGGGATGTGGATTCACAGGATTGGAATAATGCCAGTGCATCAACCATCGTCAACGCGGTAAACCAATTGCAAAATGGCCAGATAATCCTGATGCATGATGGTAGCTACACCAATACCAACAGCGCTATCGCGCAGATCGCATCAACACTGCGTAACAAAGGTTTGTGCCCGGGCAGGATTGATCCAAACACGGGTCGTGCAGTCGCTCCCACTGGTGGCACCACGAGTAGTACAGCAACTGTTTCGAGTAGTCGCAGCAGTACCGCAGTAGTTACTAGCAGCAGCCGTAGTAGCGTCAGCACCGGCAGCAATTGCCAATGTAATTGGTGGGGAACGCTTTATCCAACTTGCCAAAATACCGCGAGCGGATGGGGTTGGGAAAATTCGCGCAGCTGTATCACCACAAGTACCTGCAATAGCCAGGGCACAGGTGGTGGCGGACAAGTGTGTAATTAGATAGAAATGCAAAATAAAAACGGGGCGAATGAATCACCCCGTTTTTATTGTCTGCAATGCTGTTAATTAAAATCCTTTTTCGAATAGCTATGCCGATTAGAAAGTGAATTGCAAATTCACACTGGCAAAATCAACATCCATATCAATGTTGTTGGATTGCAGCACATTAATTTCATCACGTGAGATTTCAAAATTAAAGCGCTCATATTCTAAACGCAAATCCAGATTCTCAGCTATACGAAATTTAGCACCCAAGCCCCAGAAGGTTTCGTCGCCATCGTGATCGCGACTGGTAAGGAAATCCGAGGTATCAACTTCATTGGTATCAGCATCCCACCACATTTGTCCGCCTTTCGCATAGACAGAAAAACTTTGCGATACTGGCAATTCAAGAATTAAATTCAGCGCTTTACCCTTGAGGTCTACATCGTAGACGCCGTTACCAGCCTCATCGAAATCGATGTAGGCAGCTTCAACGCCGATGTATTCATTGAATTTAACTACACCAAATACTTTTTTAGCGGCTTCATCTTCATCGAATTCACCGTCTTTTAATTTGGTGAAACCGTAACCAGCACCGATGGAGAATTCCGGTTGGAATTGCCAGCCGTTACCACGATTTGAATTATCATCTTGCGCCACAGCAACAGATGAGAATGCACCCACACACAGAATTGCTAATAATTTTTTCATGATCCACTCCTACGTAATTGAAAATACGCATGCAGAATAAAAATAAAAAAACTCCTGTTCTGTGCGTTAACACGCGCATAAAAAAAGCCCGCATTTGCGGGCTTTTGTACAAAATTATTTGCAAATATTACATTGTATAAATGCCTTGACTGCGCAAATAATCTTCGTAATTACCGTGGAAATCAATCAATCCGGACGGTTGCATATCGATAATACGTGTCGCCAAAGATGATACGAATTCGCGGTCATGACTGACGAAAATCAATGTGCCCGGATAATTTTCCAACGCCAGGTTTAACGCTTCAATTGATTCCATATCCAAGTGGTTTGTTGGTTCATCCATTAACAACACATTGGGATTAACCAAGCTTAATTTACCAAACAGCATGCGGCCTTTTTCACCACCGGATAAAACTTTTACATTTTTCTTCACTTCATCGTTAGAAAAAAGCATGCGTCCCAATGCGCCGCGCACTAATTGCTCGTCACCTTTGGTCCATTGTTTCATCCAATCAAACAAATTGGTGTCGTATGAAAAATCAGCGGCGTGATCTTGCGCAAAGTAGCCGATCTCGGCTTGCTCAGCCCATTTAATAGTGCCTGCATCCGGTTGCAAGTCACCATACAAACAGCGCAGCAATGTTGTTTTACCCGCGCCGTTCGGGCCGATGATCGCAATGCGCTCACCCGCTTCAACTTGCAAACTTAAATCGGTAAACAGCGGGCGATCATAGCCTTTGCTTACACTTTCAAGCGTAACTGCTTGACGATGCAATTTTTTGTTTTGGGTAAATTTAATGTAAGGGCTAACACGGCTCGAAGGCTTGATATCGTCCAACTGGATTTTATCAATTTGTTTTGCGCGTGAAGTCGCCTGCTTGGCTTTGGATGCGTTAGCAGAGAAGCGGCTCACAAACGTTTGCAGCTCGGCAATCTGCGCTTTTTTCTTCGCATTTTCGTTCAATAATTTTTCGCGCGCTTGCTCGGACGCCATCATGTAATCGTCGTAGTTGCCGGGATACACGCGCAACTCACCGTAATCCAGATCCGCCATGTGCGTGCATACCGCATTCAAAAAGTGACGGTCATGCGAAATGATAATGATGGTGCTGTTGCGCTGGGTCAGCATGCCTTCCAACCAGCGAATGGTGTTAATGTCGAGGTTGTTGGTCGGTTCATCGAGCAACAACACATCGGGATCAGCAAACAATGCTTGCGCCAATAACACACGCAATTTCCAACCCGGCGCAACAGCGCTCATCGGGCCAAAATGTTGTTCGATAGGAATATCGAGACCGAGCAATAATTCGCCCGCGCGCGATTCAGCGGTGTAGCCGTCCATCTCTGCGAACGCAACTTCCAATTCGGCAACGCGCATACCATCGTCTTCGCTCATGTCCGGCAATGCGTAAATGCGGTCGCGCTCAGCTTTCACTTCCCAGAGTTCGGTGTGCCCCATGATCACTGTATCCACCACCGAAAACTCTTCGTAGGCGAATTGATCCTGCTTCAATTTACCCAAACGAACGTTGGGCTCCAGCATCACCTGGCCGCCGGAGGCTTCCAGATCGCCACCCAGAATTTTCATAAAGGTGGATTTGCCGCAGCCGTTGGCGCCGATCAAACCATAGCGGTTACTGTTGTTGAATTTGACCGAAACGTTTTCAAAAAGCGGTTTTGCACCAAATTGCATGGTGATATTGGCGGTGGAGATCACGGGTAATTTCTCTGCGACTGTGCGACTAAAATGGAATAAATAAGGACAAATGGGTAAAAAAGGCGCGCATTTTAGCCTAAATGGCAGCGCGGCAGGGATTTAATTGTGTATAAAAAAAGCCCGCTCAAGGCGGGCTCCTGTAACAACTATCGTCAAACTAACATCTTGAACCTAGGGCAAACGGTAAACCACTTTCACGCTGGCATCCAACGCATTGGCGTCGATATAGCCGATCATTGCTGGATTAGCCGCCACTAAAGCCTTAACCGCTGCATCATCACCAGCGTCTTTTGGCGGAGTGCCTTTGCCGGTGAAAACCAGTTGTGACCAGTAAGCTTTGTATTGGCTGGCACTTTTCTTACATACAGTTTCGTTGAACTTATCGCGCACAGCAGAACCTTCGAGCTGGTTCACCGGGATTGCTGCACCACCACCGGGAAAGCTTTTGGCTTTGCCTAAAAACAAGCGCGCGATATCGTCTTCTGACAAGCTGCTAATAGTAGATGAAGGGTGGACGATGACAGCAACCTCAGCGAAACAGCAGAGGCTGGATAAGCCAAGCAAAAGGCCAGCTGCCAATGATTTCATTACAGTTTTCATACTAGCTATTCCCCTTAGAACACGGCTTGCAAGGCAACAGAAAGTACTTTCTGTTCACCAGCGGCATCGTCAACATCATCCAATTGCAACTTCAGCGCGGTGCCTGATGCTACATCCCAACGTGTACCAAGACTGATTACTTCGCGGTCGATATCGCGCGCTTGCGATACCAAATTCAAACCATCAATCAGCGGTTGTGTTTGTGCTGATTGAGGAATACCGCTGCTCAAATCTGCAATTTCGTCATCCGCTTTTGAGCCGGTGACATGCACCAGGAAATCACCAAAACGTACACCCACCATCACGTAGTCACGTACATTTTTGGCGAGCAGGGAATCTTTTACATCAAACTCAATGTGTTCAGCAGCAGCGACAAAACGGCCAGTATCGATGTTGATGCCTATTTGGCCAAAGGTGGCCTTATCGTCTTCCACTACAATCGACGGAACGATGGAAGCGAAAGGACTTGCAGCTACCTGACCGATCAAACCGGCGAGCAGCGGGTTATTAATATCGACCGTCAAATCCACTTGGTGATAAGCAGCACGAAAGTTCCACCAATCTTTACCGAAGGTTGCCGCTACACCCATTTGGTTGCGCAGGGTCGCATAACCTTCGGTGCCATCTTCAAAACTGAAGTCAGATTCAAAGCTACCGAAGTAGGCCTGAAAGCTGGTATCAAAACTGCCAAGTGCAGCAGTCACGTAGTAGTCCACACCGTCCACGTTGTTGAAGGGTAAGTAATAGACTTCATTGGGCGCGCTGATCCATGGATAGGAATAGCCAACGTCCAGAGAATCGGAATACATGTACAGCGGTGTACGCAAGCGACCGGCGCGAACTTTACCGTTGTCCGATGCCTGCCAGGTGAGGTAGGCCCACTCTGCAGTCACTTCATAATCTTTTTCACTGCGCGCAATTAACTGCGCAGTTGCACTGATTTTTTCATTGACTTGACCGGTGATCTGCAAACCCAACAGGTTGCGATCAAAAGTTAAATCCTCTTCGTCGTAACCGTCGTAGCTAACGCTGGTGTCATCATCCACCATGCCGCCACCGACAGATAAAAAGCCTGAAATATTTACATCTGCTGCTTGCACCAAAGGCGCAAACATCACGCCCGCCATGGCAAGCGCGATGCCATGTTTTTTGTGTGTGTTTTTAATTACGCTCATTAATAACCGCTCCTAAAGTTAGCCGCTATTTTCCAAAACCCATTACAAACAACATCAACCAACAACTGAAATAAATATCCAGTTGGTATTCACTTTCAATTTTTCATGTATTGATTTTTTTTAGCGAATTTCACTCTTACTGCGCTTTAGCCACGCGCATTTCATCAAGCATTTTTTTTGCTTTGGCATTACCTTGCGCGGCGGCTTTTTGTAGCCAGTCTTTTGCAGCGGCAGGATCTTTTTTTGCACCGTTGCCAGTGAAATACATATAGCCAACCATTAACTGGGCTTCGTCATATCCTTGCTTAGCGGCCTTTAAATACCAGTCAAACGCGAGCGAAATATTCTTGCTCACACCCAACCCCTGGTCATACATGTAACCCAGCGCAAATTGCGCATTGCGGTTGCCTGTCGGGGCAATTTCATTGAACAGGGAAAGTGCGAGGGGATAATTTTGTGCCAGTATCTGACCATCCAGATAAAAGTACGCGAGGGTGTATTTGGCTTCCATGTGACCGGCATCTGCCGCTTTGCGATACCAAATCAAGGCGGCGTCAATATCCTGAGCCATGCCCTCGCCTTTGTATAAAATACTGGCGAGTTGGAATTGCGCTTCAAGATTGCCATTTGCAGCGGCAGCTTCAAACCATTTGGCTGCCTTGGGAATATCTTTTTCCTGCAGTTCTCCTTTTTGATACAAGGTCGCCAATTCATATTGCGCGTCAACTGAGCCTTGCTCCGCTGCTTTGGTCAGCCACTGAACTGCTTCTTTTGCATCCTGCTTCACGCCCTCGCCAGCAAAATACATTTTGCTAATTTGATAGCTGGATTCACTGTAGCCTTGGCTGGCAGATTTTTTAAACCATGAGAGTGCGCGGCCGGAATCCTTGGGCATACCCAAGCCATCCTTTTGCATGAGGCCGAGATAATGTCGCGCTTCCGCATTACCTACCGACGCTAACTGCTTGAACTCCACCAGCGCCAGATCGTATTTTTGTTTTTTAAACGCTTTAATGCCGTCAGTTAAAGTGGCGGAGGCCGCCATACTCCATAAACAACCAACAAAAATCAGAAACCATTTCATGTCAAACATCCAGAGTGCTGTTGTAGTGTCCCAGGCGCTACCGTGTGCTGCCTATTTTCCGCATTGAAATATTTCCCCATGAATTCAATATCCACGCGAATTCAGCCGCAGCGAAGAAGCACGCTGAGACAAGGGCATGGAGATTTTGAATTTGTTATTAATATGGAAGGGACGCAGATGTTATAAGTCCGGGCCGATGCGGACTATTTTTCGCGCATATATCATATTTTCATATGCTATTCGGATTGTGGCACACCCGCTTCACACACGCATATTTTCGTGCCAAAAGTGTGTTTGGGTATACATTTTAAAAATTCAAAAAAAGCCCCTGCAACTAAGTCAGGGGCTTTGTGATAAGACGAAAATAAATGGATTGTTAACAAGCGCTTTCGCAAAAAGCCTTAAGGTATTTTGTGTACCACTTTAACGCTGGCATCCACTGCACTGGCATCGATGTAACCAATCATCGTTGGGTTAGCGGCCACCAAGGCTTTTACCGCCGCGTCATCGCCAGCATCTTTTGGTGGAGTGCCTTTGCCGGTAAATACCAGCTGTGACCAGTAGGCTTTGTACTGGCTGGCGTTTTTCTTACATACCGCTTCATTGAATTTATCGCGCGCGGCCGAACCTTCGTTCTGATTTACCGGAACAGCTTGGGCTCCCGCAGGAAAGCTTTTGCTTTTGCCGAGGAACAAACGCGAAATATCATCTTCAGAGAGCGAATCAAAACCCGCTGACGGATGCACAATCACGGCGACTTCCGCCCAGGTCGCGCTAGCCAAACCCAGAGTTAAGGTTGTAGCCACAGCACAAATGAATTTTTTCATGATGGCACCCCCTCTTAAAATACAGTTTGCAGTGCGACAGAAAATACCTTCTGGTCGCCCTGATTTTTGTCATCGACATCATCGATCTGGAACTTGAGTGCAGTACCAGTGGTGACATCCCAACGCGTACCAATCGAAATCACATCGCGATCAATCGCCTGTGATGCAGCAACAGCTTGCAGCGCGCCGATCAACGGTGCAGTTTGCGGTGCTACAGGAATTCCGGCTTCTGGATGCGAGGCATCGTCTTTGGATTGCGATGCAGTGAGGTGCACCAGCCAATCGCCAAAGCGTACGCCGCCCATCGCGTAACCGCGTTTGTTTTTGGATAAGAGCGCATCGTCAGGTTCAAACTCTACATATTCGATAGCGGCGACAAATCGCCCAGTATCAATATTCAACCCAACTTCAGCAAAGGTAACGCTATCCTCTTCCACTAATAACTTGTTGGCATTCGCGGGCAAATTGTAGGTATTGGTCAATGCATTGGCGAAGTTGCCCAGAGTGCCGAATACCGGCATAGAAATACCGGTGACATCAATCCAAAGATCCGCTTTGTGATAAGCGGCGCGCAAGGTCCACCAATCTTTGCCCAGGGTACCGGCGACACCCATTTGGTTGCGGGTTTTCGCCTCTTCCAAAATACCATCGTTATTCAGATCCAACTCGTCATCAAATCCACCGAAGTAGGCTTGGAATGTGGTATCAAAAATACCTAGGGTATTGGTTGTGTAGAAATCCACACCATTAACATTATTGAATGGCAAATAATAAACTTCGCGCGGCGGGCTGATCCAGGCATAGGCATAACCTACATCGAGGAAATCAGAAAACATATAAAACGGCGTACGTAAACGACCGGCGCGAATCTTACTGTTTTCGGTTGCCTGCCAACTTAAATATGCCCACTCGGCATCGACTTCATAATCTTTTTCGCTACGCGCGGTTAATTGCACAGTTGCGGTTAATTTGTCGGACACGTTACCTGAAATTTGAATCCCGAGAAGATTGTTATCGAAGGTTAAATCTTCTTCGTCATAGCCGCTGTAAGCGGGACCATTTTCATCATCAACCATACCGCCGCCGACTGATAAAAACCCGGAAAAATTGAGATCGCCAGCCTGCGCCAAAGGCGCCGCCATACAAAGTGTAATCGCAAGTGCAAGACTGTGTTTTTTACGCATAGAGCTAATGTTGTTCATGTGTGTGTCACTCCTCAATGTTACGCACAGCCTGTGCCTCAACTCCCTGAAAATAGTTGGCGCCATAGTTACACGACGCCATAAAACCAATTACTGAAAAAGGCTTTAAAAAAATACAAACCAGAAATAAAAAAAGAAACGGTTAAAAAAATTAAACGCGGAATTGGCTGGCGACCTTGCGCAACTCCTGACTGATATGGCCAATATCGTGGCTGATTTCATTCAGTTCATTGGTGCTGCTGGTAACGAGTTGAGTACTGCTATAAATCCCATTCACATGTTCGGAGACATGTGAAAATGTAACGGTTTGTTCATGGGTCGCTGCAGCAATGCGCTCGTTAATACTGCTGATGGTTTCGACGTTATTTAAAATAGAATTGAGTACTTCACCCGAGGCGACAGTTGCTTCCACACCGCGATTGGCGCGCTCCACGCTGCCCTGCATTGCAGTAACTGCACTTGCCGATACCTGGCGCAACTCACCAATGACTTTATGAATTTCTTCCGTCGCTTGGCGTGTGCGCACTGCAAGACCACGCACTTCATCGGCAACTACCGCAAAGCCGCGCCCATGTTCACCAGCGCGAGCAGCTTCAATTGCCGCATTCAACGCAAGCAAATTCGTTTGTTCGGCAACAGTTTGAATCGTGTTAAGTAACTGCCCAACATCAGAGGAAAATTCTTCAAAGCGATTAACTACACCCGCCGCACTGCGCACTTCTTCTGCGAGCGTACTAATGGTTGATACGTTAGTTGCGAGAGTTTCTTTTCCGCGCGCGGCGGCATTGCTGGCATCTTGCGCCTGGTGCGATGCGTTGCCGGCAAACTCGGCAATTTCACTCACGGTTTTCATTAAATCTTCAATTGACGAGCGCATGCTGGAAATTGCAGTCGCTTGCTCGTTGATACGGCCCATATTTTGGCCGCTGGAATTTGTCAAACGTGTCGCAACTTGTGCAAGGCCGCTTACGTCTTTACTCACGTTGGCAAATGAACCGTGCAGTTTTTCCACAAAGGCGTTGAAATATTTCACCAGATCGCGAATTTCATCGTGCCCGGGATAATTAATTCGCTTGGTTAAATCACCCGCGCCTGATGCCATTTCTTTTAATGATGCTGTGACTTCATTAATACTTGAGGTAATTGAGCGACTGATAATAGAACTCACCACCAACAATGCAACCACCGCGAATATCGCAATCATTAACGCAATCTGCGATGCACTTTTAGACGAATCTACCGTTTCACTAATTGCTTCATTAAAACGCTTGGCTTTTTCTGCTTTCATAGTTGCGAGTGATTTGCGCAACAATTTTAATTTATCGGCATTCGCTGCTGCCTCTGCACCTACCTGCGTCAAATCAACATTACCGCCAATAAAACTTTTTGCGATGCGCACTGCGGTGGTGTACCAAGCTTGCAATTGTGTATCTATATCTTTGGCGGGACCGGCAAGATCGCTACTTAAACTCGACAACTTATCCAGATTCTGACGAATTTCCTGATAATGTTTATCCGCATCATCCAGCGCACCCTCATCACCCGTAGTGACGGAGCTGTTGATTTGTTGCTCCATTAACAAGAGCGCACCTAAATTGACTGTAGTTAATTCCAGTGCAGGATAAATACGTTTTTCTACTTCCGCCAAACGAGTGCTGTTGGCGCGCTCAATCCACACTGAATAACCTTGGCTGATAACAAAACCCAGCAGGGCGATAGAGACGAGAAACATCAATTTTTTTGCGATGGTCAAGCGGAGCATTTAGCCTTGCCTCAAATGGACGAGATATCTTTTATGATCAGAAATTAAAATGAATCGAATTTAAAAAACTCGTTAAGAAGATGTAGTTTTGTAGTGGTCACAATTACGTCATTTGGGTATAGCAGTCGCTCAGGGAATGCGCAAACGCCATAAGGGATGTAGCGCCACAAACACCTAAGTGGAATTACTCATAAGCATTTATAGCGCTTAAAAAAAATCGCCTAATTACTTGCAGCAATTAGGCGAATGAGAATTTTTAATGGATGAGAAAAATAAAATCAGTGCAAAAACAAGACAAATTAAAATAATGGTGAGCGTTTATTTGCCAGGGATAATGGAATAGCAAACATAAGCACCAACATCACCGCAGGAACCACTACAAGGCCATTCACCTCAAGTGTGATCACCCATGCGTAAACCGGCTGGATAAATTCGCGCAGGGAAAACTGGCTCAGCACCAACAGTGCGATCAATGTAACTGGCACGCATGCAATCAGGCGCTCCACCCAGGGGTTCAAACGCTTCTGCGCTTTCTGCGCAGGCAAACTTGCCATTACACGCGCACTGAAGTCGCCATCATCAAGATAGGGGCTGGAGCCTTGCAGCTGTTGCTGCAAAAAATCATCAAACTGTTTGTCGTTCATACAGCGACCTCGCTCACTCGTTTGTTCATTGAGGTAGGGCGTCCTGCCAGGATGCTAAAAGAGATTGCAGCTTTTGTTTGCCGCGCGCTATGTGCGTTTTCACAGTCCCGAGCGGAATACCCATAATCGTCGCCGCTTCTTCGTGGGAGAAACCATCTTCATAGCATAGTCGAATCGCCAACTGCTGGCCTGCACTCAGGGTCTGCATGGCAGCTTCCACATCTTTCTGCGCATGATACTGCTTTACGCTGCACTGCTCAGCTTCGATCTCTTCATTTTCATCCAGTTCACACCACTCGATCTTTTTTGCGCGCCAGCGGTTGGCCGCAATGTTAAAGGCGATACGGTACAGCCAGGTTGAAAACTTGGCTTCCGCGCGAAACGCGCCCAGCGCAGCATAGGCCTTCATGAAGGTCTCCTGCGCCAGATCGTCCGCGAGATGCGTATCACCATTGCACAGGCGTCTTGCCCAGATACGCAATGGCGATTGGTAGCGCAAAACCAGCTGCGCAAAGGCGTGCTGATCTTTGCGGCTGACCACCCGCGCAATCAATTCCTGATCGGAAAGGGACATTCAGCTTAGTCCTGCGACTCAACCTGTTGCCCGGGCTTGGGCTGGTTCAGATGCCAGATCAGCACCTGCGACACGCCCAGCGCGATCCAGATAAACCCTATCGCGCCCTCCGATAATCCACTAAATAGTGTGAGGAAAAACAATATTCCGACCCCGATCGCAATGTTGCGGATTCCTTTATCGCGATTACCCGATTGCTCCGGATCTTTAGGGTCATCGCCGCGCAACAGCTCGATAGGAATATCGCGTCCAGCAGCGAGCAATTTATCGATATTGGCATTCAGGCTCTGCTGGCGCAGCTGGCGGTTTTGATAGCGTTTGCTGATCCAGAAGATCAGCAGGAACAGCGGGCCGCCAATGGAAAACGTAATCGCCACAATCGGCACCAACTGGGATAAATCCACGCTGCTGCGGTGGTTGTGCCGGCTCAACACCTGCTCTACACGCTCCTCGATATTGCGTGCCAGCTGCTCTTCATTCAATGCCGATTGATGAACCTGATGCGCGGCCAACTCGGTGAATTTCGACTCATCAAACGATGGCGGTGGTGGCGAATGTGGCGCAGGCGGTTCTTGGGGAGGAATGGGTGCGGCTGGCTCGTGTTGCACCAACTCGGGCTTATCAACCTCTGCGGTGTCTACGACGATTGCCTTGGAGTCTACGGCCACTTCAGGCTTGGCGATTTCAGGTTTGGCAACCTCAACCTTTACCGGCGCAACGTGCGGGGCGTCGAGCGGCACCTGGGTGCCTTGCAACTCAGCCGCACTGGCGGCCAGGCTGTAGACTGCGGGTGATGCGCAGGCCAACGCCAGACCAATTGCGCGCAACACGCGGCATGGCAAGCTTAACGATAATGTCATGGGAAAAGCCTCTCAGGAAAAATCCGGGCAGGATTACATCAATATTGCCCCCAACTCACAAGCTAAGACACAGTCTAGTGAGCTTCAGATTCACCTGAGTGGTTTATTTTTGCGACTGGCAGTAGCGAGTTAATTCACCAACTTCTGCCAGAAGTTTTTCACCGGGTTTTTGCTCTCGATATTGCACTCAACCGATTCGAGCGGACGGAATTTCTCCAGCAGCGGCAACCAGGTCGAGCCAGCGCAGGTTTCCATGCTGAGCTTGCCGGTCTTGTCATCCAGCCAATCAAAACTCACCCCCATCGGCGGCTCCTGCTCCAGGCTGCGAGTCGGCATCTGCTTCATAAAATCACTCCACACCTGTAGCGCACCGCTGGCGCCACTGAGTGGCATTGCGCTGTTGTCATCGCGCCCGAGCCAGACAATCGCCAGATGCTCGCCGCTGTAACCGGCGAACCAGCTATCGCGCTGATCGTTGGTCGTACCGGTTTTACCGGCGAGATCAATATGCGATGGAATCTGGTTGTAGGCACTGCGGCCAGTACCCTCGCGCAGGGTACGCTGCATCGCGTATTGCACCAAGAAGGTGGATTCGTTTTCAAACCGCTGCTCCAACTCCAACGGATAGCGCTTGAGCGGTTTGCCATCGGCGGTAAGCACTTCGCGAATTCCGTGCAGCGGCGTGTATACGCCCTCGGCCGCAATAGTGTGATACATACCGGCAATCTCCATCGGCGACATATCCACCGCGCCCAGCAGCATCGACGGCAGCTCAGGCACTTTGCCTTCATAGCCAGCGAGCTTTATCGTTTTGGCGACTGCATCCAAGCCCAACGTCATGCCCAAACGCGCAGTCGATTGGTTGTAGGAATACGCGAGGCCTTTGTAGAGCGGGATATCGCCGTGATCTTTTTTATCGGCATTTTGTGGCGCCCACCATTTGCCGCCGGATTTATAACTGACCGGGGCATCGCTGATGATAGTACCGAGATTATATTTCTGCGGATTTTCCAGCGCCGTTAAATACACAAACGGTTTCAGCAACGAGCCGACTGGACGTTTGGCATCGAGCGCACGATTAAAACCGGAAAAGCGCGGATTGCGGTCGCCGAGCAGCGCAAGGATTTCACCCCCACCCACGGAGGTGACAACCATACTGCCCTGCACATTTTTGGTTTTGAATTGTTTTTCCAACTGCTCGACACGCAGCTTCATAGATTTTTCTGCCTGGCGCTGTACCATCGGCGAGAGGGTGGTGAAAATACGCAAACCTTCACTGCGCAAATCATCCTCGTCGTAATCCTCTTTCAATTGGCGCTTTACCAAATCCATAAACGCCGGATAAGTTGTGGTGCGCGCATCGCCTTCTGCAACTATGCCGAGTGGCGATGCCTGCGCCGTTTTTAATTGTGGCTCGGTGATCAATCCTTCTTGATGCATCACCGACAACACGAGATTGCGACGCTCTTTTGCGCGCTCGGGATTGCGCCACGGATTATAAAAGGATGCACCTTTTACCAATCCCACTAACAACGCTACCTGCTGCGAGTTTAACTCGCGCAAGGGTTGGCGGAAATAATGCTGGGCGGCGAGCGCAAAACCATTAATGGAACGCGAGCCGCTCTGCCCTAGCGAAACTTCGTTGATATAGGTTTCCAGAATTTCAGATTTGCTGTAATGCACTTCCAGCAGCACCGCCATAATCGCTTCCGGAATTTTGCGGCGCAAAACACTTTGCTCATTGGTGAGATAAAAATTCTTCACCAATTGCTGTGTGATGGTGCTGCCGCCCTGCACTACACCACCATTGGTAGTGTTCACCCAGGCCGCGCGCAAAATTGCCATTGGCGATACGCCGTGGTGATCGAGGAAATGTTTATCTTCAACGGCGAGCAATGTTTCGCCGAGCAGTGGCGGTAAATCAGCGAGACGCACCAGCAGACGATCTTCTTTATCGGCCGGATAAAAACCGCCGATTTCTTCCGGTTCCAAACGCACCAGCGGTAAATCGGCTCCGCCCAAATCAATTAGACCCTGCACGCTACCATTGGCAACACGCAGCATAAATTTATGTGCGGGCTCTTTTTTATCCCAGAAATTAAAGCCGCGACTGTGAATGTGATACACCACTTCCGCTGAACTGGCGGTGACTTTTTTGATCACCTGACCGGGAGTGTTGATAC
>Ga0247822_10001200_pt1 | contig 15619 bp, 9 predicted proteins | sample 13C_Cellulose_Da_FD_192423 | JGI IMG/M metagenome (GOLD analysis project Ga0247822, IMG submission 192423) | Soil microbial communities from agricultural site in Penn Yan, New York, United States - 13C_Cellulose_Day30 | ecosystem: Environmental > Terrestrial > Soil > Agricultural land | place...
AGTCGCCGGCGGAAGGCTCGATCCCGGTCGCCTGGGAGCGGGCCGGCCGCAGTCACGCGGCGGCGCTGGAAGTCGCCGCCGGCTGGCGCAAGACGAACCTGACCTGGCGGCCGTCGATGCTCGACCTGCTGCCGGCGGTCCCGTTCAGCGGCGACGACCTGACGGGCGAGGAGAAGAAACAACTCGGCCTGGCGGCGGGCCGGGCCGCCCTGCGGCAGGACAAGCACGTTCACTCCACGTTGAAGGCGGCCGGTGTCCGTTCGGGGGACGTGGTGATCGGCTTCGACGGCCGCGCCGTGGACGGTGCGATGGAAGACCTGCTGGGCCACGTCCGCCGCAACTACCTTGTCGGCGACAAGATAACGGTCAACGTCCTGCGCGACGGCAAGCCGGTGGACCTGCCACTGGTGCTGAAGTGATATCTCGTTCGGAACGGTTGGCCGGGATCGGCGGGTCGCTTGTCAGGATATCAGAATGTCGTCTCAGGCGATCAGTTCCAGTCTCAGGCTATCAACAAATGAGGGTCAGGCGATCAAAAGGGGTGTGCGGATCGCCTGATCGCCTGATCGCCTGACCCCAGGGCAACCCCCGTGTTCGCGTAGCCCCACCCGCCTGCGGTGCGGCGTCCAACCCTCGCTAACGCTTCGGGCTCTGACGCTTCTACGAAGGCCCCGCCGTCGCCAACTCGGCCTCCCCTCCGATGCGGTCGTCCGGCTATAACTCTGCTTGTGACCCTAGCGCTGCCGAAAACTAGGGAAGGTACGCCCTGCGATGTCGGACGCCGATCCGCTGTGGTACAAGGACGCGATCATCTATCAACTCCACGTCCGGGCCTTCCAGGACAGCCTCGGTGACGGGGTCGGAGACTTCCGCGGCCTCAAGCAACGCCTCGACTACCTGGCCGACCTGGGGGTAACGGCCCTCTGGCTCCAGCCGTTCTACCCGTCCCCGCTCAAGGACGACGGGTACGACATCGCGGACTACACCAGCGTTCACCCCGGCTACGGGACCCTGCGCGACTTCCGCGAGTTCCTCGACGCCGCCCATGATCGCGGCCTGCGGGTCATCACCGAGCTGGTCATTAATCACACCTCCGACCAGCACCCGTGGTTCCAGCGCGCCCGCCGCGCCCCCCGCGGCAGCGTCGAGCGCGACTTCTATGTCTGGAGCGACACCACCGACCGCTACCAGGACGCCCGGATCATCTTCAAGGACTTCGAACGGTCCAACTGGACGTTCGACCCGGTCGCCGGGCAGCACTACTGGCACCGGTTCTACTCGCACCAGCCTGACCTGAACTTCGACAACCCAGCCGTCTTCGAAGCTCTGACGCCGATCCTCGACATGTGGATGGAGATGGGCGTGGACGGAATGCGGCTGGACGCCATCCCGTACCTGTTCGAGCGCGAGGGAACCAACTGCGAGAACCTGCCGGAAACGCACGAGGTGCTCAAGCGGTTCCGCGCCCACATGGACCAGAAGTTCCCCGGGCGGATGTTCCTGGCCGAGGCCAACCAGTGGCCGGAGGACGCCATCGCCTACTTCGGCGACGGGGACGAGTGCAACATGGCGTTCCACTTCCCGGTCATGCCGCGGCTGTACATGGCGCTGCACCAGGAGGACCGGTTCCCGATCATCGACATCCTGGAGCAAACCCCGGCGATCCCGGACAACTGCCAGTGGTGCATGTTCCTGCGCAACCACGACGAGCTGACCCTGGAGATGGTCACCGACGAGGAGCGGGACTACATGTACCGCGCCTACGCTACCGACCCGCAGGCCCGGATCAACCTGGGCATCCGCCGACGGCTTGCGCCGCTCTTGAAGAACGACCGCCGGCGCATTGAACTCATGAACGCTCTGTTGTTCTCGATGCCCGGCACCCCGGTGATCTACTACGGGGACGAGATCGGGATGGGAGACAACATCTACCTCGGCGACCGCAACGGCGTCCGCACCCCGATGCAGTGGAGTTCGGACCGCAACGCCGGCTTCAGCAAGGCCAACCCGCAGAAGCTCTACCTGCCGGTCATCATCGACCCGGAGTACCACTACGAGTCGGTCAACGTCGAGGCCCAGCAGGGTAACGCGTCCAGCCTGTTGTGGTGGACGAAGCGGCTGATCGCGCTGCGTAAGCAGTTCAAGGCGTTCGGCCGGGGGACGATCGAGTTCCTGCGGCCGGACAACCCGAAGATCCTGGCGTTCATCCGGCGGTACGAGTCCGAAACGATTCTGGTGGTGGCGAACCTGTCGCGGTTCGTGCAATACGTCGAGCTGAACCTGGGCGAGTTCAAGGGGCTGGTGCCCAACGAGGCGTTCGGGCGGACGCCGTTCCCACCGATCGGCGAACTGCCGTACCTGCTGACGGTCGGCCCGCACGGGTTCTACTGGTTCTCGCTGGGCACCGCCCCGGCCCGGTCCGGGGCGGTGCCACTGGCGGACGTCCGCCGGGAGGCGCCGGCCCCGCGGGTGGCGGTGCGGACCGGGTGGGACGAGTTGATCGACCCGGTCCGGTTCGACTGGCTGGAGCCGGCGCTGAAGAACTACCTGACCGAGGTCGGGGCGCAGGTCGGCCGGCCGCGGCCGATCCGCGAGGTCCGCATCCGCCAGGCGGTCCGACTGCCGGGCGAGTTCGCCGCGGCGCTGGTGCTGCTGGACGCCGACTTCCAGGACGGCGAGACGCAACTGCGGGCACTGCCCGTTGCGTTCGTCACCGGGGAGGCGGCCGGCTGGGTCCCGCCGGGCGGCGTGATCGCCACGGTCAACAAGTTCGGCGAGCGGGTCGGGGTCCTCTACGACGCCCGGACCGACCCGACGTTCTGCGCCGCGGTCTTGCGCGCCATCGCCCAGAACTCCCGGTTGACGCTGGAGGTGGGGGAGTTGACCGCCACCGCCTACCCGCAGTTCGCCGCCGCCCGCGGGTCCGACGAGATCCCCCAGCCGATCACCACCCAGCGCGGCGAGCAGCACAACGTCTCGATCAACTACGGCAACCGGCTGATCCTGAAGTCGTTTGAGCGGCTGGAACCGGGGGCCAACCCGGACCTGGAACTGGGCCGGTTCCTGACCGACCACACCACCTACAACCGGGCCGCACCGGTCGTCGGGTCGGTCGAGTTGCACCTGCCCGAGACGCCCCCGATCACGGTGTCGGTGCTGACGCAATACGTCCCCAACGAGGGAGACGCCTGGCAGTACACCCTGGGTGTACTCAGCCGGTTCTACGACGCGGCGTTGACCAGCCCGCTGGACGTGCCGCCCCCGGCCCCGTCCGACGCCTGGACCCCGGGTTCCGACGCCACCCCACCGGCAGGCGCCCGAGAGTTGATCAACGGCTACATGCAGACAGCCGAGTTGCTCGGCCGGCACACCGCCGAGATGCACCGGGCGCTGGCGTCCGGGACGCACAACCCCGCGACTGCCCCGGAGCCGTTCGGCAAGCTCTACCAGCGGTCGATCTACCAGGGGATGCGTACCCACACCGGGCTAGTCTTCCGCGAGTTGACGCGCCACCTCCGCCACCTGCCTGAACCGACCCGCGCGCTGGCCGAGCGGCTGCTCGCCGCCGAGCAACCGCTCTTACGCCGCTACCGGGCGGCCCTCGGATCGGAGGTCACCGGCTACCGCACCCGGGTCCACGGCAACTACCACCTGGGGGAACTGCTCTACACCGGAACAGACTTCGTGGTGATCGACCTGGAGGGCGACCCGAACCGCGCGCTTTCCGAGCGGCGGATCAAGCGGTCGCCGATGCGGGACGTGGCCGACATGGTCCGGTCATTCCAGTACGCCGCTCTCGGCCCGGTGTACGGACTGGAGTCCGCCCGCGGGTCGTTCCCCGGGCAGGTGCGTGAGGAGGACCGGGAGAAGCTGCTGGGGTGGGCGCGGTTCTGGTCGTCGTGGACGGCCGCCCGGTTCGTCCAGGCGTACTTCGCTGGGATGAACGGGTCGGGCCTGTTGCCGGTCAACCCGACCGTCTGCCGCGATCTGCTGGAGCTGTACGTTCTGGAGAAGGGGGTAATCGAACTTGGAGCCGAGCTGGCCCAGCGTCCGGACTGGGTGCCGGTCCCGCTGACCGGACTGGTCGATCTGCTGGAATCGACCGTCGGCTAGTCATGAGTCCCTGGTCCCGACTAGCATGGACCAGGAACTCATGACCAATACCTAATGACTAATGACTGCACACCCCAAGCAAACCCCGTCCCGAGTCGTCGTCGAAGCGGTCGAGCCCGAAGTCGGGGCCGGCCGCTTTCCCATCAAGCGAACCGTCGGTGAGGAGGTCGCCGTTTCGGCGGACGTGTACGCCGACGGCCACGAGGTGCTGGCCGCCGTCGTCCGCCACCGCCCCGCCGACGGCGAGTGGGCCGAGGTCGCCATGACCCCGGGCCACAACGACCGCTGGACCGCGAGCTTCACCGTCACCGAGCCCGGCTGGCACGAGTACACCGTCCAGGCGTGGATCGACCGGTTCGCCGGCTGGCGGCGCGACCTGAGCAAGAAGTTCGAGGCCGGCCAGGACGTGGCCAGCGAGCTGCTCGAAGGGGCCGAGCTTGTCCGGCAGACCGCCGACCGGCTCCACGGTGCCGAGGCCGACCGGCTGCGCGCCTTCGCCGAAACCCTGTCCCGCTGCGAACCGGTTGACCGGGTCCGGGCCGGCCTGGATTCGGAACTGGCGGGGGTCATGGCGAGCCACGCCGACCGCTCCGGGGGCGCGACCTACGAGCCGGTCCTCCGGGTCTGGGTGGACCGCGACCTCGCCCGGTTCGGCGCGTGGTACGAGCTGTTCCCGCGGTCGTGTGCCGACGAGCCGGGCAAACACGGCATGTTTCAGGATGTCGAGAAGCGGCTGCCGTACGTCGCCGGCATGGGCTTCGACGTACTGTACCTGCCGCCGATCCACCCGATCGGCCGGGCGTACCGCAAGGGGGCGAACAACAGCCTCACCGCCGGCCCCGACGACCCCGGCAGCCCGTGGGCCATCGGCGGCCCCGAAGGTGGCCACAAGGTGGTGGATCCCCGGCTCGGTACGCTGGCCGACTTCGACCGCCTCGTGAAGACCGCCCAGGGGTTCGGCGTCGAGATCGCTCTGGACATCGCCTTCCAGTGCTCGCCGGACCACCCCTACGTCAAGGAGCACCCAAGCTGGTTCCGTCATCGACCAGACGGGACCATCAAGTACGCCGAGAACCCGCCCAAGAAGTACCAGGACATCTACCCGCTGGACTTCGAGTGCGACGACTGGCAGAGCCTCTGGACCGAGCTGCGCAGCGTCTTCCTGTTCTGGGCCGACCGCGGCGTGCGGGTCTTCCGGGTGGACAACCCGCACACCAAGCCGTTCCGCTTCTGGGAGTGGCTGATCGCCGGCGTACAGGAGAAGTACCCCGACGCGATCTTCCTCTCGGAGGCGTTCACCCGTCCGAAGGTGATGAAGCACCTGGCCGCGCTCGGGTTCACCCAGTCGTACACCTACTTCACCTGGCGCAACGACAAGCACGACCTGACCGAGTACCTGACCGAGTTGACGCAGACGGACGTGCGCGAGTACCTGCGGCCGAACCTGTTCGCCAACACGCCGGACATCCTCAACGAGTACCTCCAGCACGGCGGCCCGGCGGCGTTCCGCGTCCGACTGATCCTGGCAGCGACGCTGGCCGCCGCCTACGGCATCTACGGCCCGCCGTTCGAGAACTGCGTCGGCACTCCGGTGAAGCCGGGGAGCGAAGAGTACCTCGACAGCGAGAAGTACCAACTCCGCCACTGGGACTGGAGTACGCCGAACCCCATGCGCGACCTGATCGCGCGGCTGAACGACATCCGCCGGCGGCACCCGGCACTTCAGTCCGACCGCCGGCTGCGGTTCTACCACACCGACAACGACCGGCTGATCTTCTACGGCAAATCGACGCCGGACCTGTCGAACGTGATCCTGGTGGCGGCGAACCTGGACCCGCACCACACGCAGTCCGGGTGGGTGCGGGTGCCGGTGGAAGAACTCGGCATGCGGCCGCACTCCTCCTACGAGGTCGAGGATCTTCTGACCGGGGTGTTCTACCTGTGGCACGGGGAGACGAACTTCGTCTCGCTGGACCCCGGCGCGACCGCCCACGTCTTCCGCCTGTGGCCGCGTGGCCGCACCGAGCGCGACAGCGACCACTTCGTTTAAGCGACGAGAGATGGCGAGATGGTCCCCGCGATCGAGGTCGAGGGCGGCTGGGAGACGGTGCTGGACGGCCCGTCCCGCGCGGCGTTGGAGCGGTCGGCGCTGCCGGAGTTCCTGCACGCCCAGCGGTGGTTCGGCGGCAAGGCGCGGCAGATCGGCGCGGTCCGCGTGATCGACTGGGGCCGGCTCCCGGACGTGCCGACGGCGTTCGCGACGGTGCTGGAAGTCGCGTACGCCGACGGCAAACCGGAACAGTACTTCGTGCCGCTGACGGTCGCTGAGATCCAGGGCGAGGCGACCGTCGCCCGGCTGACCGGACCGACCGGAGAGGCGGTGCTGTGCGACGGGCTGGCCGACGACGCGGTCTGCGCGGCCCTGCTGGGCACCGTCGGCGACGGCCGCGAGTTCCCCACCCGCGAGGGCGTCATCCGCGGTACGGCGACGGCCGCGTTCGCCGGGCTTCGCGGCGACCCGACGCGACCGCTCGCCGTCGAGCGCGGCCCGGCCACGTCCAGCAACTCGCTGGTCTTCTATGGGCAGAAGCTCCTGCTGAAGGCGTTCCGCCGGCTGCAGCCGGGGGTGAACCCGGACTACGAGGTCGGCCGGTTCCTCACCGAGCGGGCCGGGTTCGACCGCACGCCGCGGGTGGCCGGCCTGCTGGAGTACGTCCGCCCCGGCCACGAGCCGGCCGCCCTCGGCCTCCTTCAAGAGGTCGTCCCGAGCCAGGGCGACGGCTGGGACCACGCCCTCGCCGAGTTGAAGGATTACTGCGAGCGGCCGGGCGAGGAGCCGGTCGGCGACTACCTGCAAGCCGCCGCGACCCTCGGCCGGCGCACCGCGCAGATGCACCTCGCACTGGCGAGCGAGCCGCACGACCCGGCGTTCGCCCCGGAGCCGCTGACCGTCGGGGACGCGAACGCCCTGCGCGACGACGTGCTGCGCCAGGGCCGGCGGGCGCTGGCTCTGCTGGGGCAGGCCCTCGACCGACTCCCCGCGGACGTGGCCCCAACGGCCCAACGGCTGCTCGACGAGGGGCCGGAGACGCTGGACCGCCTCGCCACGGCGACGGTCGTCGTGCCGGCCGCGGCGAAGACCCGCGTCCACGGCGACTACCACCTCGGGCAACTCCTCTGGACCGGCGGCGACTACGTCATCCTCGACTTCGAGGGCGAGCCGACCCGGCCGCTCGCGGAGCGGCGGGCCAAGTTCTCGCCGGTGCGGGACGTGGCCGGGATGCTGCGGTCGTACCACTACGCCGCCTACGCCGGACTGTTCGACCGGACCCGCGACCGGCCGGACGAGTTCGCCCGGCTGGAGCCGCGGGCGCGGGCGTGGCAGCGGCAGGTGTCGGCCGCGTTCCTCGGCGAGTACCGGGCGGCGGCCGGAAGTGCGGGCTTCCTGCCTCAAGACTCGCGGGAGTTCGCCGCGCTGCTCTACCTGTTCGTACTCGGCAAGGCGTTCTTCGAGCTGGCCTACGAGCTGAACAACCGCCCGGACTGGGTCCGCATCCCGCTGCAAGGCATCCTCAGCCTTTGGAGCCGCGACCGCTAGAGAGCGGCTTGGCACTGAGTACCTCGATGACATGACTTCCCGCCTCGTCGAGCGTTTCGCCGAACGCCATCAGCCCCTCGCGGTGGCCGCCCATCACGAACAGCCCCGCCTCCCGCACCCCACCGCGACGGAACAGTTCCTCAATCGCCCAGGCCATCGCCGGCGTCCCCGCCTCCGCCTTCGGGTCGGTCGTCGGCAGCACCCCGTAAAGCTGTTCCCACAGCCCGAGGTGGTGGACGTGGACGACCGCGCCCGCCGACGGAGCGGCCCGGTAGACGGCCGCGTGACTCAGCGACTCGGACGACGCCTCGACCGGGCCGCGACAGCGTACCCAGTTCGTCGCGAAGTCGGACCCGACGACCTCGGTGAAGTGTTCGGGGCCGACCGCCTCCAGCCGACCGGTCGCGGTGCCGGAGATGACGAACGATTCGCCGACGCGGGCGCTCAGGTTGCCGAACCCGATGCCGTCTGGGTACACGCCGATCAGCCCGAGCCGGTACAGCCGGTCGCGCCAGGCGATCAACTCTGCGACGAGCGGTCCGGCGGGGGCGGGCGCTCGCTCCCAGTCGCAGCGGAACTGGACGTAGCCCTTCTCGGTCACGTCAGCCTCTCGCGAAGCTCCGCGGGCGACACCACGCCGTGTTCGGTGACGAACGCCGTCACCAGTCGGGCCGGGGTCACGTCGAACGCCGGGTTGCCGGCCGGGCTCGTCTCCGGGACCAGCAGCACCCGCCCTGCTCCGCCGCGGCCCAACCCCTCGGCGTAGCGGACCTCGTCGGCCGACCGCTCCTCGATCGGGATGCCGGACCCGTCGGCCAGCGACCAGTCGATCGTGGAGGTCGGCAGCGCGACATAGAACGGCACCCCGTTGTCGTGCGCGGCCAGCGCCTTGAGATACGTCCCGATCTTGTTCGCCGTGTCGCCGTTGGCGGCCACCCGGTCGGCGCCGACGATCACCAGGTCCACCAGCCCCTGCCGCAGAAGGTGCCCGCCGGCGTTGTCCGCGACGACGGTGTGCCGGACGCCGTGTTCGCCCAGCTCGAACGCGGTCAGGGCCGCCCCCTGGTTGCGCGGCCGCGTCTCGCTCACCCAGACATGGACGGGGACGCCCGAGTCGTGCGCCGCATAGACCGGAGCGGTCGCGGTGCCGTGGTCGATGCATGCCAGCCATCCGGCGTTGCAGTGGGTCAGGACGCGGACCTCGCCCCGGCGCCGGGCGACCTCGCGGAGGAGTGGCAGGCCGTGTTCGCCGATCCGCCGGGAGCGCTCCAGTTCGTCGGCAACGATCCGCCGGGCCGCGTCGAGTGCGCGGCCGGTTCGGGCCGCCTCGACCACCTGCCGGACGGCCCACCGCAGGTTGACCGCCGTGGGACGCGCGGCGCAGAGCAACTCAGCGGCGCGATCCACGTCGGCGCCGGCCCGCACGGCGAGATAGACGCCGTACCCGGCCGCGGCCCCGATCAGCGGGGCGCCGCGGACGGTCATGTCGCGGATCGCGGCGGCGACCGCCTCGGGGGTGCGCAGCGCGACCGTGGCGAACCGGTGCGGCAGGACGCGCTGGTCGATCACCTCGACGCCGTCGGCGTTGGGGAGTTCCCAGAGGGTTCGACACGGTTTGCCGCGGACGTTCATCAGACAGGCTCCAAGCCGGGGTCAGGCTGCCAGACTGCCACTTTCTGAGTGTGCCGATGTGGCAGCCTGACCCCTCTTTTCAGCCGCCGCCTCAACCGGGAGGGGTCAGAGCGCCAGAGCGCCACTTTCTGGATGTGCCATTGTGGCGCTCTGACCCCCCGGGACCGACGCCGTCACGACCTCCGGGCGGGGGCGCGCACACCGGCCCTATGGGGGCAATACACTCCGCATGGTAGGAGTCAAGTGTCCCGAAGTCGGGTAGTGTCCCAGTTTGGGAGGGCGAGGCTCCTGCCGAGCCGGCGCTCCCACGGCTCGGCAGGAGCCTCGCCCTCCCAGCCCACCGATAATAGTGGATGTACTACTACCCCTGCTTAGACAGCGCGGGAGGTGACAGCGATGCCAAAGGTCGTGCGCTGGACCGTGCCCGCCTCGTTGCCGTGCTACGGCGACTGGGATTTCCACATCCACCCCGGCACGTTCGACCTGTTCGTCGAGCCGGTGGTGGCCGTCTTCCGAGAGTACGTCAACTGGCGCCGGTGGTACTACTCCAGGAACCGCAAGCGAGAGAGCGGGTATCGATCGTACCTGTACCACATCGCGGCGCTCGACTGGCTGGAGGACTCCGCCCGGCGGTCCGACCTGGTCGTCTGGGAGTGGGAGCCGGTCCTGGTCTGGCACCTGGCGTCAAAGGTAGTCTACACGTGCCAGTGGTCGCAGGTCCGGTGTCCGTCGTGCGCGGCCGACTACCCGCCGGGTTCGGGCCGGGTCGCGGAATGGTCAATCGGGTGGGGGTTAGCGGCGGAAGGCGGCCGGCGGTACGTCTGCCCCGCCGGCCACACCCTGTACGCGATCGGCGATTGGAACTCGTAATCCCAACCCGAGACAACGCCCGGGCAGCCGTAGCGACCGCAGACGGTGGGCCTCGAAGACTCGACCCACCCTACGAAATCAGAAAGATCAGTGCGGGACCTTGACCAGCTCCACCGCTTCCGCACTCGCCTGGCCGTTGGCCGACGGCTCCGGCAACTCGGGCGACTCCGGCTGGCGCTTGCGGAAGCGCAGCTTGTCCAGATAAAGGTAATACACCGGCGTGAAGTACAGCGTCAGCACCTGCGACACCAACAGCCCGCCGACCACCGCCAGCCCCAGCGGCCGCCGCGACTCCGCACCCGCACCCAGCCCCAGCGCGATCGGCAGCGCTCCCAGCAGCGCCGCCATGGTGGTCATCATGATCGGCCGGAACCGCACCAGCGCCGCCTCGTGGATCGCCTCCCGCGGCGACTTGCCGCGCGCCCGCTCCGCGTCCAGCGCGAAGTCGATCATCATGATCGCGTTCTTCTTCACGATCCCGATGAGCATAATCAGCCCGACCATCGAGTACAGGTTCAGCTCGCTGTTAAAAAGCTGCAATGTCAGCAGCGCCCCCACCCCTGCCGACGGCAGCCCAGACAGGATCGTAATCGGGTGGATGAAGCTCTCGTAGAGCATCCCCATGACGAGGTAGATCACGACCACGGCAGCGATCAGCAGCAGCCCCAGCCCCTTCGCGGACCGCTGGAACTCCTGGGCCGTCCCCTGGAACCCGGTGCTCAGGGTGGCCGGTAACTCCTCGCGGGCGATCGCCTCCACCTTCGCCAGCGCGTCGCCCAGCGACACGCCCGGTTGCAGGTCGAACGACAGCGTCACTGACGGCAACTGCCCCGAGTGGTTAATCGCCAGCGGGCCAACGCTGCGACCCGTCCCGACCAGCGAGTCGATCGGCACCAACACCCCGGTCGTGGACCGGACGTACAGCCGGGACAACAGCGCCGGGTCGCGCTGAAACTCGGGCTTCAACTCCAGGATCACCCGGTACTCGTTGTTCGGGGCGTAGATGGTCGTCACCTGGCGGGAGCCGTAGGCATTGGCCAGCGCGTCCTCGATCTGGCGCGCGCTGACGCCGAGGGCGGTCGCCTTGTCGCGATCGATGCGGACGTCGATCTGCGGGCTGCGGATCAAGAGATCGCTGTTAACGTCGCGGATCTCGGGCACCTCCCGCATCCGGGCCTCCAGCAGGGGGACCGCGGCGTAAAGCTCCTGCGGGTCGGGGCCTTGAACGGTCAACTGGTACAGGCCCTTGGTGGAGCGGCCGCCGATGCGGATCGGCGGCGGGTTCTGGAAGAACACCCGCATACCGGGCACCGCCGCTGTCTTGCGTCGCAGTTGGTTGACCACCTCGTCGGAGGAGAGTTGCCGCTGGTCCCGCGGCTTCAGGCGGATGTACAGCCGGCCGGCGTTGCTGGTGGAACTGGACCCGCCGGAGCCGACCGAACTGCTGAGTTTGTCCACGTTCTCATCCTGGCGGACGATCTCGGCGACACGAGCCTGGGCCTCCATCATCCCCTGGAACGACACGTCCTCCGGCCCTTCAGTGCTGCCGTAGATCATGCCGGTGTCGTCGCTGGGCAGGAAGCCCTTGGGCAGCACCCACAGGTAGTAAGCCGTCCCGGCGATGAACGCGAACGAGAACAGCAGCATCAGGAAGCGCAGCCGCAGCGTCAGCCGCAGGGTGCGGTCGTAGCCGGCCAGCATCAGGTTGAAGGCGCCTTCGGTGAGGCGGTAGAACGGTCCCGGCTTGCGGCCGGCGGCGGGGCCGTGCCCACCCTTGAGGAACAGGGCGCAGAGCATCGGAGTCAGCGTGACCGAGACCAGCCCGGACATGACGATCGCGACCGAGATGGTGACGGCGAACTCCTGCAGCAGCCGGCCGACCAGCCCCTCCAGGAACAGCACCGGGATGAACACCGCCACCAGCGACACGGTCATCGAGACGATGGTGAACCCGACCTCGGCCGACCCGTCCAGGGCGGCCCGCAGCGGGGTCTTACCCATGTCCAGGTGGCGGACGATGTTCTCCAGCATCACGATGGCATCGTCCACCACGAACCCGACCGCCAGCGTCAGGGCCAGCAGCGTCAGGTTGTTGAGCGAGTAGCCAAGCAGGTGCATCACCCCGAAGGTGGCAATCACCGAGACCGGCAGGGCCAGGCTGGGGATGATGGTAGCGCGGACGTTGCGCAGGAACAGGAAGATCGCCAGCACGACCAGCCCCAGGGCGACGATCAGGGTAATCTGGACGTCGTGGATCGACTCCCTGATCGGCACCGACCGGTCGGACTGCATGGACAGCGTCACCGTCGGCGGGAGCTGCGTCCGGATGGTCGGGAGCATCTCCTGCACGGCGGTTGCCACCTCGACGGTGTTCGCCCCCGGCTGGCGGTACACCGCCATCACGATGGCGCGGGTCATCTCGCCCGGCTCGCCGTCCGGGCCGCGCTCGGTGGCCCAGCCGGCGACCAGATCGTTCTCGACGCCGTCAATGACCGTGGCGATCTGGTCCAGCCGGACCGGGCTGCCGCCGCGGTAAGCGACAATCAGCGGGCGGTAGGCACGGGCGTCCTCAAGCTGGCCGGTGGACTGGATGATGAACGACTGCCGCGGGCCTTGAAAAGTGCCGGTCGGCAGGTTGACGTTCCCCTCGCGCAAGGCGTTGGCCACCTCGTCGATGCCGATGCCGCGGGCGGCCAGCAGGTCCGGATCGACCCGCACCCGGACGGCCCGCTTTTGCTGACCGAAGACCGACACCTGCGCCACGCCGGGGATGAGCGAGAGCCGCTGGGCCAGGAACGTCTCGCCGTACTCGTTGACCTCGTAGATCGGCAGCGTTTCCGACCACATGGACAGGATCATGATCGGCGAGTCAGCCGGGTTCACCTTGCGGAACGACGGCGGGGTGGGCATGTCCGGCGGCAGCGACCGGGACGCCTTGGAGATGGCCGATTGCACGTCCAGCGCAGCCGCGTCGATGTCCCGGTTGAGGTTGAACTGCAACGTGATCGAGGTCGTCCCCAGGGCGCTGGTCGAGGAGAGGCTGTCCAGCCCGGGGATGGTGGTGAATTCCTTTTCCAGCGGAGTGGCGACGGCGGAGGCCATCGTCTCCGGGCTGGCTCCGGGTAGCGTCGCGCTGACCTGGATGGTCGGGAAGTCCACGTTCGGCAGGTCGTTGACCGGCAGGGAGCTATAGCCGAGCGCCCCGGCCAGCACCGCCGCGACGGTCAGCAGCGTGGTCATGACCGGCCGGCGGATGAACGGCGAACACATATTCACTTCTTCGGCCCCCCGCCCTTGACCTCGACTTTCGCCCCGGGGGCCACCCGCAGTTGACCATCCAGAACGACCGTCTCGTCGCCGGCCAGCCCCGAGGCGATGACCGCCTCCCCGCCCAACTCGAAGGCGACCGTCACCGGCCGCAACTCGGCGACGCCGTCCTTGACGACGTAGACGTACTGCCCCTTCGGGCCGGACTGCACCACCGCCGTCGGCACGACCACGGCGTTGGGCCGCTCGCCGACGGTCAGCACCACGTCCACGAACTGCCCCGGCCAGAGCGCCTGGTCCTCGTTGGGGAACTCGGCCTTGAGCTGCACGGTGCCGGTGGTCGCGTCCACAGCGTTGTCGATGAACGCGAGCTTGCCGGCGATCGGCGAGCCGCCGGCGCGGAGGTCGGCCTCGGCCTTCAGCGGCCCCCGGTCGCGCTGGGCGGCGGTGACGGCCGGCAGTTGCTGCTCGGGCAGTGCGAACGCCACCGTGATCGGGCTGATCTGGTTGATGATGACCAGCGGGTTCAGGTCGGTGGAACTGACCAGGTTGCCGGCCGTCACGAGCAGCGATCCGGTGCGGCCGTCCAGCGGCGAGGCGATGGTGGTGAACCCGGCCTGGATGCGGGCGGAGTTCAGCGCGGCCTCGTCCGCCTCGACGGCGGCCTTTCCAGCAGCGACAGCCGTCCGGGCGGCGTCCTGTTCCGCGGCCGCGACCGAACCCACCTTCTCGATGCGCCGCAGGTCCAGTTCGGCACCGAACAGAGCGGCCCGGTCCTTGGCGAGGGTCGCCTCGGCCTGCTTGACCGCCGCATCGTAGGGCCGCGGGTCGATGGTAAAGAGTTTCTGTCCCTTCTTGACGAAGTCCCCTTCCTTGAAGTGGACCCCGGTCAACTCTCCGTTGACCCGCGGCCGGACGTGGACCGTGGAGATCACCTTCACCGACCCGATGGCCTGGGTTTGCACCGGGACGGTCTTCTTGGCCGCGGTGGTCACGACCACCGGCGCGGGCGCGGCCGGCGGCGGTCCGGCCGGCGGCTTCGCACACCCGAACGCGATTGCCGCGACGGCCACGGCGGCGGCCCGAACGGCCGACGGGAGGGAGGGCATCGGGTCAGACTCCGAATCGACGGCGGCAGGCGGCCGCCCAGGCGGGGTGCTGTAAGCGTATCAGAGCGGACCGCCGCGCGATACCCTCGACCCTCGCCGCAGAGCGTTACCGGGCACGGCTTTCATCGGGTTCTCATGTCCCCGAGGGAGCGCGCTTGACCCGGCCGGCCGAACCTAGAACAATGGACCTAGACCCCGCCCTCCTACCGCCTCGTTCGGAGGTGCCTCGATGCACTGCCTGCTACTACCCGCCCTGCTCGCCCCCGTCGCCGTCCCCAGCCCGGACATCCGCGGCCACTACGTCGAGGCCCGCACCTGCGACGTGTTCACCGGCTCCTGCTTCGCCAACGCCGACACCGGGCTGACCGGCAAGAACGCGGTGCTCGCCTGGAAGGTCGAGTCCGGGTGCTTCGGCGGCTCGCAGCTCGACGGGCTGGGCGTGGTGGCGGTCGTCGCCGCCCGCGAGACGCTCGGGCTGAAGCAGTCCGCCCCCGGCAAGGCGATCCTGATCGTGGACGACCGCGCCACCACGGCCCAGCGCGACGCGCTGGTGAAGCTGGTCAAGGCCCAGGCCGGCGACCTGGTCGCCGATGTGGTCGCCGTGCGGTCGGCTCCGATCGCCCTGACCATCTGCCCGTGCGAGAACGACGGCTGTGCGACCCTGACGGCCGGCACGGCGAAGGTCTCGACGCGGTGCCTGGACGCCGACCACGACAAGGCGTGCGGCAACGAGACGACGCTGTACCCGCCGCTGGCGAAGAACGTCCGGGCGAAGGCCGCGATGGCGGTCGAGCACTGCTTCCGCGGCGAGGGGCTCAACGAGACGTGGAGCGACGGCCACCGCCGCGGTGCGTTCGTCGGCGGCTTCTCCTGCTACGGCAAGTAAGGGTGAGCGGAGTACGCAGCTTGTAGGGTGGGTCGAGTCGTGGGGGGCCCCCCGGGGGGGCCCGACCGGGGGGCGCGGGGTATCGCACCACCCCACAAGCTTGAAAACCCCCACCCCCGCGGGCCCACAATAGCCCCCCACCCG
>Ga0247822_10001201_pt1 | contig 15614 bp, 18 predicted proteins | sample 13C_Cellulose_Da_FD_192423 | JGI IMG/M metagenome (GOLD analysis project Ga0247822, IMG submission 192423) | Soil microbial communities from agricultural site in Penn Yan, New York, United States - 13C_Cellulose_Day30 | ecosystem: Environmental > Terrestrial > Soil > Agricultural land | place...
GCCGCAGCCGGCCGGCGGCAGGTGCGCCGCCGGCCGGCTGCGGCGGTGCGCACGATGACACGAGCAACACGACCACGCTGCCGATGCCGGCGCGGCGCACGAACGACGAGACGATCACCAGCCCGGCGTTGCCGGCGCGGCGGAGGAAAGCGACTTGTTTACTGAGGACGGTATGCTCGTTCACGACTTGAAGGTTTCCCCACGCCTGCGGCGCGGTGCGTTGTTCCTGCTGACGATGCTCCTCTCGGCGTCGACGCAAGCGTGCGCGCAGTCCGGCAGCGCCCACGATGGCCGCCCAGGGGACACCACCGCCGCGGCGCGCGGTCGCGCGGCGGTGCGGCCCGGCATCACCGTGCTGCTCGAGGATTCGCTCTCCCTCGTGGCCGGCAAGCGCATCGCGCTGCTCACGAACCAGACCGGCGTCGATGCGGCGGGCGTCTCTGATGTCGAACTCCTGCGCGACGCGAGGTCGCGCGCAGCCAACGTGACGCTCGTGCGGCTCTTCTCGCCCGAGCATGGCATACGCGGCACCGATGACCGCACTGACTTGCCCGACATCGTGGACGCGCGGAGCGGGCTGGCCGTACACTCGCTGTACGCACGGGAGACGATGCCCCCCGCGGACAGCCTGCTCCGGGACCTCGATGCGCTGGTGTTCGACCTGCAGGACATCGGGACGCGCACGTGGACCTATGTCGGCGTGATGGTCTATGCGATGCGCGCTGCGTCGCGCGCCGGGATCCCCTTCATCGTGCTCGATCGCCCCAACCCGCTGGCCGGCCGTGCCGAGGCGCCGCTGCTCGATTCCGCACTCGCCCATGCGGGCGATCCGTCTCCGCGACGGTCCGGACAGGCTTACGCATTATACCGCGCGCCGCTCCGACATGGTATGACGATGGGAGAGATGGCGCGCATGTTCGCGGCCGAGTTGCGGATTCCCGTGCGCCTGCACGTGGTTCCCATGGCGGGCTGGCGGCGGTCGATGTGGTGGGACGAGACGGGGCTGCCGTGGATCGTGCCGTCGCCGGCGATGGTGTCGCTCGCGAGCGCGATCGCGTACCCCGCGCTGGTGCCGTTCGAGGGCACGAATCTCTCGGTCGGACGCGGCACGTCGCTCCCATTCCAGCAACTCGGCGCGCCGTGGCTCGACGCGGACCGGGTCGCCGAGCTCATGACGGAGCAGGGGCTGGTGGGCGTGCGCTTCGAGTCCGTCCGATTCACGCCCGAATCGCCCACGGACGGCAAGTTCGGCGGCCGCTCGATTCCCGGCGTGCGGATCGTTGTGGACGACCGCGACCGCGTGCAGATGGGGCGCGTCGGCGCGTCGTTGCTGTGGGCCGTGGCCCAGGCAAACCGCGACTCCCTCCGCGTGAACGCGCGCACCTGGGACCTGAGGTTCGGCGCGCCCGCCGCGCGCGAGACCCTCATGAAGGGCGGCGACCCGCAGGAAGTGATCGACCGGATGCAGGGGGAGTTGGTGGAGTGGCAGCGGGGGGCGCGGCAGTACCTCATCTACCGGTGAGGCGGAATCGAGGGTAGGTGAGACGGAATCGAGGGTGGCCCTGACGCGGTGGGCGGGTGGCCGCCGCACCATCTCTGTACTTGCCACGCGCCAACGCCTATGTTTCCTCCACTTCGGAAGCCCGTTTCCCGCGGGAATGTATCTTCCTTTGCCGCAAGCGGTTACGCCGCTCGCTGAATACCCTCGCATCGCCTGAATGCTCAATCTCTGGCACGCGATCAAGGCCGGCTACCTCCGGCTGATCGAGCCAGTGGCGGAGTGGTTCATTCGCCACAGAGTCTCCCCGAACGTCATCACGACGATCGGGACCGCTTGTGCATGCCTCGCCGGCGTGATCTTCGCCTCCGGGCACATCTCGCTTGCCGGCTGGACGCTCGGGATCCTCGCGTTCTTCGACGTCGTCGACGGCACCGTCGCGCGCCGCACCGGCAAATCGACGGTCTTCGGCGCCTTCTACGACTCGACGCTCGACCGACTCTCCGACGGCGTCCTGTTCGGCGGCCTCGCGTTCTTCTACGCCAGCAACACGCGCCATCACTCGCTGACGATGGTGACCATCGCACTCGTCGGCCTACTCGCGACGTTCCTCACGTCGTACACGCGGGCGCGCGCCGAGGCGCTCGGCATCGGGATGAAGGGAATCGGCATGATGGAGCGTCCGGAGCGGATCGCGCTGCTGGCCGCGCCCCAGGCGTTCTTCGGGCTCGGCCTCGACGGTTGGATCCTGCGGGTCGTCGTGACGGTGCTGGCGGTCACCGCCGCGATCACATTCGTCCAGCGCGTGCGACATGTCGCGCGCGTCACCGCGACCACCTCTCCCGCGGCCTGAGCGCCGCTTCCATGCCGAACACAAACTCTTCAATCCCCACGACAACCATGGTGCGCCCCGCCGCTGGCAAGCTCGGAATCCTGACTCCCGGCCTTGGGGCCGTGGCTACGACCTTCATGGCCGGCGTCGAGGCCGTGCGCAGCGGGTCCGCCAAGCCCATCGGGTCGCTGACGCAGATGGCGACCATCCGTCTCGGCAAGCGCGCGGACAACCGCGCCCCGCTGATCAAGGACTTCATCCCGCTCGCCGGCCTCGACGACATCGTCTTCGGCGCCTGGGATCCGATCCCGGACGACGCCTACGTCGCGGCCAAGAAGGCGGGCGTGCTCTCGCCGCAGGATCTCGAGCCGCTCAAGGATTTCCTCTCGGCCATCAAGCCGATGCCGGCGGTGTTCGACCAGCACTACGTCACGCGCCTGCACGGCACGAACGTCAAGACAGGCAAGAACAAGCGTGACCTCGCCGAGCAGCTGCGCAAGGACATCCGCGACTTCAAGAAGGCGAGTGGCGTGGACCGCGTGGTCGCGGTCTGGTGCGGCTCGACCGAGATCTTCATCAAGCCGTCCGCGGTGCATGCCACCCTCGCCGCGTTCGAGAAGGGGATGGAGGAGGACCATCCGGACATCGCGCCGTCGATGCTCTACGCCTGGGCCTGCCTCATGGAGGGCGTGCCATACTGCAACGGCGCCCCGAACCTCGCGCTCGACACCGGCGCGCTGATGGCGCTCGCCAACGAGAAGGGCGTGCCGATCTCGGGCAAGGACTTCAAGACCGGGCAGACCTGGATGAAGACCGTGCTGGCGCCCGGCATCAAGGCCCGCATGCTGGGGCTCGAGGGGTGGTATTCCACGAACATCCTCGGCAACCGCGACGGCGAGGTCCTCGACGATCCCGCCTCGTTCAAGACCAAGGAGGAGTCCAAGCTCTCGGTGCTGCACACCATCCTGCAGCCGGAGACCTACCCGGAGCTGTACAAGGACTTCAGCCACGTGGTGCGAATCAACTATTATCCGCCGCGCGGCGACAACAAGGAAGGCTGGGACAACATCGACATCAACGGGTGGATGGGCTACCCGATGCAGATCAAGGTGAATTTCCTCTGCCGCGACTCGATCCTCGCCGCCCCGCTGGTGCTCGACCTCGCGCTGTTCAGCGATTTTGCGCACCGCGCCGGCCTCAAGGGCATGCAGGAGTGGCTATCCTTCTACTACAAGAGCCCGATGTCGCCGCCGGGGATGCTGCCCGAGCACGACCTCTTCATCCAGCAGACCAAGCTCAAGAACACCTTGCGGCACCTGATGGGCGAAGAGCAGGTGACCCACCACGAAGTGCCCGAGGAGGAGGACGCCTGATGAACGTGAACAGAGGGCTGGTCGGTGCGGTTCTTTTAGCGGCGCTCGCGCTGGCCGCAGGTTGCGGCGAGTCGCCGGATCCGAACACGATCCGCCTCTGGACCGACGAGTTCGAGATGCGCGTGACGTCGGACGTCACGCCGCCGCGCGCGCTCGAGCGGATCACGTACAAGGTCATCGTGCTCGACAAGAAGACGCAGGAACCGATCGCGGACGGCGAAGGCCGGATCTTCGCCACCAACGCCGACCGCAAGAGCGTCTGGAACGGGTTCACGTACGGTCCCGAGGTCGGAACCTACCGTGCGACCCTGATGTTCGTGACGGCTGGTGACTGGGCGCTCGGCATCCAGTTCCGCCGTGACTCCACGCTCGCGCTGCAGCGCACGACCGACTGGCGGCAGACCGTGCGCAACGAGTTGGTGCCCACCGGTGACACGGCGGGCGCGATGTCGCTGCCGGCCGCGACGCCGGTCCCCGACTCGGTCGCAGACAAGGTCCGCGACGCCGCTCGCGACACGACTCGCGACACGACGCCTGCCGCTCCCCCGAAGAAGACTCCCTGACCCTCCGGACGAACACGCCCCGATGCGCCACTTCCATCGCACCTCCCTGCATCCCGACACCGTCCTCGAGACGGCGGACGCCTTCTTCCCCACCATCGGCATGAACCTGGCCGGCAGCGCGCCGCGCGCGCGCACGTACAAGGGCATCGTCGGCACGCCCGAGCAGCCGGCCACGCTGGAGCTGACGGTGCGCATGGAAGGTGGCCACTACACCTTCGTCGAGGGCGCCACCGACCAGATGGGCGAGAGCCGGCTCGACCGCAACCTCAAGAAGTTCTTCGTGCTGCTGCATAAGCAGGTGCACGGCGCGCACGACTTCGCGCCCTCGTACTGATGCCGCCCAAGGCCACGCGCGCCGCCCGCAAGGGCGGCTCGGTCACGCCGCACCTCGGCGAACAGCTCACGCGCGAACAGAAGCTCCAGCTCTATTACTGGATGCGCCTCACGCGCACGCTCGAGGAGCGCCTCGTCGCGCTCTACCGGCAGACGAAAGTCGTCGGCGGGCTCTTCCGTTCGCTCGGCCAAGAGGCGGACGCGGTCGGCTCGTGCTTCGCGCTCGAGCAGCGCGACGTGATGTCGCCGCTCATCCGCAACATGGGCGCGATGCTCGTGAAGGGCGCCACGCCGGTCGAGATCCTCAAGCAGTACATGGCCAAGGGCGACTCGCCCACTCGCGGCCGCGAGCTCAACATCCACTTCGGCGACCTCGGCGAGGCCGGCAAGACGCGCGGCTTCCTCGGCCAGATCTCGCCGCTCGGCGACATGGTGCCGGTGATGGCGGGCGTGACCATGACCTTCAAGATGCGCCGGCAGGACCGCGTCGGCCTCGTGTACGTGGGTGATGGCGCCACCAGCACCGGGGCGTTCCACGAAGGCATCAACTTCGCCGGCGTGCAGCGCCTGCCGCTCGTGGTCATCGTCGAGAACAACGGCTACGCCTACTCCACGCCGACGGCGAAGCAGACGGCCGCCGCACAGTTCGTGGACAAGGCCATCGGCTACGGCGTCTACGGTGAGCAGGTGGACGGCAACGACGTGCTGGCCGTCTACGACTGCACCAAGCGCGCGGTGGACCGCGCGCGCGCCGGTGAGGGCGTGTCGCTGCTCGAGTTCATGACCTTTCGGCGGAAGGGCCACGCCGAGCACGACAACCAGTCCTACGTGAAGCCGGGCGAGGTCGAGCAGTGGGCCGCGGAGAACGACCCGATCGACCGCTATGTCCGCGTGCTGCTCGATCGCGAGAAGGTGGGCCAGGCGGCGCTCGACGAGATCGACGCGCGCATCCATCGCGAGGTGGACGAGGCGACCGACATCGCCGAGGCATCGCCGTTCCCGCAGCCGCACGACGCACTGGTCGGCGTCTACGGCGACCGCCCGACGGAGCAGCCGCTCTGGTATCGCGAGGGCGCCGACGTGTCGTCGCTCGGCAAGGAGCGCGCGGAAGGGTGGGGCACCTGGGACGCGTCCAAGGGAGGGTCGCGCTGATGTCGAACGAGATCACTTATCTCGAGGCGATTCGCGAGGCGCTGTTCGAGGAGATGGAGCGCGACCCCGAGGTCTTCATGCTGGGCGAGGACATCGGCGCGTTCGGCGGCGCGTTCAAGGTCACCGACGGCCTGATGGCGAAGTTCGGTGAGGAGCGCGTGATCGACTCGCCGATCAGCGAGATCGCGATCGTCGGCGCGGCGGCGGGCGCGAGCCACATGGGCATGCGGCCGGTGGTGGAGATGCAGTTCATCGACTTCATCGCGAACGCGTACGACATGCTCACCAACTACGTCGCGACGGCGCGCTACCGCGCGTTCCTGCCGTGTCCGATGGTGGTGCGCGGCCCGAGCGGCGGCTACGTGCGCGGCGGCCCGTTCCACTCGCAGAACCCCGAGGCCGGCTTCATCCACACGCCGGGTCTCAAGGTCGTGTATCCCGCGACCGCCGAGGACGCGAAGGGCCTCATGAAGGCCGCCATCCGCGATGACGACTGCGTGCTCTTCTTCGAGCACAAGTACCTGTACCGTCGCATCAAGGGCGTGATGCCGGCCGGCGACCACGTCGTGCCGATCGGCAAGGCGCGCACGGCGCGGGAAGGGAATGACATCTCGATCATCACGTACGCGGCGACGGTGCACAAGGCGGTCGAGGCGGCGGAGCGGCTGCAGGCGGAGGACGGGCTCTCGGTCGAGGTCATCGACCTGCGCACGCTGAGCCCGCTCGACGACGAGGCCATCTTCAACACCGTGCGCAAGACGAATCGCGTGATGGTCGTGCACGAGGACACGCGCACGGGCGGGATCGCCGGCGAGATCACGGCGCGCATCAACGAGAGCTGCTTCGCGTTCCTCGACGCGCCGGTGTTGCGCGTGACGGCGCACGACATCCCGTTGCCATATGCGCCGGCGCTCGAGGATTTCGTGCTGCCGCAGGTGGACGACATCGTGCTCGCCTCGCGCCGACTGGCGGCATGGTAGCGTGACGACTCCGGGTGGGACCGGCGCTCCGGGCGCAGGGGATGGCGGACAGGGCGGCGCCGGAAAAGATGCGGCGCAGACCCGTCCGTCGGCCGGCCGCATCGCCGCGATCGGCTGTTTCATGGCGTGGATCGGCGGCTTCTCCGGCGCGATGATCGCGGTGCTGCTCTCCAAGTTCGTCGCCTACGTCACCAAGGCGCCGTCCTGTGACGGCATTCCGTCGTGCGACTGGTACATTTATGCAGCGGTCGGCGGCGCGATCGGCGCCATCTCCCTGCCGTGGCTCGTGGTCTCGTCGCTCCTCGCGACGGGCAAGAAATCCGACTAAGAAACGAAACCGACTGAGGTTAGTGCCGTGGCCCGCATCGATGTCATCATGCCCCAGATGGGAGAATCCATCGCGGAAGGAACGCTTTCGCGCTGGCTGAAGAAGGTCGGCGACGAGGTGAAGCGCGACGAGCCGATCTTCGAGATCTCGACCGACAAGGTGGACGCGGAGATCCCCGCGCCCGCCGCCGGCGTGATCGCCGAGATCATCGTCACGGAGGGCATGACGGTGCCGGTGAACGCGCTGGTGGCGCGCATCGAGACGGAGAAGGGCGCGTCGATTGCCGCGCCGGCGGCACCGGCACCGGCCGCCGCGGCTCCGGCCGCAAGCGCCGCCCCTGCGGCGTCCGCGGCGAAGTCGCCTGCCGCACCCGCGGGCGCACCGGCCGCCGCGCCGGCTCCCGCGCGTCCCGCCGGCGACGGCAGCTCGTTCGAGGAGCGCGTGCGCACGAAGTCCTCGCCACTCGTCCGCCGCATGGCGGCCGACGCGGGCGTGGACATCGCGGCGCTCTCCGGCAGCGGCATCGCCGGGCGCGTCACCAGCAAGGACCTCAAGGAATATCTCGCGAAGGGACCGGTCGCTCCCGCCGCCGCGCCGTCGATGCCCGCCGGGCTCCCTGGCGCCATGGCGATGCCGGCCGCGCACCACGGCGACCCGACCTTCAACGCCTGGCCCGGCGACGTCGTCGAGCCGATGTCGAAGATCCGCCGTCTCACCGCGGACCACATGCGACAGGCGCGCCAGGTCGCGGCGCATGTCACGAGCTTCTTCGAGATCGACCTCACGCGCATCGCCCGCCTCCGCGCCGGCATGCGCGCCGAGTTCGAGGCGCAGAGCGGCCAGAAGCTCACCTTCCTGCCGTTCATCATCCGCTCGGTCGTCGAGAACCTGAAGCGCCATCCGCTGCTCAACGCGACCGCGAGCGGCACCGACATGATCCTGCGCAAGCGCTACAACATCGGCATCGCCGTCGCGCTCGACCCCACGGGGTTGATCGTGCCGGTGATCAAGGACGCGGACGGCCTCAATCTCACCGGCCTGACCCGCGCCACGAACGACCTCGCGGCACGCGCGCGCTCCAAGAAGCTGAACCCGGCCGAGGTGCAGGACGCCACGTTCACCATCACGAACCCCGGCGTCTTCGGCTCGCTGATGGGCACACCCATCATCCCCGTGGGTACCACAGCCATCCTCGGGCTCGGTGCCATCGAGAAGCGGCCGAAGGTCATCACGGGCAGCGACGGCGAGGACACCATCGCCATCCGCACCTGCGCCTACTTCTCGCTCAGCTTCGATCACCGCGTCGTGGACGGAGCCGACGCGGACCGCTTCATGGCCGACCTGAAGAAGACGCTCGAAGCCGTCACCGGCTGAGGTCCGCAACGTGCCCCGCTCGCTCACGCTGCACCGGACGCTCGTGCTCCCCGCGGAGCGCGCGAAGTTCATCGAACGCCTGCGCCGCAAGGAAGTGCATTACGAGGCGGCAGGCTGCCGGTTCTGGGTGTTCGAGGAGGCGGCGTTGCAGGGCGCGTTCATCGAGTTCTGCGAGGCGCCGGACGCTGCCACATTGAGCGCCGCGCATGCCTCGTCGCCGGAGCCGATGCTGGATCCGGCGCGCATCTATTCCATCGTGGAGTTGCACTGACATGCCCAAGCGACGCATCGAGATCGACGGCCGCACCTGGTACGCGTTCCCGTCCGGGTTCATCACGCAGTACGACGCAGACGAGTTCGGCGTGGAGTTCGTGCACGGCACCGGCGACACGCGCGAGGTGCGCGTGACGCGCTATTCGCCGGTGGGCGCGCGCTCGCGCGAGCAGTCGCTGGCCGACCTCACGGACGCGGAGCTGAAGGAGCTGTTCGTCATGTCCCAGTCCAGTGTTCGGTCGCCCGAGGCCGGCTACGCGTCGTGACCGCTGAGCCGGGCGGCCCGACCGTCACGGCCCGCGTGGACCTCCATGCGCATTCCACCGCATCCGATGGAACGCTGAGTCCCACCGCCGCCGTCGAGACCGCGCATCGCGCCGGCCTCGCGGCGCTTGCGCTGACCGACCACGACACGCTCGCCGGCGTGCCCGAGGCGCAGCGCGCCGCCGCCGTCGTTGGCCTGCGCCTCGTGCCCGGCGTGGAGCTCAGCGTGCACCACGGTGACCAGGAAGTGCATCTGCTGGGCCTGCATGTGCGCGACGTCGAGGCGTTGCAGGCCGAGCTCGAGCTCTACCGCCAGCGGCGCACCGAGCGCGCGCAGTCGATCGTCGCGCGCCTCAACGCGATCGGCGTGGCGCTGACCGATGAGGACGTGATGACGGCCGCAGCCGGCGGCGCGGTCGGGCGGCCGCACGTCGCGAAAGCGCTGATCGTGCGAGGCTTCGTGAAGGACGCCCGCGAGGCCTTCGACCGTTATCTCGGGGCGGGGAAGCCCGCCTACGTCGACAAGGAGCGTCTCGACGCCGTGGACGGCATCGCGATCATCCACCGTGCGGGCGGCATCGCGGTGCTGGCACATCCCGGCAGCGACGGACGCCGTGAGCGGATCGAGCCGCTCGTGGCCGCAGGGATGGACGGCGTCGAGGTGCGCCACCCCAGCCACAACAGCGAGGACATCAAGCGCCTCACCGCGCTGGCGGAGTTCTTCGGGCTTGTGCCGAGCGGCGGCAGCGACTGGCACGGCGCGATGCAGGGCGGGCGCGTGCTCGGCGCGATGCAGGTGCCGATGGCGTGGCTCGAGGCGCAGGATGCGCGCGTCGCGGCGCGTCGCGCGGCGGCGGCGGCAGCATGAGCGCGGGCATGAGCGGTGGCGATGCGAGCGAGGCTGAGCGCGTGCGCGAGAATCGCGTCGCGCTCGTCACCGGCGCCGGCCAGCGCGTGGGGCGCGTGATCGCGCTCTCGCTCGCGCGGCGTGGTTTTCGCGTCGCCGTCCACTACAACTCTTCGCGCGCCGGGGCCGAACGCACGGTCGAGGAGATCCAGGCCGCCGGCGGCGAGGCGACGCCGTTCCACGCCGACCTCCGGCGCCCGGATGCTCCGGACACTCTCGTGACCGCGGTGCGCGCGCACTTCGGCGCGCTCGACGTGCTCGTCTCGTCGGCCGCCGGCATGGAGCGCACGTCGCTCGGCAACACCTCGCCCGCCCAGTTCGACGCGATCATCGCGCTCAACCTGCGCGCGCCGTTCCTGCTCGCCCAGGCCGCATCGCGCGAGATGCCGGCCGGCGGCGTGATCGTCAACATCGCCGACCACATGGCGGACGAGCCGTGGCCGGACTATGCGGTGCACGGCATCAGCAAGGCCGGCGTGGTGGCGATGACCCGCCACCTCGCTGCGGCGCTCGCGCCCAAGGTCCGCGTCAGCGCGGTGGCGCCGGGCTTCGTGCTCGCGCCGGAGGGCTACGGCGCGGTGGCGCAGGCTCGCTTTGCCGCGGAGACGCCGCTGCAGCGACTCGGCACGCCGGAGGATGTCGCGCTCGCGGTGAGTTACCTGATCGACGCCACGTATGTGACCGGTGAGACCATCTTCGTCGACGGTGGCCGTCGTGTCCGCCCCTGAGAGGGAGGACGTCGCCGAGCTCCAGCGGTACGGCGACATCGTGGTGGTGGGCGGCGGCTGCTACGGTTCGTACTACGTGCGGCAGCTGCGACGGGCGCGGGACGCCGGCGCGCTCACCTGGGAACGACTCGTCGTCGTCGATCGCGACCCCGCCTGCCAGGTGGCCGGCGACGCCGAGTTCGCGAAGGACCTGACGCTGGTGACGCGCGACTGGACGCTGTTCTTCGGCGAGTACCTGGGCGCGGCCGCGCTCCGCCCGCGCGAGGAGGTCGCAGGCGATGCGATCGTGCCGTCGCCGCTCATGCCGCACCTGATGGCGCAATGGGTCGTGTCGCGCGCCCGTGCCCGGTGGCCGGGTCGCCCGTTGCGGCTCATGCCGCTCGACGGCGCCCTCGATGTGCCCTGGCAGCGTGCCGGCAACGACGGCACGCACTACGTCAGCTTCGCGACCTGGGAATGCCCGATCAACTGCGTCGAGCCGCGCACCTGTCCGCATACGCGCGGCCCGAGGGCATGGAGCCTGCCGCCGACGGTGCGCGCCTTCGTCGAGACGGAGCGGCTGCGCGGCCGCCGGCTCGACGGGCCGGCGATCTTCCACTGCGCGCACCGCGCGTTCGGCGTCGGCATGTTTGACGTCGCGGCCGTGCTCGAGGCGGACACGCTCGTCGCAGCGATGGCCGAAGGCCGGCAAGCCGAGATCCTGCTCGGCACGGTCTCACACTGTCACGGCGCGCTCACCGTGCTGGAACTCGCCGCACCGGGCTCCGATTAGATTCCGGCAACCATAAAGCAGAAAAAGCAAAAAAACCAGACGGGAGAACTCACGTTGTCGAGCACCCACGAGTACGAAGTGGTGGTCATCGGCGCCGGACCGGCCGGTATGTGCGCCGGCCTCTATGCCGGGCGTGCCATGATGAAGGCGGTCGTCCTCGAGCGCGGATTCCCCGGCGGCGAGCTCCTCAACACCGAGGTGATCGAGGACTACATCGGCTTCGAGCATGTGCTCGGGCACGAGCTCGCGACCAAGTTCCAGTCGCACGCCGAGAAGTTCGGCGCCGAGATCCTCACCTCGACGCCGGTCGAGCGCGTGAAGCGCCGTGACGACGGCATGTTCGAGACCAAGGTCGAGAACGGCGACGTCTACCTCTCGCCCGCGGTCATCGTCACCGCCGGCGGCACGCCGATCAAGCTCGAGATCCCGGGCGAGTTCGAGTACGCCGGCAAGGGTGTCTCGTACTGCGCCATCTGCGACGGCGCGTTCTACAAGGGCCACACGATCATGGTGGTCGGCGGCGGCGACGCCGCGCTCGAGGAGGCCGATTTCCTCACACGCTACGCGGGGAAGGTTTACCTCGTGCACCGGCGCGACTCGTTTCGCGCGTCCAAGATCATCCAGCAGCGCGTGTTCGCGAACCCGAAGATCGAGATCGTCTACGACACCGTGGTCGAGGAGATCGTCGGCGCGGACGGGCTGATGACGCACGCGGTCGTGCGCAACGTCGTCACCGAGGCCGTCTCGACGATGGTCGCGACCGGCATCTTCATCTTCATCGGGTTCAAGCCGAACACGGGCATCATCGACGGCCACGTGGAGCACGACGCCTCGGGCTACCTGCTCACCGATGCGAACATGCAGACATCGATCCCGGGCCTGTTCGCCGCCGGTGACGTCCGCGCGCAACTCACGCGGCAGGTCACCACCGCGGTGGGCGATGCGACGACGGCGGCGGTTGCCGTCGAGAAGTACCTCACCGCGCGAAAGAACGGGCAGCCGGCGCCCGACCCGCAGCCGATGCTCGCGGGCCGCTGATGCTGCTCACGACAGTCACCGTCGGTCCGCTGGAGGAGAACTGCCACCTCCTGCTCGACGAGGCATCCGGTGACATCGTCGCGATCGATCCGGGCGCCGAGCCGGCGCGCATCGGCGCGGCCATCCGCAAGACCGGCGGCACGCTGCGCGCCATCTGGCTCACGCACGCGCACTTCGACCACGTCGGCGGCATCGCCGGCGTGCGTCGTGAGTGGCCGGACGCCATGGTCCATCTTCATGCCGCCGACCGCTTCATCTACGACCGCGCGGCGCAGTCGGCCGCGGCGTATGGGATCCCGCTGGAGGCACCCGGACCGCCGGACCTCGAGCTCGCCGAGGGCGATATCCTGCGACTGGGCACCGCAAGCTTCGAAGTCTGGCATCTGCCGGGGCATTCGCCCGGGCACGTGGCGTTCATCGGCGAGGGACTCATGCTCGGCGGTGACGTGCTGTTCGCGGGCTCCGTTGGGCGCAGCGACCTGCCGCTGAGCGATCCCGCCGCGCTCGACCGCTCGCTCCGTCGCGTGGCGACGCTTCCGCCGGAGACCGTGGTGCATCCGGGGCATGGCCCGCTCACGACGATCGCGGCCGAGCTTCGCACGAACCCGTTCCTCAATGGCGCGGCCTTGATCCCCCGCCAGCGCTGACTCCCCGAAGCGACCGGGGCGTGTCCTTTCCGGTGACAGTTCCCTCGCTCGGTGTGTAGTATTTAACGAGCCACATCCCATTCGCCCCGACCCACCCCTGATGCGCATCCATTCGTTCGCTATCGCGGCCCTCTCGTTCGTCGCCATCGGCTGCACGGACCTGACCAAGGGCGATGACATCGATTCGGCGGTGATCACCGTCGCGACGTTCTCCTCCGGTGCCGGCAGCTACCAGATCTCGCCGATCGGATTGTTCTACGAGAAGCAGAACCTCGGGTACACGGTGCCGACTGCCGGCGCCTGCGCCACCCGGCCGTTCCTCGAAGGTGACCTTGGCCAGATCTCCGGTTTCGGCACGATGGACGTCGGCCCGCACCTCCTCGCTCGGCTGCCGGCGCGCGAGGACACGCTCTACGGCGTGACCCAGGTCGGGATCCGCCTCTACAAGCTGGAGTCGATCGGTGGCGTGCCGCACCAGCCCGGGGATACGCTGACGATCGGCATCCCGCAGAGCCCGCGCTTCCCGGAGTCGTCCATCTCCATCCGCACGGCAGAGGCGTTCACGTTCGAGCCCGTCCCGGTGCCTGCCGTGAACCAGCCGCTCACCGTCACATGGACGGACAACGCCGAGGCGGGTTCGATGATGCACTTCTCGCTGCGCTACGCGAACGAATTCTCGACCGGCGTGCTCAACGAGCAGGTCGTCTGCGTCTTCGCGGATGACGGAAGCGGCACCATCGATGGCAGCTTCCTTTCCGGCTGGGTGAACTCGGTGGCCGGCGAGCGGCAGGCGGTGGCGACGCGCGTCCGCGCCCGCGAGGTGCAGCCCGCCGCCAAGAAGCGCGTCACCATCATCTCGACCTTCCAGTCGCCGCCGACTTCGGCTCCCGTGTCGTGAGTGTCCTCGACGCCCCGCGCCGCGAGCAGGATCCGCTCGGTGAGGTGACCGTGCCGGCGGGAGCGCTGTATGGGGCGCAGACGGTGCGAGCGGTGGAGAACTACCCCGTGAGCGGCATCAAGCCGCTGCCGGGCTTCGTCAACGCAATCGTGCGCATCAAGCGCGCGGCGGCGTCCGTGCACAAGGGCACCGGTCGCCTCGACGCGGCGCGCGCCGACGCCATCATTGCCGCCGCCGACGAGATCCTCGGCGGCGCGCATCGCGAGCAATTCGTGGTCGACGTCTACCAAGCCGGCGCCGGCACGTCGATGCACATGAACGTCAACGAGGTGTTGGCGAACCTCGCCAACCTCCGGCTTGGCGCCGCGCCGGGTACGTACGCGCCGGTGCATCCGAACGACCACGTCAACATGGCGCAGTCGACCAACGACGTGATCCCGACGGCGATCCGGCTCGCGGCGCTCGAGGCGCTGGTACCGGCGCTGGCGGCGTTCGACGGCCTGGCGACGTCATTGCGCGAGCGCGCGACGGCGTTCGATGGCGTGGTCAAGGCGGGCCGCACGCACCTGCAGGACGCGATGCCGATCCGGCTCGGGCAGGAGTTCGCGGGCTTCGCGGGTTCGGTCGAGCGTGGCATCCGCCGCGTGCGCGAGGCGGCGGACTACCTCCTCGACATCGGCATCGGCGGCACGGCGGTAGGCACCGGCGTCAACGCCGAGGCGGTGTACGCGGAGCGGATGGTCGAGGCGCTGCGCCCGCTCACCGGCCTGCCGCTGCGGCTTGGCGCGGACAGCATCCAGCTGATGCAGAGCATGGGCGATGCGGCGGGGCTCAGCGGCGCATGGCGTACCCTCGCCCTCGACGTCGGGAAGATCGCGAGTGACCTGCGGCTGCTCGCCAGCGGCCCGCGCACCGGCTTCGACGAGTTGATCCTGCCCGCCGTGCAGCCGGGCTCGAGCATCATGCCCGGCAAGGTGAATCCGTCGATCGCCGAGATGGTGAACCAGGTGGTCTTCCAGGTGATCGGCAACGACGCCACCATCGCGGCGTCGGCCGAGCACGGGCAGCTCGAGCTGAACGTCATGATGCCGGTGATCGGCCACAACCTCGTGGGCTCGATCATCATCCTCGGCAACGCCGTGCGCATCCTCGACGAGAAGTGCGTGCGCGGCATCGAGGCCAACCGCGAGATGGCGTCGTACTGGGTGGAACGCTCAGCCGCGCTGGCCACGGCGCTGGCCCCGAAGATCGGCTACGCGGCGGCCGCGGCGCTCACCAAGCGCTCCGTCGCGGAGGGCGTGAGCATCCGCGAGCTCGTGCTCCGGGAGGGCCTGCTCACGCCGGAGGAGACGGCGCACGTGCTGGACCTGCGCCGCATGACGGAACCGGGCGTCCCGGGCAGCGACTGAGAGACCCGAGTGCACTTGTCCCGATAGGGCGCCCGGGGTCATCTTGAAGGCATGCGGATCACCACTTGGGCGGAGTACGGAGTCATCTGCGCGCTCCATCTCGCGCGCCGTACCGAGGACGGACCGGTCACCGGGCGCGACATCGCCACGCGCGAGAAGCTGCCCGGCGACTACGTCGAGCAGATCCTGCTGCGGCTGCGCCGGGCGGGGATCGTGGCCAGCACCCGCGGCGCCAAGGGCGGGTA
>Ga0247822_10001202_pt1 | contig 15609 bp, 13 predicted proteins | sample 13C_Cellulose_Da_FD_192423 | JGI IMG/M metagenome (GOLD analysis project Ga0247822, IMG submission 192423) | Soil microbial communities from agricultural site in Penn Yan, New York, United States - 13C_Cellulose_Day30 | ecosystem: Environmental > Terrestrial > Soil > Agricultural land | place...
GCATGCCAAGCTGCAGGCGCTGGCCGCGCAGCTCGCGGCGCCGCCCGTCGACCGCGCCACCGTCGCGGTGCTGCTGCCGTTGTCGGGACGGTTCGCGTCGATCGGCAACGAGCTGCGCGCCGCGATCCAGCTGGCGCCCGCCGCCGGTACCACGTGGGTGTTCCTCGATACGAAGGGCGAGCCCGACGGCGCGACCGCGGCGGTCGACGCCGCGATGGCGAAAGGGGCGATCGCGATCGTCGGCCCCGTCGGGCAGCGTGAGGCGCTCGCAGCGGCGCGGGCGGCGGCGTTGCACCAGCTGCCGATCGCGCTGCTCGCGCCGGCCGATGGCGCGGATCCCGCGGCGGGCGTGTTCCGGCTCGTCGACTCGCCGGCCGACGAAGGGCGCGCGGTCGCGGCGCTCGCGCAGACCGAGAGCTTCCCGACGGTCGCGGTGTTCGCGCCGCGCGACGACGTCGGGCAAGAGGCCGCCGAGGCGTTCGTCGCCGAGGCCACGCGGCGCGGGCTCGCGGTGACGGGGCAGGGCACCTACGATCCGACGAGCGGCGACCTCGAGGCCGACCTCAAGCAGTTCCTGAACCTCGTGCCCGCGCGCAACCCACGGCTCGCGCGGCACCTCGCGAAGCAGGGAGCGAAGGGCTGGAAGACGTTCTCGCCCGACATCCCGTACTCGCTGCTCTACATCCCCGATCGCCACGACCGCGCCGCGATCGTCGCCGCGTTCCTGCCGTACTACGGCGTCGAGCTGCGCACGGAGGACTTCCCGGATCCCGTGCGCCTCGTCCGCAAGCACGGCGGGGTGATGCCGCAGGTCGTGCAGCTCGTCGGCGGCGCGGGCTGGAATCATCCGTCGCTGCCGATCCGCGGCGGCAATGCCGTGCAGGGCGCGCTGATCGTCGATGCGTTCGTCGGCGATCTCGCGGGCGACCTTCCGGGCCAGTTCGCCGCAGCCTTCCAGCAGCGCACCGGCCGCGCGCCGACCTCGGCCGCGGCCCAGGCCCATGACGCCGCGTTGCTCGTCGCGAACGCGCGCGCCGTCGCCGCCCAGGCGTCCGGCGATCCGCGCGAGGCGATGCGCGCGATCCTCGCGCGCGGCAAGCTCGACGACGGCGCCTGTGGGCCGGCCGCGATGGACGTCGACGGCGAGCTGCACCGCACCCCCGCCGTGCTCGAGATCCAGGGCGATCAGCTCCTGCTCGTCCCCTGACAGGGACGGTCTCGACTTGACCAACCTGCTCGCGCCTTTCCTTCGGATTTGATTGACGTCCGTGGGGACGGTGTAAACCTGCGCGCCCCGAGCGCTGGGCCTTCTTCGAGCTCGGCTTCGTCGCCGGGACCGAGGACGGCCAGTGTCATGGGGGAAGAATGACAGGTACGCTCGGCGGCATGATCGGGATGACGGCGAAGAGCGTGGCGTGGACGCTGATCGCGGTCACGTGGGCGTGCGGCTCGTCGAGCGAGCAGCCGCCGACGGCGACGAAGGTCGCGCCCGGGCAAGGCAGTGCGGCCCCGGCACCGCCCGATGCGGCGCGCCTGCCCGCACTGCTCGAGGGCGACGTCCGCATGATGATCCGCGCGTGGGTGGACGCGCAGAACAAGGGCGAATTCGCCGCGTACGAGAAGCTCTACGCCGCCAAGCTCGAAGGCGTGAAGCGCGCGCGCGGGCGGACGTGGCGGTTCGATCGCGGCGGCTGGATGGCCGATCGCAAGCGGATGTTCGCGCATCCGATGACGGTCACCGCGAGCGACGTCCACGTGAAGATGTCCGCGGGCTCGGCGGCCGTCGAGCTGACGCAGACGTTCGCACAGGGCGCGTTTCAGGATGAAGGCACCAAGCGCATGGTGATCATCCTCGAGAATGGCGTGCCCCGCATCACGCGCGAGGAGATGCTGCAGTCGCGCTCGGCGACGCCGCTCGGCGTCGATCGCGGCGTGTTCCTCGTCGGCGGTGAAGACAAGGCGCTGCTGCTGCAAGACGGCGCACCGACGACGTGGGGCGGCGGCGCGAAGTCGGTGTCGCACGGACCGGTCTCGCTCGCGCGCCAGGGCCTCGGCAACGCGCCCGCGGAGGTGAAGGCGTGGCGCGGCAAGCAGGTCGCGGCGTACACGGCCGACGGCACGCGCTGCGACGCGACGGTCGAATCGGTGTACCTCGAGGCCGGCGTGGTCCCCCACACGATGACGCTCCACGAGTGGGACGCGATGCCCGAGGACCAGGTGGCGACCGAGTTGCTCGGCGGGTCCGCGACGCTGATGGGCAGCCTCGTACCCGATGTCGGCTGCGCGCCGGTCGTCGCGATCCCGGCGGGCGCGCCGGCGTTCTTCGCGCCGCTGGCCGATCTGGAGATCCAGAACAAGGCGCTCGATGCCTTCGAGCGGCTCGCCGACTACAAGGCGCTCCAGAAGGCGTACCGCGGCTTCGGCGAGCAAGGCCGCTGGGCGACCGACCCCAGGGTCGGCGTGTTCGGCGCACCCGGCCAGACGCGCTACGTCTCCGTCAGCGCTGCCGAAGGGGCCGGCTGCGGGGAGTTCGAAGGCGCGCTGTGGGTGATGTGGTCGGTGTCACCGGCGGGCGTATTCACCCGCATCCCGATCGACGACAGCGAGGCGTGGGAGCCGATCGCGGTGTTCGACAGCAACGGTGACGAACAGATCGAATTCGTCGCCACCCCGGCCCGCGGCAATCGGTTCGGCCGCTACGAAGCACTCTTCGAGATGTCGGGCGGCGGGATGACGACCACGCAGTCGATTAGCTATCCGTTCAACGACTGCGGCTGCTGAGGAGGCTGCTACGGTACGGTCTCGCTCCGTGCTGCAGCTGCTGTTGTTCTTCGCCTCGTGTGCGACCACGTGGTGGGCCGCGGGGCCCGCGTTCGCCGGCACGCTGATGGGCATCCTCGTGTGCCACGAGTTCGGCCACTACTTCGTCGGGCGGAGGCGCGGCGAGGACATCTCGCTGCCGTACTTCATTCCGCTGCCGCCGCAGATCTCGCTCGGCACGCTCGGCGCGGTGATCGGCATCCGCAAGCCAATCGTCGATCGCAACGCGCTGTTCGACGTCGGGGCCGCGGGCCCGATCGCGGGGCTCGTCGTCGCGATCCCGCTGCTCGTGATCGGGCTGTCGCTGTCGGAGGTCGGCCCGCTCCAGGAGGGCGCGAACCTCGAGGGCAACTCGCTGCTCTATCTCGGGCTCAAGTACGCCGTGTTCGGGCGCGTGCTGCCGGCGGACGGCGTCGACGTGCAGCTGCATCCGATGGCATTCGCGGCGTGGGTCGGCCTGCTCGTCACCGCGATCAACCTGATGCCGATCGGCCAGCTCGACGGCGGGCACATCGCGAAGGCCGTGCTCGGCGACCGCCACGAGCGGTGGTCGCTGCGCCTCAACGTGGCGCTGCCGCTCGTCGGGCTCGCGATCGGCGGGCTGATGTTCGCGATCGCGCTCGGCGCCGGTAAGGGCGCCGGTGACGCACTCGTCTACGCGACCTACGGGTTCGCCCCGTGGTGCATGTGGACGCTGCTCCTCGCCGTCATGCGCCGGCATGCGGGCGAGTACCATCCGCCGGTCGGCGACGCGCCCCTCGATCCCAGCCGGCGCCGGCGCGCACTCGTGATGCTCGTGATCTTCGTCCTCATCGTGGTGCCGGTGCCGTTCCGGCCCGCGCTGTGACACGCTACGAGCATGGCGGTCGCTGCAGCGTCTCGATGTCCGAAGTGCGGTGCGCCGCGCGCCGGCGAGTCGGCGTGCCCCAAGTGCGGCCTGCTCGCGAGTCGCATGGACGCCTTCGCGCGCGACCGTGAAGCGAGCGTGCCCGAGGAGGTGCGCGCGGCGTGGGATCACGTCATCGCGCACTGGGACGATCAGGCCGCGCACGACGCGCTGTTCTCGCGCACCGCGGAGCATCAAGCGTACGCGTGGACCGCCGCGCGCTATCGCGAGGCGAGCGAGCGCCAGCCGTCGGAGACGGCGCCGTATCGCCAGTCCGTCGAAGGGTCGCCGGATGCACTCGCGCACCTCGAGCGCGTGCGCAAGGCCGCGGAGGCGAGCCTGATGGTGACCGCGACGGCCCACCGTGCGAACCAACGCACACCCTACGTGTCGTCGTTCCTCGTCCTCGGCGTGGTCGCGGTGATGATCTTCGTCGGGCTCGTACTCGCGATGCACCTGCGCAACCGCGAACCGGAAAATGCCTCGCGATCCACGGCCCCGACGTTCCAGGTGAGGTAGGCTCCTGCCACCGTGGCCCAGGTGGACTTCGCCGAGCGTCAGCTCACCCTGAAGCTCGTCTATTACGGTCCGCCGCTCTCGGGTAAGACGAGCAACCTGCGTGCGCTGCACGAGCAGGTCGACGCGCTCAACCGCGGTCGCCTGATGACGCTCGACACGCGCGATGACCGCACGTTGTTCTTCGACCTGCTGCCGATCTTCTTCCGCGCTTCGAACTTCTCGTTCCGGATCAAGGTGTACACGGTGCCCGGTCAGCCGGTGCACGAGGCGACGCGCAAGGTCGTGCTCGCCGGCACCGACGGCGTGGTGTTCGTCGCCGACAGCCAGCCAGACCAGCGCGCCGCGAATCGCGCGTCGTGGCAGAACATGGTCTCCAACCTCACCTCGCTCGGGCTGGCGCGGATCCCGATCATCATCCAGTACAACAAGCGCGACCTGCCGGAGGCGGTGCCGATCGCGGAGGCGGACCGGTTTGGCGACGTGGAGCGCTTCGTCGCCGAGGCGTGCGCCCGCACCGGGAGCGGGGTGGTCCCGACGTTCTTCGAGCTGGTGGGCCGGGCCTGGGCCGCGCTCGATCAGGACCTGCGACTGGGCGACAAGCTGGGCATCGACAGCGTCGCGTTCAGGGCGGCCCTGGCCGAGCATGTAGGCGTAACAACGGATAGAATAGCTAGGTGACCCGAGGACGGTCGCTCGACGACCGAGTCGAGCTAGCGCGGCTGGTGCCGCGAGCAGAGCTCGAGGAGCTGCTGAGCTCGATCCGGCGTGCGCTGCCCTGCGAGCTTTCCGTATACGACCGAGGCGGCGCGTGTCTGGCCGGACCGGGCGGCGGCATGCTCGAGATCGAGCTCGAGCACGACGGCGAGGTGATCGGACGGCTGGGCGGGACGGGGGCGCAGGCGGAGCTCGGCCTCACACTGGCGAAGGACACGCTCGGGCTGCTGGTCCACCACGCGCATGCGCGCGAGCTCGCGGCGATGACGCACGAGCAGGCGATGCAGGTGACGTTCGGCGAGCTGACCGAGCACAACGAGCGGCTGCAGCGCGCGGTGGCGAGGCTCGAGGAGCTCGATCGTTTGAAGTCGAACTTCCTCGCGACGATGTCGCACGAGCTGCGCACGCCGCTGACCTCCGTGATCGGCTACGCCGAGATGATGGCGGAGGGGCTCGCGGGACCGTTGAGCCCGGAGCAGAAGGAATATCTGACGACGATCCTCGGTAAGGCCGATCAGCTGCTGGGCCTCATCACCGCCGTGCTCGATGTGTCGTCGCTCGAGTCGGCGCCGCTCGCGCTCGAGCGCACCGCGCTGTCGCTCGCGGAGCTGGTGTCGAGCGAGGTCGCGACGTTTCACGCGCAGGCCGGGCGCCGCGGGATCGCGCTGAACGTCGCGACGCAGGGGGACGGCGTCGTCCTCGGTGATCGCCGCAAGATCCGGCAGGTCATCGCAAGCCTGGTCTCGAACGCGGTGAAGTTCACGCCGGATCGCGGGCGCGTGACCGTCGAGGTCAAGCCGGGGCCGCTGGGGCCCGACGACAGCCTCGGCGGCCGGCCCGCGATGCAGCTCGTGGTTTCGGACTCGGGCATCGGCATCTCACGCGACCAGGTCGGCAAGATCTTCGAGCCGTTCTTTCAGGTCGATTCGTCGTCGACGCGCGCGTTCGGCGGCACCGGGCTCGGCCTGACGCTCGCGAAGGCGTACGTCGAGGCGCACGGCGGGCGGATCTGGGTGGACACGGCGCCCGGCCAGGGCTCGACGTTCGTCGCGACGTTCCCGCTGCGTGCGGAGGCACCGGCGTGATCGGCGAGCTCGCCTACGCGATCCCGATCGCGATCATCTGCGTCCTCGGCTCCGCGTTCTGCTCGGGCACCGAGGTCGCGCTGTTCTCGTTGCGGCGCGTGGACCGCGAGCAGCTCGCGCGCTCGGAGCGGCTCGTCGACAAGCGCATCGTCGCGCTGCTCGAGCGGCCGCGGCGCCTGATCGCCACCGTGCTGATCGGTAATGACGCGTTCAACAGCCTGCTCGCGGTGGTCGCGCTCTCGGTCGTGCTCCGTCAATGGGCCGGCGCGATCACCGGCTCGGCGCTATGGGCGATCGCGGGCATCGCGCTCGCGGTGACGTTGCCGGCGGTGGTGCTGCTCGCCGAGGTCACGTCGAAGACGCTGGCCGCCAAGGCGCCGCTGGCGTGGTCACGGTTCTGCGTGGTGCCGCTGTCGGGGTTCATGCTGCTGGTCACGCCGGTGCGCTGGGTCGTGCAGCTCGTGACCACGGTCCTGCTCGCGCCGCTCGGCGAGGCCGCGCGGACGCGCCCGGCGCGCGATCTGTCCGAGGAGGAGTTCCGCACGCTCGTCGATGCAGCGCAGGGGCAGGTCGACGCGCGCGAGCGGCGGCTGATCCACCGCGTGTTCGACTTCTCCGACAAGAACGTGGGGCAGGTGATGACCCCGCGCGAGAAGATGTACGCGCTGTCGTACGACCTGCCGGTGCAGCGCCTGCTCAAGGAGCTGTCCACCCGCGGGTTCTCGCGCGTGCCGATCTTCCAGAAGTCCCTCGACAACATCCGCGGCGTGCTCAACGCGAAGGACCTCGTGAAGGTCACCGCGGGGCAGCCGCTCGGCCGTCCGCTCGGCGAGCTGCTCCACGAGCCGCTGTTCGTGCCGCGCACGACGCCGGTCAAGCGCCTGTTCCTGACCTTCAAGCAGAAGAAGGTCCACATGGCGATCGTCGTCAGCGAGTACGGCAAGGTCCTCGGCATCGTCACGATGGATGACCTGCTCGCGCAGATCTTCGGGCAGCTGCGCGACGAGCGCGCGGAGCTGCAGAGCGCGGCGCAGGGACGGTCCAAGGCGAAGACGCCGGCGCCCGGCGTCGAGATCACGACCGCCGCGATGGAGCCGGAACCGGAGCGGGTGGGCAGCGAGCGGCTCGCGTCGGAGCCTGTGGACCACGGGCCAGACGCCGTCGATACCAGCGTCCCTGTCGATCGCATCGAAGAGGGTGACCTCGACCCGCGCGAGGAGATCGAGCGCGATGGATCGAACGGCGAGCGCCGGCGCGAGCCGTCCGTCGAGCGAGGGAACCCCCACGGGGAGGGCAAGGCGCCATGATGAGCAACTCGACGCTCGTGATGTTGCTCGTCGTGTGCGTGATCCTGCAGGCGTTCTTCGTGGCGGCCGAGGTCGCGCTGTCGGCCGCCGATCGCAACCGCCTGCGCGCGCGCGCCGCCGCGGGCAACGCCGCCGCCGGACGCGCGGAGCGCATGCTCGGCGTGCCACAGGTGACGCTCGCCACCACGCTGGTCGGTGCGAACCTCGCGCTCCTCGTCGCGGTGCTCGCGGTCGGAGTCGAGCTCGTCGATCGCGGCCACACGCCGCTGTGGGCGCCGGTGCTCGCGGTGCCGCCGTTGCTCGTGCTCGGGCACCTCGTGCCCAAGCAGATCGTGCAGGTCCAGGCCGACAAGCTCGTCGACGGCCTCGCGACCATGCTGCGCCTCGCCTCGTTCGTGCTGCGGCCGATCGTGTTCGTCGTCGGTGGCTACGCCGCGCTGCTCACCCGCCTGACCCGCACCGATCGCAAGAAGGCGTTCGTCACGCGCGACGAGCTCGCGCTGCTCATCGAGAGCGAGCCGGCCACCGACAAGCCCGAGATCAGCGCCGACGAGCGCGAGATGATCGCGAACGTGTTCGAGCTGTCCGAGTACCAGGTCGGCGAGCTGATGGTGCCGCTGTCCGAGGTCACCGCGCTCCCCGAGGATGCCTCGATCATCGAGGCCGCGCTCGAGGTCGCCGACAAGCAGCACTCGCGCATGCCGATCTATCGCGAGCGCGTCGACGACGTCATCGGCATCGTGCACGTCTTCGACATCCTCCAGGCCTCGGGCAAGGCCGACGGCCGCACGGTCGCCGCGCTCGCGCACCCACCGACCTACGTGCCCGAGACGATGAAGGCGTCGGACTTGCTCGTGCAGCTGCAGAGCGAGCAGACGCACCTCGCGATCGTCGTCGACGAGTACGGCGGCGCCGTCGGCATCGTCACGATCGAGGATCTGCTCGAGATCATCGTGGGGGACATCGAGGACGAGTACGACACCGAGCCCTCCGCGATGCGCGCGGAGAAGCCGGGGGTGTGGAGGATCGAGGCGCGCACCAGCGTCGCGCGCGTCAACAAGGAGCTCGACCTCAAGCTGCCCGAGAGCGATGACTACGAGACCATCGCGGGCCTGTTGATCGAGAGGCTGCGCCGCATCCCGGCGCCCGGTGAGGTCGTGAACGTGGCGGGCAATCAGATCGAGATCGTGCAGGCGACCGACCGCGCCGTCGAAGCCGTCCGGATCACGAAGAAGAAGAAGTAACGATCAGCGGGTCGGGCACGGTAGCGGGCCATGGTGCTCGGTGGGCTCGCATCGCGCGCCCTCCGGGCACGGAAAGTCGTCGAGTCCCATGCACGTTCCGTCGGGCCGGCGCTCGATGCTGTGGATGTCCTCGTACGCGTCGCACGGGGCGGTGAGCGGCGCGAGCTTCGCGCTGAGCTCGGTCGGGGGCACGGGAACCACGGTGCAGGTGCGCCCGTCCGGGGTGCGCTCGACCGTCCACCGCAGCGTCGGCAGCGGCGCGCCGGGCGGAGGAGGGCAGGCGGTGGCGGCGCCGAGGCACGCGTGCTCCTGGCAGGTCCTGGGCCGCTCGCGGCACGCGCCGTCCGCGAGCCGGCCGTAGCGCCGCGTGTCGTCGTTGGGGGCCTCGCCTTCGCGGCGCATCCGGTACTGGTCATGCTCGGGGCAGGCGGTCTCGTAGGGAGACGCAGGACGGCAGTCGGTGCCCGGGCACACCTCGCGCACGACGCAGCCTCCGCCGGCAGCCTCGCTCAGCTCGAGCAGGTGTAGCGCGGGCGTCTCGCGTGACGAGCACGCGGCCGTGCCGGCGAGCCAAGTCAACACCACGACGCGCGCCGGAGGAGCCACCATCGCCGCACCATACCGCGGGCGTCGCGCTACGATCGTGGCCTGCGCTACCTCGATGTCACGCTCGCGGCCGCACCGCGGACCTTCCCGAGTCCGTTCGCGCGCGAGGCGCCGCACCCACTCGCCCAGCGCGCCGCCCGCGAGCTCGTGGGGCAGCTGCCGGCGCTTGGGGTCGACGTCGCCGCGCTCGAGGCACCGGGCGGCGGCAAGATGTTCGGCGTCCTGATCGTGCGCGGACCCGACGACCGCATCGGCTACCTCTGCGCATTCTCCGGCATGCTCGCAGGCGCGTGGACGCTCGCCGGCTTCTCGCCGCCGCTGTTCGATCTGGCCGCGCGTGATGCGATGTGGCCCGCCGGTCAGGACGCCCTTCGCACCTACGAGCTCGCGATCCGCGCGCTCGATGCCGACCCGGCGACCATCGCTGCGCGCGAGGCCCTGGCCAGCCACGACGCCCGCGTCGCCGAGGAGCTCGCGGCGATGCAGGCGCGCCACCGCGCCCACCGCACCGCGCGCCACGCCGCCCGCCGCGCGCTCGAGCACCCCGCAACCGACGCTGCTCCTTCCGCCGTCTCCGATCGCGCGGCGGCCCTGCATTCCCTGGATCAAGCGAGCCGGGCCGACGCAGCGGAGCGCAAGCGGTTCGATGCGCGCAGCGCCGAGGAGCGGGCGCGCCTCGCGGCCCTCGTCCACGCGATCGATGCGAAGCGCGCCGCGCTCGAGCGCGCGCGTGCGGACGAGTCGCGCGGGCTGATGATGCAGGTGCACGACCAGTACGTCATCGCGAACGCGAAGGGCGAGACCCGCGCGCTGCGCGCACTGTTCGCGCCGGGCGAGCCCGCGGCAGGCGCGGGAGACTGCGCCGGGCCCAAGCTGCTCGGTGAGGCGTATCGGCGTGGGCTGGTGCCGCTCGCGCTCGCCGAGGTCTGGGTCGGCGCGCCGCCGGCGACCGGCGGACGTCATGCGGGGACGTTCTATCCGTCGTGTCGCGGCAAGTGCGGCCCGATCCTGCCGTTCATGCTCGAAGGGCTCCCTCTGGCGGAGGCGCCGAGGTATGGCGCCGCGCCGGGCGGGGAGGAGCGGGTGGTGTTCGAGGATGCCTGGATCGTCGTCATCGACAAGCCCGTCGGGCTGTTGAGCGTCCCCGGGCGGGGCGGTGGGCTGCGCGACTCGGTGCAGACGCGGCTGCGCCGGCGGTATCCCGAGGCGAGCGGGCCGCTCGTCGTGCATCGGCTCGACCTCGATACGTCGGGGCTGCTGCTCGCGGCGAAGGACGCGGACACGCAGGTCGCCCTGCAGGCGCAGTTCGCGCGCCGCGAGATCGAGAAGCGCTACGTCGCGTGGCTCGACGGCGAGGTACGGGGGGAGGGTGGCGTGATCGAGCTCGCGCTGCGCGTCGATCTCGACGATCGCCCGCGCCAGCTGCACGACCCGGTGCACGGCAAGCACGCGGTCACCGAGTGGCGCGTGGTCTCGCGCGAGAACGGGCGCACGCGCGTCGCGCTCGTCCCGCGCACCGGCCGCACGCACCAGCTGCGGGTGCACGCGGCGCACCCGCAGCTGGTGCGTGCGGCCGGTGCACGGCAAGCACGCGGTCACCGAGTGGCGCGTGGTCTCGCGCGAGAACGGGCGCACGCGCGTCGCGCTCGTCCCGCGCACCGGCCGCACGCACCAGCTGCGGGTGCACGCGGCGCACCCGGCGGGGCTCGGCGCTCCGATCGTCGGTGATCGCCTGTACGGCCGCCGCGACGACGACGCGCCGCGGTTGATGCTGCACGCCGAGGCGCTCGCCTTCGTGCACCCACACACGGGCGAGCGTGTCGCGCTCGTCACGCCTGCGCCGTTCTGACGACAGGCGAATGACCACTTCTTGCCAACCGGCTCGGCAGCGTCCTCGGTAGACTGGATGGGATGAGGTGGTGGCCTCTGGTCGGTCTGATCGTGCTCGGCGCCGTGGCCGAGGCGCGCGCCGACGGGGTGTGCGTCGCCATCGACGTGAGCCGAGACAACCTGGGCGAGGGTGAACGCTACGCGGTGCGCGTCGCGATCCAGGAGGCGCTGGCCAAGGAAGGCGTGCCCGTCGATCGCGAGGGCTTCGCCTGCCGCGGGCAGCTGACCGCGTGGAGCATCAAGCTCGGCAAGCGCGTCACGGTGACCCTCGTCGCGGACGGCAAGAGTGTGAACGGGAATGCCTCGAGCCTCGACGAGGTCGACCTGCTGGTCAGCCAGCTGGTGCGCTCGCTGATCACCGGCCGCTCGCTCGCGACCGGGTTCGGTGTCACCGACCGCTACAACGTCCTGCGCGATCAGACGGCGCCGCGGCGATCCTCCCCGAGCGCTCGCCGCTGGGATCCCGTGGTCGCGGTAGGCGGCGGCATGCTGCAGCTGCCTCCGACCGACACGCGCGCGCGCCAGCGCCAGTACAACATCGTGTCGATAGAGGCGCGCGCGTGGGGCTTCCTCCACGACGAACAGTCCGCGCTCGAGGCCTATGGGCGCATCCTCCTCCACGACTACGCGATCGTGCGGGACGCCAAGGATCGCTACGACGACCATGTCGAGGGCGACAACGATCCGAAGGACGAGCTGTACCGCGGCTCGGGCGTCGTGTTCTCGCCGTTCGCCGTCGCGAACTACGAGGGCGGTATCGGCTTCGTGAGCTTCCTCGGGGCGAGCGCGCCGCGGCCGTTCATCCGCATCGGCGCGACCGCGAGCCTGCTGCTGCGGTTGTCCGATCCCGAGCACCGCGTCGATCTCGGCTTCGGCGGCTATCTGGGGCTCGGGCTGCAGCTGTCGTCGAGCGTGAACCTGTCGGTCGCGGCGAACGTCTCGAACCCCGTCGTCCATGACTTTCTCGACCGCGGCTACTGGTACTTCCTCACGACGACCGCGATGCTGGAGATCCGGGGGCGAGGGAAGGCTGGTGATCCGTCGCCAACGATCTTCAGGGAATCCGACCCGCGCGTGATCCGGCGCATCAACGAATGATAGGAGGACCGATGAGCACCTCGAATGCAACGAACGTGGCCCGCTGGGTGGGTTGCCTGCTCGCCACGGTGGTGTCGATCGGTGCGCCGCGCGCGCAGCCGGGCGCCCCCGTCGATGCACCACCGCCACCACCACCCGGTGAGCCCGCCGGTGTGTGCGTCGTGATCGATCCGGCGCGTGACACGCTGACCGAGCAAGAGCGCGTCGCCGTGCGTGGCCTCGTGCTCCAGGCGTTCGCCAACGAGCAGCTGCCGGTCAACTCGTCGGGCGCGGCGTGCACCGAGACCTATGTCGTCAGCAACATCAAGCTCGGCAACACCATCAACGTCACGATCAGTGGCCAGCGCGGGCAACGTACCGGCCGCTCGACGTCGCTCGACGATCTGTCGAACGTCTACTCGCAGATGGTGAAGTCGCTGGTCACCGGCGCTCCGATGGAGACCGGCGGCGGCGCGACCGACCGCACCAACGTCACCAAGGACCAATCGTCGCCACGTCGCGTGGCTGCCGACAGCCTCAAGTACGTCGCGCTCGGCTACGGCGGCGTGATCGCCGGCCGCTTCGCCTACGGTCCCGCGTTCGGCTTCGGCTACCGCAAGGAGCTCGATCGCATCGGCCTCGACATCTCGGCCCTCAACATCATCCTCGCCAACGACAGCGACGTCAGCGATGGCGTCAACATGTCGCTGATCAAGCTGCTCGGGCTCTACTATCAGAACCCCACCGCCGACGGCACCGTGTACTACGGCGCGGGCCTCAGCTACGGCTTCGTCGGTGTCTCCGACGGCGACAACACGTACACCGGGGCGGGGCTCCAGGGCCACCTCATCGCCGGCTACGAGGCGTTCCGCTCGTCGACGATCCGCGGGTTCGTCCAGTTCGATGCGACGCTGCCGTTTTACAAGAGCGAGGACTCCGGGCAGGAGCGCTACACGCCGACGGTGACGCTCGAGCTCGGCTTTGGCTGGGGCAAGAGCAACGTCGTCCGCGTCATCAACGAGTAGTGGCCTGCGCCGCGTGCGGCGAACGAGCGCGAGCGTGGTAAGCACGGCGGGTGAATCGCCAGCAGCTCGTTGAAGTGCTCGCCCAGGTCCGCGGGGGGACGCTCAGTCCCGAGGACGCGGCCAGGCAGATCGGCGATCTCCCGTTCGCCGAGGTCGCGGCGGGCACCGTCATCGATCACCACCGCGAGCTGCGCACCGGCATCCCCGAGCTGGTGTACGGCGCCTCCAAGACGCCCGATCAGATCGCGACCTCGCTGCGCGAGTTGGCGCGCGTGGCCGGCGGAGGGCTCGCCACGCGCGTCGATGCCTCGAAGACCGCCGCGCTGCGTGCGCTGCTCCCCGAGGTTCGCATCGACGACACCGCGCGCACCGCGCTGCTCGGCGAGCGCCCGGTGCGTCCCGCAACTGCGCGCATCGCGATCGTCGCGGCCGGGACGAGCGATCTGCCGGTGGCGGAGGAGTGCGCCGTGGTCGCCGAGTTCCTCGGTGCGCCCGTGCTCCGCATCTACGACGTCGGGGTCGCGGGCGTGCATCGCCTGCTCGCGCGCGTCGCCGAGATTCGCAGCGCCGAGGTGGTCGTCGCGCTCGCAGGCATGGAGGCGGCGCTGCCCTCGGTGCTCGGCGGGCTCATCGATCGGCCGCTGATCGGAGTACCGACGAGCGTCGGCTACGGCGTCGCGATCGACGGCCTGCTCACCCTCGGCGCGATGCTCACGTCGTGCGCACCGGGCATCACCGTGGTCAACATCGATAACGGCGTCGGCGCCGCGGTCGCCGCGGTCCGCATCGCGCGCCTGGCGGTGCCGGCGTGAAGGGCCTGCATCTCCATCTCGACTGCGCGAGCGGCGCTGCCGGCGATATGACGCTCGGCGCGCTGATCGACCTCGGCGTTCCCGTCGACGTCATCGGCGACGCACTCGATGCGATCGGCGCTGGTCGCGGGCGCCTCACGGTCGCGCGCGTGACCAAGGGCGGCATCGCGGCCGTCGACGTCAAGGTGGACACCACCGGGGCGTTGCTCTCCGCGCACGAGCACGAGCACGAGCACTCGCACGACCACGCTCACGCGCACGACCACGCTCACGCGCACGACCACGCTCACGCGCACGACCACGCTCACGCGCACGACCACGACCACACGCACGCAGCGTTTCCGCGCTCGAGCCACGCGCACTATCACTACGGCTCGATTCGCGCGCGGATCGTCGATGCGAGGCTCTCGGACGGAACCAAGCGCCGCGCGCTCGACATCTTCGACCGCCTCGCGCGCGCCGAGGCGAAGCTGCACGGCACCACCGTCGAGGAGGTCGCGCTGCACGAGGTCGGTGCGATCGACAGCGTCGTCGACGTGGTCGGGACGGCGGCCGCGCTCGACTGGCTGTCGCCGGCGAGCGTCACCTGTGTCAGCGTCGCGATGGGGCATGGCACCTTGAGCTGCGCGCACGGGGTGCTGCCGGTGCCTGCGCCCGCGGCGCTCGAGGTGCTGCGCGAGGCGGGCGGCGTGATGGCCGATGGCGGCTTGCCGCGGGAGCTGTGCACGCCCACCGGCGCCGCGATCCTCGCCGCGACGGTGACGCAGTGGGCGCCGGCTCCGACGGGGCGGCCGGTCGCGGTGGGGTGGGGCGCCGGCGACTGGGACCTGCCGGATCGCGCGAATGTCCTGCGCGCGACGGTGGTCGATGCCGCGGTCGCTGCGGCGAGCGTCTGGCAGATCGACGCCAACATCGACGACATGAGCCCCGAGCTGTGCGGGCCGGCGGCGGATGCGGTGTTCGCGGCGGGGGCGCTCGACGTGTGGTGGACGCCGATCACGATGAAGAAGGGCCGTCCTGCCCTCGTCCTGTCGGCGCTCGCGGAGAGCTCCGCGCGCGACGCGGTGATCGGGGCGATCCTGCGCGAGACCACCACGATCGGCGTCCGCTTCGCGCCACGCGAGCGCACGGTGCTCGCGCGCTCGACGGAGCTGGTGGACACGCGCTACGGCGCGATCCCGATCAAGGTCGCCCGCGAAGGCGGTTCGGTCGTGAATGCGGCTCCCGAGTACGAAGCCTGCGCAGCGGCCGCGCGGACGCATGGTGTCCCGGTCAAGCTGGTGTTCGCCGCGGCGCTCGGCGCGTTCGACTCCCGTCGATAACGCGCGGGCGTGGTACCGTCGGGCCGACGTGGAGGCCGCAACGATCGTCGTCCTCGGCGGCAGCGAGCCCGAGCGGGCGACGCTCGTCGCCCAGCTCGCGTCGAGCGGCATGTCGGTGCGCGGCGAGCCCACCCTCGTCGTCGGCCCGAACCTGCCGGGCCTCCTCGTGATCATCGGCGCCGATGCGGCGCACCTCGTCGCCGAGGCTCGCGATCAGCCCGCGCTCGCAGATGTTCCGATCCTCGCGATCGTCCCCGCGGTGCCGGCGGTGATGGAGAGGACCTGGACGAGCGCTTCGGCGT
>Ga0247822_10001203_pt1 | contig 15597 bp, 18 predicted proteins | sample 13C_Cellulose_Da_FD_192423 | JGI IMG/M metagenome (GOLD analysis project Ga0247822, IMG submission 192423) | Soil microbial communities from agricultural site in Penn Yan, New York, United States - 13C_Cellulose_Day30 | ecosystem: Environmental > Terrestrial > Soil > Agricultural land | place...
ACGCCAACGCCTTGCGGCAGAAGGCGGCGACGCGCCACGCCGCCTTGCCGCCCCGCACCGGGCAGACGGCGATGCGCAGACCGGCGATGCCGTCCTTGCCGCTCTGGGGGCCGAACAGGGGATGGGCGCCGACGATCTCAACGCCCTCCGGCAGACCTTCCAGCATGACCTGCGCCGGCTTCACCTTCACCGAACCGACGTCGAGGATCATGGCGCCCGGCGTCACGTGCGGCGCGATGGCCGCAACCGACTCGGCCAGAATCCCGACCGGCACGGCCAGCACCACCACGGGACAGGCTGCGGCTTCTTCCAGCGTCGTCAGCCGCGCCAGCCCCTCGCCATCCGTCGCCGCCGGGTCATGGGCGAGAATGTCGAACCAGCGCGACAGATGCTTGGCCGTCAGCCGCCCGAAGGCGCCGAAGCCGATCAGGCCGAGTTGGGGTTTGGGGCTGCTCACCCCGCCAGCGTCTCCTGGAACCGGACCGGCTGGCCGTGCGCCGTACCGATCAGTTCGCCGTCCTTCATCACCACCCGGCCGCGCACGATGGTGGCCACCGGCCAGCCGGTCGTCTCGAAGCCGTCGAAGGGCGTCCAGCCGCAGCGCGTGGCCTGCTGGTCATGGGTGATGGTCCGCTTCACCTTCATATCCACGATGGTCAGGTCAGCGTCATAGCTGACCGCCATCCGCCCCTTGTTGGCCGTGCCGAACACGCGCTGCGCCCCGCCCGAGGTCAGGTCGATGAAGCGTTCCAGCGACAGACGTCCGTTCGCCACATGGGTCAGCATCAGCGGCACCAGGGTCTGCACCCCGGGCATGCCCGACGGCGAGGCCGGATAGGGCTTGGACTTCTCTTCCCTGGTGTGCGGGGCGTGGTCCGAGCCCAGCACATCGGCCACGCCCTGCTGCATCCCCCACAGCCACAGGGCGTCGACGTGCTCCTGCGACCGGATCGGCGGGTTCATCTGGGCGTGGGCGCCCAGACGCTCATAGGCCTCGGGCGCGACCAGCGTCAGGTGCTGGGGCGTGATCTCGACCGTGGCGACATCCTTGTGGAAGCGCAGGAACTCCATCTCGTCCCTGGTCGTGACGTGCAGGACGTGGATGCGGGCGCCGGTCTCTTTCGCCAGCCCGACCAGACGGCGGGTGGACATGATGGCGCTCTCGGCGTCGCGGACCTCGGGATGGCTGGTCCAGTCGCCGGTGCGGGCCAGACTGCGGCGCTCGACCAGTCGGTATTCGTCCTCGGAGTGGAAGGTGGCGCGACGACGCACGTTCGACAGCACCTTCCTCACCCCCTCGTCGTCAGCGATCAGCAGGTCGCCGGTCGAGGCGCCCATGAAGACCTTGACCCCGCAGCAGCCCGGCAGGCGCTCCAGATCCGCCAGATGCTCGGCGTTCTCATGCGTGCCGCCGACGTAGAAGGCGTGGTCGGTCCACATCCGGTTGTTGGCCCGAACCAGCTTGTCGGCCATGGTCTCGGGATCGGTCGTATTCGGGTTGGTGTTCGGCATCTCGAACACGGCGACGACCCCGCCCAGTGCCGCCGCGCGGCTGCCGGTCTCGAGGTCTTCCTTCCATTCCAGCCCCGGCTCGCGGAAGTGGACCTGGGTGTCGATGACGCCGGGCAGGACCGTCAGGCCGGTGGCGTCGAACACCTCGCCCGCCGAGGCCTGGCTCAGGTCGCCGATGAAGGCGATACGCCCGTCGATGACGCCGACGTCCGCCTTGCCGCGTCCGGCGTGGTTGGCGACTTCGCCGCCTCGCACGATCAGGTCATAGGTCTGGGTCATGGGCGCATCTCCTGAGGTCGAGCGCTTATGCGCGCCTGAGGCCTCAGGGGGAACCCCCGAAGGTTCAGCCGGCCAGTTGCGCCAGCAGCTTCTTCGACGCCTTCAGCACCCGCTCATAGGGCAGGTCCATCATGTGCTGGATGTGCTGGTTCAGGCGCGGGTCCAGGTCGACGAACTCCTGCAGGCTGCGCGGGCCGCGCACCGCCGCCCCGGTCCAGGGGCGACGCAGGGTCTCGTCAGAGGGGCCGAACACCCCCACCGCCGGCACGCCCGCCGCCACCGCCAGTTGGGTCCACAGCGAGTCCCCGCCGATATAGAAGTCGGCTCGCGACAGGGCCGCGACCGTCTGCAGCCGCGTCAACCGCCCCTGCAGTTCGATCACCCGCTCGCGCTTGACGGCGAAACGGATCGAGTGAGCCGCGTCGCGATCGGCCTCCTCGCCGACGATCATCAGCCGCCCGCCGGCCAGAGGCCCGTCTTCGCCCAGCAGCGACAGGGCCACCTTGGCGTAACGGTCGGCGGGCCAGCGCTTGCCGATCCAGTCCACACCGGGACCAATCGCCAGGATCGGGCCCTCGCCCACGGGGATCAGGGCGTCGGCGGCTTCCTGCGTATCGCGGCCGACGAACAGTTTCGGCGCCGGAATCTCGTCCAGTTGCAGCACCCGCGCCGCCTGCTCGACCAGATGGACGTCGGGCAGGGTCTTGCCCTTCACCGCCCGCTTCTGACGCCGCAGCTTGCCCGACAGGGTCGAGCCGCGCATGTCGACCACCAGCCCCCAGTTGGTCTCGCGCACCTGGTTCCACAGGGCGATCCAGTCCCAGCGGCCGTCGCGGTCCAGAACGATCAGCCGCTCCAGCCGCGGCAGGTCCGCGAACAACGGCGCGCTGGCTGGCGATCCGACGACGGTGAAGGTGGCTTGCGGGAGGGCTTCAACCAGATGGGCGAGCGTCCCCGACGAGAGGACCGCGTCTTCTGCGTCCGCCTCAGCGATATAGAGGATCGGGAACCGCCCATGCATGGAGATGAGTCTAGAGGGATTCTCCACGGAATTCAGCGGTGATGACCGAGCCCCGCGCATTCCCTCTCGGCTTGCGCTAAACCCCGCCCATGTCCCTTCCGCTTCTTCCTGACCGGACCTGCGGTGGCTGCGTCGAATGCTGCCGCGTGATCCCGCTGAACCTGCCCGAACTGGCCAAGCCGACGGGCGAGCTGTGCGGTTATTGCGTCGACGGGGCGGGCTGTTCGGTGCATGAAATCCGTCCCCGGACCTGCCGCGTCTGGTTCTGCCTGTGGCGGGCGGTAGAGCTGTCCGACGACTGGCGGCCCGACCGCAGCGGCGTCATCATCCGCCCGGACGGCGTCGAGCGAGGCGAGATCACCCTCTATGTCGTGCGCCGTTCCGACTTTCTGGCGGGTATGGATTTCTTCGCAGCGGTCGCCGGCTGGATCGCCGAGGGGGTCGAGGTCGCCCTCAGCATCCCCGGTCCGATCGGTACCTTTCCGGTTCGCGCCGTGGTCACCGACTGGCTGCGCCCCGCCATCGAGGAAGGCGATCCCGAAGACTTCGTCGCCCGCGTTCTCGCCTCGCTGGACCGGCTGGCCGGGCATGACTTCCAGCCTGACGGGATCACGGCAAGGTATGCGGTGGTGTAGGGGCCTCCCCCTCCCTATCTTGGCCGCATGTCCATCGCCCGCCTCGACAGCCGCGCCCTGATCCGCGTCACCGGCCCTGACGCCCGCCCCTTCCTGCATAACCTGCTGACGCAGGACGTGGAGACGCTGGAGCCCGGAGCATTGCGCTTCGGCGCCCTGCTGTCCCCGCCCGGGCGGCTGCTGTTCGACCTCTTCATCTGGGGCGAGGAGAACGGCGTGGTGCTGGATGTCGCCGCCGAGTGTCGCGACGCCTTGGTCCAGCGCCTGTCGATGTACAGGCTGCGCTCCGACGTCGAGATCATGCCCATTCCCGACGCCGTCTTCGTCGCCTGGAACGAGACGCCTCAGGGCTTCGTCGCCGACCCCCGCTTGCCTGAACTCGGCGGTCGCCGCTGGGGCGACCAGTGCGAGACCGACGCGACCGAGGCCAACTGGCAGGCGCACCGTCTGGCCCTCGGCGTGCCGGACCCGACGGCGGACACCCTCACCGACAAGACCTATCCCATCGAGGCCGACTTCGACCTGCTGAACGGCATCGACTTCCACAAGGGCTGCTTCATCGGTCAGGAGACCACCTCGCGCATGAAGCGGCGCGGCACGATCAAGAACCGCATGATGGCCATCGCCTTCGACGGTCCCGCCCCCGAACGCGGCGCCGAGGTGCTGAACGGGGACTTGCGCGCCGGCGAGGTCATGACCGGCGCCGACGGTCGCGCCATCGCCCTGATGCGTCTGGATCGTCTGGAGGGCGATTTGAGCATCAATGGCCGCTCTGTGCGCGTCGAGAAGCCAGGCTGGATCCCTGATTTTCAAGGGTAATTTTGGAACAACGGAAAATCTGCTTGTCATGATGTAAAAGGCGCTTGACGCAAAACGCAGCGTTGGTAAAGTTTACTTGTCACAACGACAGGGGAGCTTGTCATGAACACCGCAACCAAGACCGCCGCCGCCAACAAGAAGAAGATGGACGACCTGACCGTGGGCCTTTGCGCTCTCGTGGTCGTCTCGTCCGGCCTGACCGTCGCCACGCCGTTCTGGCCCCCCCAGCTCGGCAGCGCTCCGCAACTGGGCGTGGTCCTGCTGGCCGCCGCCGTCGCCGTTTTCTCCGCCATCCACACCCTGTACTGGTGGCGCGCGCTCGATGAAGCCGCCAGGGAAGCCCACAAGTGGGCCTGGTGGTGGGGCGGCAATCTGGGTCTGGTCGTCGGCGGCGCCGGCGTTGTGGCCGCCACGCTCATGGACGTGAACCTGCTGCCGGCCTTCGTGCAGCGCTCGGACGCGGCCCTGGTCGCCGCTGGCGTCCTCGGGGTCTTCGCCGCCCAGGCCGTCGGCTACGGCATCGCCTGGTGCGGCTGGTGGATGGCCCGCCGATGACCAGCGAATTCGTCAACCGTCTCAAGGTCTTCCGCGCCGAGCGCAACTGGACCCAGGCCGACCTCGCCGAACAACTCGGCGTCTCCCGTCAAACCGTACAGGCGCTGGAAAAGGGCCGATACGACCCATCCCTGCCTCTGGCCTTCCGCATCTCCCGCCTCTTCGGCCGACCGATCGAAGCCATCTTCGTTCAGTGATCTCCGGCGAGCCCCGCGCCCGCCAATCTTAAAAAAACACAACGACATTCAAAGGACTGACCAATGACCTGCGCCAACCGCATGGGCCAAGCGACCCAACACGTCTCCAACTTCGCCCTCGGCGTTTGCGGAGCCCTGCTGATCTGCCTCGCCGTCATGCTGATCCCCAGCCCCGGCCAGGCCGCCGCCTGGATCGACGCCCCCACCATCGCCGCCCGCTAAGCCCCTCAGCTCATTTTCAGGACCAGACCCATGTTCAATCTCTACTCCGCCATCGTCGAACGCGTCTCGGGCTTCGCCCTCGGGATCTGCGGCGCCTTCCTGATCGCCACGGCCGTCGAAGCCGTCCCGACTTTCGGCCAGGCCCAGCCCGCCGCTGTCATCGCCGCCATCTCGACCACGCGCTGATCTTCCAGCCCTCCGGCTGACGCCTTTCGCCGACCTGATCGGCGCCTTTCCCGACACCCCGACAATCCAAGGACGATCCAATGACCCTCGCCAACCGCATGGGCCGTACGGCCAACCATGTCTCGCGCCTGGCCCTCGGCGCCTGCGCCGCACTGGCCGCGAGCGCCGCTCTGGCCGCCTTCCCCGGCGCCGCCAACGCCGAGCAGGCCGCCGCCCCGGCAGCCGCTGTCGCCGCCCCCGCCATCCCCCGCGCCGAGGGCGCCGGTCCTCCCCTGTGGGTGGTCAGGGACGCGGACTCCACCGTCTATCTGTTCGGCACGGTCCACTACCTGCGTCCCGGCACGGCCTGGGGTTCCGACAAGGTGGACGCCGCCTTCGCCAGCGCCGACCAGTTCTGGGTCGAGGTGGCCGATCAGGACGACCCGAGCGTGGCCGCCCGGGTGGCTCAGGAGCACGGCGTCACCCCCGACCGCCCCCTGTCGTCGATCCTGTCGGCTGAGGACTTCGCCGCCTTCGACCAGGCCGCCCGGGGCGTGGGCGCCAGTGGCGCGGCCATGGACGCCTACCGTCCCTGGCTGGCCGCCTTCATGGTCGCCGGAACCACGCCGCTCCAGGCCGGCTATCGCCCCGACGCCGGGGTAGACAAGACCCTGATGGACCGGGCCCGCGCCGAGGGTAAGACCATCCGCGGCTTCGAGACCGCCGACATCCAGCTGCGCCTGATCGCAGGGATGAGCGAGGAGGCGCAGATCGCCTATCTGAACAACTATGTCCGCCACGGCGACCAGATCGTGCCCAAGCTGGATCAGACCGTGGCCGCCTGGCTCAAGGGGGACGCCGCCGAGGTCGGCCGTCTTAACCGCCTCGACACCCGCGACATCCACCCGGACGTCCACCGCGCCGCCCTGATCGTGCGCAACACCGACTGGACCGACCAGATCGAGACGATGATGAAGGGTTCGGGAACCGCCTTCGTCGCCGTCGGCGTCGCCCACCTGGCGGATCAGGACAGTCTCATCGACATGCTGAAGGCGCGCGGATACTCGGTCGAAAGGCTGTAGGCTTCGGCTTCGGTCACGCGAGAGGCCCGGCGGAGACGCCGGGCCTTTTCGCTTGCCTCACCGGAACATTCAAGCAACATCGCGCCATGACCGAATCCGAAAAGGCCGAAGGCCGCTGCGGCTGGTGCGGGACGACGGACCCGCTCTACATCGCCTACCACGACACCGAATGGGGGGTACCCGAGCACGACCCCCGCGCCCTCTGGGAGAAGCTGATGCTGGACGGCTTTCAGGCCGGGCTGGCCTGGATCACCATCCTGAAGAAGCGCGAGGGGATGCGCGAGGCCTTCCACGGCTTCGATCCCGAAATCATCGCCCGCTACGACGACGCCGACCGCGCCCGATTGCTGGCCGACCCGCGCATCATCCGCTCGCGCGCCAAGATCGAGGCCGCCATCAACGGCGCCCGGATCTGGCTGGACATGCGCGACAACGGCGAGGACTTTTCGGCCTGGCTCTGGTCCTTCGTCGGCGGCCAGCCGCTGGTGAACCAGTGGAGCCATTTCCGCGAGGCCCCGACCCAGACCGCCGAAAGCCTCGCCATGGCCAAGGCCCTGAAGGCCCGCGGCTTCAAATTCTGCGGCCCGGTCATCACCTACGCCTTCATGCAGGCGGTCGGCATGGTCAACGACCACCAGACGACCTGCTTCCGACATGGAGAGGTGGACGCGGCCTGATTTACAGGACGTCCGCTGCTGTCCGCCTGCTCCTCGTTGCGAAGGTTCAACCCATTCTTTCCGCAGCAATCATCGACAGTGCGCTGAGCCAGAACGCCCATTTCAATCCTATCGCCTGGGCGCAAGCTACGATCCGGGATGAAGGGCGTTGAATATAGTAGACCGCGCCGATGACCAGAACGATCCACGCAGAGAATACGACCCCCGCAACGCCATTTGAAGCATGGAAGATCGGGGAATAGACGACAGCTCCAGCGATCAGCCCCCAAAGATCATTTCGCAGAAAGCGTGCGCTTAGTTCTGCCGGAAGGATTGTGAATATGACGGCCTCACCAGCGAGGACGGCGAACCCGAGCATGGCGATAACGCCAAGGCTCGCGTCCTGAAGCACGCTGAAATTCCCAGGGTCGCCAGGCACTAAGGGCTCAATCAGCGCCAGGCCGCCAAACAAAGCGACGGCTCCCGCCGTAAAGAGGCCCAGCCGACCCCAAAAACTGTGAGGGGATCGAACACGGGAGAACAGTCCAGTCATTAGGCAGAGCTAGTCTGCTCTTGATCAGGCCTGCAAGTTAAGGTTCCGCAATCCCCTCTAGGCAGCCCTTCAAACCGCCTGCTGCCTCCAGACGGCCCTATCGGGCGACCGTGATGCTTCCGCCCCGCGCCGGTTCGTGGCACTGACGCGCGATGAAGCTGCCCAAAGCCGCCCTGAAAATCGACCGCCCTTTCCCCACCCTGATGCTGGAGCTGGAGGCGCGCGCGACCTGGAACGGTCACGTCTGCGGCGTGGACGAAGCCGGGCGCGGTCCCTGGGCCGGGCCGGTGTCGGCGGCGGCGGTGATCCTGAACCCCGACGACCTGCCGTCCGGCATCGACGACTCCAAGGCCCTGACGGAAAAGCGCCGCGCCGCGCTGGAGCCCGAGATAAAGGCCCGCGCCCTGGCCTGGGGCGTCGGCTTCGCCTCGGTCGAGGAGATCGACGAACTGAACATCCTGCACGCCACGGGCCTGGCCATGCGCCGCGCGGTCGAGGCCCTGACGCATCCGCCGGTTCACGCCCTGGTGGACGGCAATTACCGCTTCAAGCTTCCCTGCGCCGTGACGCCTGTGGTCAAGGGTGACAGCCGCTCCCTGTCCATCGCGGCGGCCTCCATCCTGGCCAAGACCGCGCGCGACCGGCTGATGATCGAGATGGATACAACCTATCCGGGCTACGGCTTCGCCAGCCACAAGGGCTACAACGCCCCGATTCACCAGCAGGCCCTCAACACCCTCGGCCCCTGCCCCGAGCATCGCCGCAGCTGGGCGCCGATCAGGGCCCTGCTGGACGCGGCCTAGCCGCCGGTCGCGCCCGCGACCAGAAGGCCCAGGATCACGACCACCGCCGCGACCAGGACGATAAAGAGCCAGTTGGGCAATCCGCCGGGCGACCGACGGCGCGGCGCGGAAGGCGTGTCAGGCGTACGATCGGTCGAGGCACTCATGCCACCGGTAACCTCAGCCTCGCCGGATGGTTCCGCGTCAGGCGGCGACGGACAGGACCAGTGGCTTTTCGGTCACGACGAACAGATGCTCGACGTTACGCAGCCGTCCGACCGCCCCGACCTTCTCGCCCTTCAGATTATGGATGCCGATACGGGCGCCGACGTAACGGGGGCGAGGGATTTCGACCACCTGGACATGGCCCCGCGCCGACAGCATGGCGACCAGATCGTCACGGCTCAGATAGCCCTCGTCGTTAAAGCTGACGATCAGGTTGGGCGCCTTCAGCCGCTCGACCACAGACTGCAGCGCCGGGCCGATGCCAGGGCGGCTGTTGAACGGGCTCTTGCGGGTCCGCACGTCCACCCGCTTGTTGGCGACCCCATAGGTCTCGGGCTTGTCCCAAAGAACCAGACTTTCCCAACAGTGGTAGTTCGCCAGATAGGAGTGCTGGTTATAGGGCGGGTCCAGATAGACGAGATCCGCCTCGACCTGATCGGCGATCTCAACCGCATCGCCCTGCGTCGCCCGACAGGCCCCCGCCGCCACGCCCGGCAACAGGTCCGGCAGCCGCAGCTCCAGCGGCTTCAAAGCCCGCGACGCCCAGCGCTTCATATAGGCCATCTGCAGGCCCGCGGTGGAATCCACCCGATCCGCCGCCTCCATCAGGGCGACCAGAACCACCGCCTTCAGCTCGGGCTCCAGCCCCATGGCCTCGATGCGCGTGCGCATGGCGTCGATGCGGGCGCCATTGTCGGGATGGAAGAAGCGGGCGTCCTCGCAGAAGGCCTTGGTGAACCAGCCCGCCTCGGGCGTCACCGTCCGCAACTCGCTCAGGACGCCTTCCGCCTGCGTCGCCCAACGTTCACGGTCAGCCTGAACATAGGCCGTGGCCAAGGTGTGGGCGTAGGCGTTGTGGTCGTTCGACCAGACGCGAAACCCCTGCCCCTTCAGGGCATGGCCGACGCGGGCCGAACCGGAAAACAGGTCGCACACCGTCCCGCCGTCCGGCAGGGCGGCGCGCACCACACCCGTGACATGGCCCAGAAGCGCGCGCTTTGAGCCGATGTACTTGATCATTCCGTCCCGTCAGGTCTTCCGGGCGCGTTTCGCCCCTTGCGGAACATGGGCCGGAGCATGGGCCAGACGCAACAGATTCGCGGCGCCCGGCGCGCCGAAAGGCGTTCCGGCCAGGATCAGGATACGTTGTCCGGCCTCGGCCAGACCATAGGTCATGGCGCTTTCGACAGCGTCATCGGTCAGGCCCTCCAGTGACGACGGCTGTTCGCCCAGACGCGGCTCCAGCCCCCAGACCAAGGCCAGACGTCGCGCCGTCTCGGGCTTGGGCGTCAGGGCCAGCACCGGTTGCAGCGGCCGCTCGCGCGACATCCGTCGCGCCGTGCCGCCGAGCGTCGTGAACACCACCATGCATGCGGTCGAGGCCGCCTCCGCCGCCTTGCGCGCCGCCGCCACCAGGGCGTCGACGTCGTGGATGTCCATACCCGCGTGTTCGGCGTCCATCAGGCCGGGCCAAAGAGGATCGCGCTCCACCCGCTCCATGATGCGGTTCATGATGGCGACCGATTCCAGCGGATAGTCGCCCGACGCCGTCTCGGCGGACAGCATCAGGGCGTCGGCGCCCTCATAGACGGCGTTGGCCACATCGGAGGCCTCGGCCCGCGTCGGCGCAGGCGCGCTGGTCATGGATTCCAGCATCTGCGTCGCCACGATGGCCGGCACGCCGCGCTGGCGGGCGGCGCGCAGGATCTTCTTCTGGGCCACCGGCACTTCTTCGGGGTCCATCTCAACGCCCAGATCGCCGCGCGCGACCATGACGCCGTCACAGTAGTCGAGGATGCTCTCCAGATCGTTCAGCGCCTGCGGTTTCTCGATCTTGGCCAGGCAGGCCGCCTGACCGTTCACGATCCGCTTCAACTCGGCCATATCCTCGGCCTTCTGCACGAAGCTGAGGGCCACCCAGTCGACGCCGAGGCGCAGGGCGAAGGCGAGATCCTCGCGGTCCTTGGGCGTCAGGGCCGACACCGGGATGACGGCTTCCGGCACGGCCACGCCCTTGCGGTCCGACAGCCTGGAGCCGCTCTCGACCGTCACATCGGCCCATTCGTCGGTGCGTTCGCCGACCCGCAGGCGGATGCGCCCGTCGTCGATCAGCAGCAGCATGCCGGTGCGCAGGGCCTTAAAGATTTCCGGGTGCGGCATCTGCACCCGCGTCTCGTCGCCGAGCGCCGGGTTCAGGTCGAAACGCATCCTGTGGCCCGGCTTGATGGCGATCTCGACATCGGCAAAGCGGCCCAGTCGCAGCTTCGGCCCCTGCAGATCGGCCAGTACGCCCAGCGGACGCTTCAGCGCCATCTCGGCGCCGCGCACGGCTTTCAACGCCGCCGCGTGATCCTCATGCGAACCGTGGCTGAAGTTCAGGCGGAAGACGTCCACCCCAGCCTGGGCCAACGCCTTGACGGTGGCGGGCGCACGGCTTGCGGGCCCCAGGGTCGCGACGATGCGCGCGCGGCGGGCTCTGTTCATAGTGTTTCCTCGTGGCTCTACAGGCCGTGCCTCCCCTCAGAGGCTTTGAACCCTTGTGCCAACGAAAAGCCGGGGACGTAAGAGCACGCCCCCGGCCGGAAACACGAGTTTATGAGCCCTGAAACACGACGTTACGGCTTTTGCGTCTCGCAACGCCCCGTCGCGAACTGCGGAAGGTCCATGCAACGACCGTCCACCGCGTTCGTCGGTCTGACCCCGATCAGGTGGGCCAGGGTCGGGGCGATGTCGATGGTGCGCATGGGCAGGAAACGCTCCTGACCATCGGCGCCCGGCCACCAGAAGATGATCGGCACGCGACGATCGTAATCCCAGGGCGAACCATGGCTGGAGATGGCGCCTCCGACACGACCCGATCCGGTCAGGCCCGGCTGGTAGGACCGCATGATGTCGGGCGAGCGGCCGGCGACCGCCGACAGGCGCAGACGCTGACGCAAGCTCAGTTCCTCGGGATTGTCCGAAGCGGGAGCCGGCTCGGCCAGCAGTTCGTCGCGCGACACGGCGAGAGCCACCTGCGGCTCGGCGTTCAACAGGTCCACGGCGGCGGCCAGAACCTGACTGCGCAGCGGCTCGGCCAGGGACTTCTTGTCGGCGTCGACCACGATCAGCCCGCCCGCCGAAGAAACCAGAGGATTGGCGTCCAGATTGAACCGCGCCTTCAGCGCATCATTGACGCGCGGCATCAATGCGCGATCCACGCGACCCGCCGCCGGATAGCCCTCGACCGAAGAACGCTCGGGGAAGTCCGAGCCGCCGTGGTCGGCGGTCAGGGTCACGATCACCCCGCCCGGGATGGTTGACAGCTTGTCGATGAAGACGCCCAGGGCCGCGTCGAGACGCAGCATCTGCTCGCACATCTCCGGCCCCTGCGTGCCGTAGCTGTGACCGATGCGGTCCGTCGCCGACAGGCTGACGCCCAGCATGTCGGTGACGCCGCGACGGCCCAGTTGCTGATTGTCCAGCAACTCGGCGGCGCCCTCCAGCGTCAGCTCGTCCAGGATCGGCGAGTTGTCGAGGCTGAAGTTCGACGGCGGCACGGTCGAATTGAAGGTCTGCCCGCCGATCACCCACTGCCCCTCCAGACGGCGGCAGGCGTCGTGGGTATAGGTCCAGGTCGGCATCTGACGCGTGAAGCGGTCGATCATCCGGGCGTTGACAGCCGCGACCGGCGCCAGCCTGGCTTCAGCCGACTGACCCGGCTCGACATAGGTGGTGAAACCGAAATCCGCAGTCAGCCAGAAGGCGCCGTCCGCCTTGTGCCCGGCCAGGTTGATGGCGCCGCGGTCCTTGCCCGAAATGCCGAAGACACGGCTCTGCGGGCTGACAGCTTTCAGCCAGTCGCCAAGGGTCGTGGCCTTCAGTTGATCGGGGCCGACCGGGCCGTTGTCGGTGTTCCGACCGTGCGCCAGGGTGTTCTGCGGCGCCGCCAGGCAATAGGTCTCTTCACCCGTGGTGGTGTCGATCCAGTCATTGGCCGGGATGCCGCTGTGCGCCGGATGGACCCCGGTCAGGACGGTGGAGTGCCCGGCGCAAGTCACGGTGACGCCGTGGGTCTGATAGCCGTTGATCGAGACCAGTCCCTGATCAGCCAGGGTCTTGAGCCCGCCAGTGAACTGGCTGCGATACTGGTTGAACAGGTTGGCGCTGAACTGGTCGATCACCAGGGTGACCACCAGAGCCGGAGCCGGGCGTTCTACCGAAGCGGCGTTTGCTGCGGGCTGCGCCGCCTGTTGCGCCATGGCCGGAAGGGCCGCACCCGCCAGAAGGGCGAGCGCCAGGGTCGGAGCCAGAACGCGGCTAAGGATCATCTTGAACACCGGAAACACGACAGGATGCGAGGTGACTACCCCCCGAGCGTGACGGCGCCAAGACAAGGGGCTGGCTCAGCCCGTCAAAGCTTTGAAAAGGCTGAGACCGAGGGCCGCAAAAATGGCCAGGGCGGACAGCCCGGCGCCGATCGCGCCCACAGCGAGAATGCCCCACAGAAGAACTTCGCCGACTGGAAGTCTCTTCATCCCGGCAACCCGGCCGACAGCGGCCTCGCGCGACGCCGGCCTAGTTCAGCGCCCGGCACTTGGAATTCGTGTCGTTGATGGACGGGTTGTCCAGCATGCAGATGATGTACTTGTTTCCATTCTGCAGGATGAACGAGAAGGCGTTCTCGTTCTGCTCGAACATTTCGGTCTGGTAGTTGTTGTAAGCGACGATCTTCCAACCTGCGTCGAGGAGCTCCGTCATCGACTGGTCCACGGGCGCCCACTCCGTAGCCCGCTCATGCAGATCGGCCCGGGGACGACGCGCCTGCGCGTCGACCACAGACGGAACCAACGCCAGCAGCGCAAACACCAGACCGAACTTCCGCATTCCTCGTCCTCACGATGCAAAGATGTAGATGGTGCGAGCGGCGGGGGTCGAACCCGCAAGACCGAGGTCGGCGGATTTTAAGTCCGCTGCGTCTACCAGTTTCGCCACGCTCGCGGCGCCACGCCCTTAAGGCCTGGCTTGTGTAGCCGCCGATCGCAGGGCGCGGAAGTCCACGTCTGAATCTGCGATCAGACGCACCAGAGCAGCCCAGGCGGCGACGTTCTGGGTCATCTGCGCCGGGTCGATCTTGTCCAGGGTGTCGTCGGCGGTGTGGTGCAGGTCGAAGTAGCGCGTGCCGTCCTGCGCCAGACCGAAGACGGGCACGCCCGCCCCGGCCAGGGGACCAATGTCCACGCCGCCGTGCAACTCCGGCTCGCTCGACGGCAGGACGCCGATCGGACGCAGCACGCGCGCCGCGATCTTGGCGAAGTCCGAGCCTTGCGCGCCCGGCGGCAGGCCCAGGGCGTAAATGCGGTCGGCGCCGAAGTCGCTTTCGCCGGCGATGACGTGCTTTTCAACGCCCGCCGCGCCGATGTTGCGCAGATAGGCGCCGCCGCCGTTGCCGGTGTCAGTCGGCTGGGCCACCTCTTCCGATCCATAGAGGACCACGCGAACGGTGCGACCCGGGCGGCCCTGCTCCGCAATCAGCTTGGCCGCGGCCAGGGTGATGGCGCCGCCCGCCGCGTCGTCGATGGCGCCGGTGCCCAGATCCCAGCTGTCCATGTGCGAGCCCAGGACAATGATCTCGTCCGGGCGCGTCGCGCCGACGATGTCGCCGATCACGTTCTGGCTGTAGGTCTGATAGGTGTGGGCGGTGGATTTCAGGCGCAGCCGCACCGGCTCGCCCATCTTCACCAGCCGCGCGATCTGATCCGCGTCGGGGGCGCTGAGCGCAAACGACGGCAGCGGCACCTTGCCCTCGACATAGCGGGTGGTGCCGGTGTGCGGCATGCGGTGTTCATCCGAACCGGCAGAGCGCATGACGAAAGCCACCGCGCCGCGCCTGGCCGCCTCGGTCGGGCCCTGCCCGCGAATGCGCGACAGCGAGCCATAGCCCGAGCCGTCCTGCATCCGCACCATCTGGCCGCCGTCGACCACGGCGATCTTGCCGTTCAGCGAGCCGACCGGCGCCGCCAGCAGGGCGTCCAGACCGTCGAAGAAGACGATGTCGGCTTCGACGCCCTCAGCGGGCGTGGCGATGGAATGGCCCAGGGCGGCGGCGACCAGCTTCTGCGGACGCGCGCCCAGCAGTTCGGCGCTCTCCTCACCCCGCTCCCAGCCGACCAGCGGGAACTGTTCGATGCGGACGTTCTGGAAGCCGTGGGTGCGCATGTAGTCGGCGGCCCAGTCGGCAGCCGCCTGCTCGGAGCGCGAGCCCGCCGGGCGAGCGCCGAAGAGGGTAGTGATCCGGGTGACGTAGTCGAGGGCGATGTTGGCTTGCAGCGCCGTGTCGCGCACCTGCTCGGCGGCGCGAATGGTCCTGGCGTCCTGCGCCAGAACCGGCGTGGCGATCAGGCCGAGCGTCAATGCGCTGGCGGCCATCAGACGGACGTTGAACGACATGGAGCGCCTCCCGGACTCACTCAAAGAGGCGGCACGTTAGCGGGAGGGACCTGTGACCGAAAGCCTCAGGCCCCGCCAAATTCACTCGCCCTTGAGGAAGGGCTCGACCGGGCCTTGCAGCTTGACGGTCAGGGCCTTGCCGCGACGGTCGACGCGGTTGCCGACAGCCAGACGCACCCAGCCTTCCGAGACGCAGTATTCCTCAACGTTGGTCTTTTCCTCGCCCTTGAAACGGATGCCCACGCCGCGCATCAGCAGGTCAGCATCATGGAAGGGGCTGTCGGGGTCGACCGAAAGGCGGTCAGGCAGGGCGTCGGACATGGAGGGCTCTCGCGAAAATCGAAGCGCGCTGAATAGCGGCGCGCGGCCGGGATGCCAACCGCGCGTTCGCTGTCGCCCTTACTGGACGGACTGACGCGCGGGGGCGGTCGCCGCCTCGCCCGACGGGGCGTAGGGGCGCGGGCC
>Ga0247822_10001204_pt1 | contig 15583 bp, 13 predicted proteins | sample 13C_Cellulose_Da_FD_192423 | JGI IMG/M metagenome (GOLD analysis project Ga0247822, IMG submission 192423) | Soil microbial communities from agricultural site in Penn Yan, New York, United States - 13C_Cellulose_Day30 | ecosystem: Environmental > Terrestrial > Soil > Agricultural land | place...
TCCGCGGCATCATCGTCGCCGCGCTGGTCGCGATCGCCGCGGCGACCGCGGCGTGTGCGCCGCCGACGCCGACGCCGCCGGGGGCGCTGACTCTGCCCGACCTGTACGCGGCCAACGCGCTGGCCGGCGAGTGGACGTGGGGCCACGACGAGCTCGAGGACGGCACCGCGCGCACCGAGGTCGAGCGGTGGCGGTTCACCGCGACCGCCGATCGCCGGGTGCTCGACGGCAACTACCAGCGCCGCGTCGAGATCCGCGCCCTCGACGGGGTGCCGTTCGTGTGCGCGCAGCGGCCCCGCTACGCGCTCCACGCCGAACACACCGTGGTCGCCCACATCGTCGGCGGCGGCGCCCGCATCGAGGAGCGCGGCTACGAGGTGACGCCATCGCCCTGCGATCCCGGCCTGCGCCAGCTCACCAGCTACGACGCCGAGATCCATCGCGACCGCCTGATCCTCCGCTGGGACGGCGGCGAGGCCACGCTGCACCGCGCCGTGCCGGCGACCGCGGCGCCAGCCATCGTGGTCGCCCCGCCCCCGGCCGCGCCGGCCGGGCGATGGACCTGGCAGCTCGCGTCGTGGACCCGGGCCGGGCTGGTCCAGATCGAGGACGAGGACTGGGAGCTGGCGATGAGCCCCGGCGGCGAGCTGGCCGGCACCTACGTGCGCGCGACGACCGTCCGGTCGCCGGACGGTGCGCCGTTGCCGTGCGCCGGCGCGCCGTCGTACCGCTATGTCGATCGCTACCTGATCCGCGGCCGCCGCGATCCCGAGGGCGACGGCTGGCGCCTCGAGGAGGTCGGCCAGGCGCCCGGCGAGCACCCGTGCCTGGCCGCGACCCCGACCCGCACCCGCGACGACGCCACCGCCGAGCTCGAGGGCGAGTACCTGGTGCTGACCTGGCGCGGGAAGCGCCGCCAGGTCCTGGCGCGACCGTAGCAAGCTGAATCGTTGACGTTGACGTTGACGTTGACGGCGACGAGCAAATGGAGCGCGCTCAGCGGTCCGCGGCGCCTTTGTTCGTCGCCGTCAACGTCAACGTCAACGTTGAAGCTGCCGAGGCTCAACTGGGCGTGTACATGCGCGCGACGTACTCCTCGACCATCCGGTCCGACGAGAACCGCCAGGACGCCATCGCGATCGACGCCTTCATCATCCGCACCCACCGGGCGCGATCGCCGTGGAACGTCGGCAGCACCTCGCGATCGAGGACGTCGTACAGGTGCGTCCGGTCGCGCTCGTCGATCCGCGCCGCGGCGGCATCATCGAAGGCGTCGTCGCTGGGATCGGGGTCGCCGATCTTCCAGCCGGTGACGCCGTGCTCGCAGCCCTCCGGCCACCAGCCGTCGAGGATGCTGACGTTGAGCAGCCCGTTCATCGCCGCCTTCATGCCGGACGTCCCCGACGCCTCGAGCGGCCGGCGCGGGTTGTTGAGCCAGACGTCGCAGCCGCGGGTCAGCGCGGCGCCGAGGGTCATGTCGTAGTTCTCGAGGAACACCACCTGCCCCGGCCAGCGGCGGGCGGCCTGGGCCAGGCGGCTGACCACCGCCTTGCCGCCGCTGTCGCGCGGGTGGGCCTTGCCGGCGTAGACGATCTGCGCGCGGCCGTCGCCGAGCACGCGCTCGAGCCGGGCCGGGTCGCTCAGGATCAGATCGGCGCGCTTGTAGCCGGCGGCGCGGCGGGCGAAGCCGATCAGCATGCGATCGAGCGGCAGCTCGACGCCGGTGCGGGCGGCGATGAGCTGGAGCAGCTCGGCCTTCATGGTCAGGTGGGCGGCCCACAGCTCCTGGGCCTGCTCGTGCTCGGACTTGCTCGGAGCCAGGGCGGCCCGCACCCGCGGGTCCTGCCAGGTCGGGACGTGGACGCCGTTGGTGATGGCGATGATCGGCGCCGCGCCGTCGACGCCGCGCCACATCGCCCGCGCGGTCTCGCCGTGGAGCTGGGCGACGCCGTTGGCGATGCGCGACAGCCGCAGCCCGGCCACGGTCATCGAGAACGGCGCCCCGCCGATCGCGGCCAGCTCGGCGTCGGTGAAGCCGAGGTCGGCGTCCATGCGGCGCATGACGTCGAGACCGTGGGTCTCGTTGCCGGCGGCGACCGGGGTGTGGGTGGTGAACACGACGTGCGGGCGCAGCCGGGCCAGGCGTTCGGCGAGGGTCGCGCCGCCGTAGCGGTTCTCGCGCAGCAGCTCCAGCCCGGCGAACACCGCGTGGCCCTCGTTGAAGTGGTAGACGTCGGGCTCGATGCCGAGCGCGCGCAGCAGGCGCACGCCGCCCACTCCGAGCACGATCTCCTGGGCCAGCCGATCCTCGTCGCCGCCGCCGTACAGCCGCTGCGTGATCCACCGATCGTCGCCGTGCTCGGGCTCGAGCAGGTACAGCTCGCCGCTGAGGTGGCGGCGGACCCGGTGGGCGCGGCACACGACGCGCCGGCCGCGGACGGTGACCTCGATGCGGGTGTCGAGCGGCTCGAGCGCGTCGCGCGGCGCCTTCACGTACTCGTCGACGGGCTGGCCGTCGGCGCCGACGCGCTGCTCGACGTAGCCCTCGTCCCACAGGAGGCCGAGGCCGACGATCGGCAGGCGCAGATCGCCGGCGGACTTCATGTGATCGCCGGCGAGCACGCCGAGGCCGCCGGCGTAGATCGGCAGCGCCGGCGACAACCCGTACTCCATGCAGAAATAGGCGACCCGCGGTCGGATGGGCGGCTTGGTGGCGAACATCGCGGACACACCATGCAAGCAAGGCGCCGGCACGCGCAAGCCGCCGACGTCGTCGGTGCCGCCGGTTGACCGGACTTCCGGACGCGGCTGACCTCCGGATGTTGCGAAATGCAGCGTCGGGGCGTGGCGTGTCGCAGAAAAGGACGGACGGGCCCGCCGAGTGGCACGTGGCTTGAAGCTCGGCAGTCCATGACGACGTCCCTGGTGCCCGTGGTCGCCGACGCGGATCTGCCGACCGCGCCGCGACGTTCGTACGTGGCGCACGCGCTCGCGCACCCGGCCGCGAGCGTGCCCGCCTTGCTGGGGCTCGGGGTCGGGCTCTATCTGGGTAGCCTGGTCGCCGCGGTGGTCATGCTGGCGGTCGCGTCGGGCGCGGCGTGGCGGCTGGCCACCAGCACGCGGTTCCGCCGCGCCATCGACGTCCACGTCGCCGAGCGGCGGCGGCTCGAGCGGCGCAGCGCGTGCGAGGAGCGGCTCGAGGCCGCCGGCATCCCGCGCCACGAGCTGCTCGAGCTGACCTCCATGCTGGACGAGATCGAGCGCAGCGCGCCGAACGTCGCCCGCCGCCTCCAGCTCGACGAGCTGCTCGAGCACTGGGTGCGGCTGGCGATCGCGCACGGCCGCTGCGTGCACCTCCTGCGCTCGGTCGATCGCGACGCCCTGGTCCGCGCGGCGCTGGCCACCCGCTCGGCCACCGGCGCCGCCGCCGAGTCGATCGTGCGCCACCACGACGTGCTCGAGCGCCGCATCCACGCGTGGGACGAGTGCCGCGCGCGCGCCGACCGGCTCGGCCACGAGCTGGCCGCGATCTCCGAGCTGGTCCGGCTGCTGGCCCAGCGCACCGCCTGCCCCGAGCTGCCCGATCTCGACGACGATCTGGCCCGCATCCTGGCCGACCTCGACGACCAGGACGCCGCCCTGGCCGCGCTGGCCGCGCCGGTCGACGCCCACCTGATCGCCGCCACGCCCACCACGCCTACCTGACCACCGCCGGGCCGGCGCGTGCGCGTGCGCGCGTGGCACGCCGTGGCCGGGTTGCGGGCGAGCGCTCGTCGAGCTTCGCGGGTTCATGAGGAAACCGCCATGGCTCGTGCGTTGCAGCCACTCGGGCAGGAGCCTGCATGCCGGCGCTGTTCCCGTCGTGGTCGAACACCCCGTACCGCATCGCGCTGGTGGCGCTCGCGGTCGCGATCCCGACGTTGATCGCCGCGCCGATGCTGTGGATCCGCACGCCGCACGCCAGCGATCGCGGCAAGCCGGTCGAGCAGCCGATCGAGTTCGACCACCGCCACCACGTCCGCGACGACGGCATCGACTGCCTGTACTGCCACCCGGGCGCCGAGTCGCGGGCGATCGCCGGCATCCCGTCGACCGAGACGTGCATGGGCTGCCACGGGCAGGTGTGGAGCGAGAGCGTGCTGCTCGCGCCGGTGCGGGCGAGCTGGGCCGACAACACCCCGATCCCGTGGCGGCGGGTCTACGACCTGCCCGGCCACGTCTACTTCCACCACGGCGTCCACACCCAGGCCGGCGTGCCGTGCGTCTCCTGCCACGGCGACGTGGCCAACATGGCGCGGGTCGCGCGCGCCCACGACCTGACCATGGGCTGGTGCCTCGGCTGTCACCGCGATCCGCCCGGCCCGCGCTACCACGGCCGCGCCATCACCCAGCTGACGACGTGCACCGCCTGTCACCGCTGAACCCGCGAGCGACCGATGACCGCCCACCGCGATCCCGACTCCGACTCCGTCCTCGAGCTGACCACGCGCGTCGAGATCTCGCGGCGCGACGCGCTCAAGCTGATCGGCGCCGGCATCGCGGCGGCGCAGGCCGGCTGCCTGCAGCCGCCGGGTGAGGAGGTGCGTCCGTACGTGCGCCGCCCGCCCGAGGTCACGCCGGGGGTGGCGACCTACTACGCCAGCTCGATGGTGGTCGACGGCTTCGCCACCGGCCTGCTGGTCGAGAGCCACACCGGGCGCCCGACCAAGATCGAGGGCAACCCGTCGCACCCGGCCAGCCTGGGCGCGACCACGCCGCAGCACCAGGCGGCGATCTACGACCTCTACGATCCTCACCGCGCCAAGTCGCTGGTCAACCAGGGGCTGCCGGCGACGTGGGAGCGGGCGCGCGCCGAGCTGGGCGCACCCGGGCACGGTCCGCTGTGGCTGGTGATGCCGCCCGACGGCTCGCCGCTGGTCGAGGCGCTGGTCGCCCGCATCCGCGAGCTCCACCCGGGCACCCGCGTGGTGTGGCACGAGCCGCTCGATCACCGCAGCGCCTACCGCGGCGCCGCGCTCGCGTTCGGCGAGCCGCGCGAGGTCCAGCTCGCCCTCGGCGAGGCCGACGTCGTGGTCGCGCTCGACGCCGATCCGCTCGGCTCGATGCCGATGTCGTGCCGGTGGGCGCGCGAGTGGGCCCGGCGGCGGCGGCCGGCGACGCCGGGCGACGACCCCGGCCGGCTCCACGTCGCCGAGCCGATGCCGACGCCGACCGGGACGGTGGCCGACCACCGCCTGGCCGCGCGCCCCGGCGACGTGCCGGCGGTGGCGATCCTGCTCCTCGCCGAGCTGGCCGCGCGCGGGGTCGCCCTGCCGGCCTTGCCGTCGGACGCGACCACGATGGCGCGGCGCCGCCTGGCCGGTCAGGCCGCGGCGGCGACCACCTGGGCACGCGCGGTCGCCGCCGACCTGGCCCGCAGCCCCGGCCGCGGCGCGGTGATCGTGGGCGATCGCCAGCCGCCGGCCTGCCACGCCATCGGCCACTGGATCAACCAGGCGATCGGCGCCGTCGGCCGCACCGTCACCCTGACCGCGCCGGCGCGCATCGATCCGCTCGGCGACGCCGAGCTCAGCGACCTGGCCGCCGCGTTGCGCGACGGCGCCGTCGGCACCCTGGTCGTGCTCGATGCCAACCCGATCTACACCGGGCCGGCCGCGCTCGGCCTCGAGGCCGGGTTCCGCGCCCTGCCCCGCGCCTTCCACGCCACCCTCCACCGCGACGAGACCTCGGCGGCGTGCGCGTGGACGCTGCCGCTGTCCCACTGGCTGGAGAGCTGGGGCGACGGCCGCGCCTACGACGGCACCGTCTCGTTCGTCCAGCCGCTGATCCAGCCGCTGTACGGGACGCCGTCGCGGCTGGCGATCCTCGGCGCGCTGGCCGGGCTCCCGGTCGCGCTCGACGATCTGGGCCTGCTGCGCGGCCACTGGAAGCAGCACGATCGCGGCCTGACCGACGACGCGGCGTGGCGCGAGGTGCTCGCCGAGGGCTTCCTGCCCGGCTCGGCCCTGCCCGCGCGCCCCGGCCGGGTCGGCGCGGCCGATCGCCTGGCCGCGCTGCTGCCGGCCGCGCTCGGGCCGCGCGACGGCGACGCCCTCGAGGTCGCGCTGGCGCCGTCGCCGGTCCACGACGGCCGGTTCTCGTCGAACGCCTGGCTGCAGGAGCTGCCGCGCCCGGTCACCAAGCAGACCTGGGGCAACGCGGCGTGCCTGGGCCGCGCCACCGCCGCCGCGCTCGGCGTCGGCGACGGCGACGAGCTGCGCCTGCGCGCCGGTCGCGCCGCGGTGGCCGCGCCGGTGCTGATCGTGCCCGGCCACGCCGAGGGCTGCGTGACCCTCGACGCCGGCTACGGTCGCCGCACCCCCGACCAGCCGATCGCCGACGGCCTGGGCGCCGACGCGTTCGCGCTGCTGTCGCCGGGCGGCGGCCCGATCGTGCAGGCGAGCGAGGCGGTGGTGACCGGTCGCCACCGCAACCTGGCCCGGACCCAGGTGACGTGGCACGAGCACGACCGCGACGTCGCGCCGGTCGCGACCCTGGCCCACTGGCGCGCCAACCCCGACTTCACCGAGGCGCTGCGCGGGCCGCTGCCGACCCTGCTCGCCGACAAGGATCGGTCGGGCGTGCAGTGGGCGATGACGATCGACACCACGATCTGCACCGGCTGCAGCTCGTGCGTGATCGCCTGCCAGGCCGAGAACAACGTGCCGGTGGTCGGCGCCGCCGAGGTGCGGCGCGGCCGCGAGATGCACTGGCTGCGCGTCGACTGCTACGTCGTCGACGACACCATCGTGCACCAGCCGATGCTGTGCCAGCACTGCGAGCACGCGCCGTGCGAGTACGTGTGCCCGGTCTTCGCCACCGTGCACAGCCCCGACGGGCTCAACGAGATGGTCTACAACCGCTGCATCGGGACGCGGTTCTGCTCGAACAACTGCCCGTACAAGGTCCGCCGCTTCAACTGGTTCGAGTTCAACAAGGCCGACACCACCCTGGCCTTGCAGCGCAACCCCGAGGTCACCGTGCGCGCGCGCGGCGTGATGGAGAAGTGCACGTACTGCGTGCAGCGCATCCGCGGCGCCGAGCACCAGGCCAAGGTCCAGCACCGCGACATCCGGCCCGGCGAGGTGGTGACCGCCTGCCAGCAGGCGTGCCCGACCGGGGCGATCCAGTTCGGCATGCTCGGCGAGCGCGACGCGCCGATGGTGCGCTGGCGCGAGGAGAGCCGGGCGTACGCGGTCCTCCACGAGCTCGGCACCCGCCCGCGCACGCTCTACCTCGCCCGCATCACCAACCCGCCGGAGGGCAGCTCGTGACCGCCCCCGAGGTCACCGACCCGATCCTGGTCGGGCCGCCGTCGCAGGGCGAGCTGCAGCGCCGCCTGCTCGGCACCCCGGCCCGGCGCGGCAACCGCGGCTGGCGGATCGCGTTCGCGATCAGCGCGGCCCTGACCGGCCTTCTGGTCACCGCGATCACCTACACGGTCGCGACCGGCATCGGGGTGTGGGGCAACAACATCCCGGTCGGGTGGGCGTTCGGCATCATCAACTTCGTCTGGTGGATCGGCATCGGTCACGCCGGCACGTTCATCTCGGCGATCCTCTACCTGCTCGAGCAGCGGTGGCGGACGTCGATCAACCGCTTCGCCGAGGCCATGACCCTGTTCGCGGTCGTGCAGGCGGGGATGTTCCCCATCCTCCACCTCGGCCGCCCGTGGTTCGGCTACTGGCTGTTCCCGTACCCGTCGATCATGGAGGTCTGGCCGCAGGTGAGGAGCGCGCTGCCGTGGGACGCGGCGGCGATCTTCACCTACCTCACGGTCTCGGTCCTGTTCTGGTACCTCGGCCTGGTCCCCGACCTGGCGTCGCTGCGCGATCACGCGCCGACGCGGCGGCGGCGGATCATCTACGGCATCTTCGCCCTCGGCTGGCGCGGCAGCTCGACGGCGTGGCGCCACTACCGGGCCGCCTACCTGCTGCTGGCCGGCCTGGCCACGCCGCTGGTGCTGTCGGTGCACAGCCTGGTGTCGTCGGACTTCGCGATCGCCCTGGTCCCCGGCTGGCACTCGACGATCTTCCCGCCGTTCTTCGTCGCCGGCGCGATCTTCAGCGGCTTCGCGATGGTGGTGACGCTCATCATCCCGGCCCGCGCGGTGTTCGGCCTGCGCGACGTCATCACCGCGCGCCACCTCGACAACTGCGCCAAGCTGATCCTGGTCACCGGGCTGCTGGTCGCCTACGGCTACGCGATCGAGTTCTTCATCGCCTGGTACTCGGGCGACGTCGCCGAGAAGTACCAGTTCTTCGTCGGCCGTCCGTTCGGCCCGCGCGCCGGCGTGTTCTGGACGATGATGGTCTGCAACGTCGTCGTGCCGCAGCTGTACTGGTCGCGGCGGGTGCGGCGCAGCGTCCCGATCCTGTTCGTCACCTCGCTCCTGATCAACGTCGGGATGTGGTGCGAGCGGTTCGTGATCATCGTGCAGAGCCTGCAGCGCGAGTTCCTGCCGACTGGCTGGGGCTCGTACACCCCGACCTGGGTCGACCTGTCGATCCTCGCCGGCACGATGGGCTTCTTCTCGCTGCTGTTCCTCATCTTCCTGCGCGTCCTGCCGTTCGTGGCGGTGTTCGAGATGAAGGAGCTGCGCGCCGAGCTCGACCACGACGCCCACCGGGCCCACACCGACCCCGAGGTGCGGCCATGATCCGACTGTTCGCCGAGTACGCCGACGAGGCCCAGCTGGTCGCCGCGGCGGCCCAGCTCCACGAGCGCGGCTACCGCAAGGTCGAGACCTACACGCCGTACCCGCTGCCGGCGGTCGACGACGCGCTCGGCGCCCGCCCGTCGCGGCTGCCGATCGCGGTGTTCATCGCCGGCCTGGTGATGGGCGGAGCCACCTACTGGTTCCAGTGGCTGATCACCCACGTCCTCTACCCGCTCGACGTCGGCAACCGGCCGACCAACTTCCCGCTGTCGTTCGTGCCGATCACCTTCGAGATGACCGTGCTGTTCGCGGCGTTCACCGCGGTCGGCGCGGTGATCGTGCTCGGCCGCTTGCTGCGGCTGTGGGACCCGATCTTCGAGGTCGACGGCTTCGAGTCGGCGACCGCGACCCGGTTCTGGCTGGCGGTCGACGGCGGCGATCCGGTGTTCGACCGCGACCGCACCACCGACGAGCTGACCCGCAGCGGCGCCGCCCGCGTCGTGGTCCAGGAGGAGCGGGCGTGACGGCCGCGACCGCCGCGATCGTCGTCGCCGCCGCCGCGCTGGCCGGCTGCGACTGGAGCCTCCAGCGCATGAACGACCAGCCGCGGTGCGAGCCGGGCAAGGCGACCGCGCTGTTCGCCGACGGCAGCTGCAACCAGGATCCGCCCCTGCGGACCGTGCGGTGGCGCGGCGCGCCGCCCGACGTCGCCGCCGTGCTGGCGGTGCCGGTGACACCCTCGATGATCGCGCGCGGCCAGGACCGCTTCGACCGGTTCTGCGCGCCGTGCCACGGCCCGCTCGGCGACGGCCAGTCGCAGGTCGCCGAGAACATGATCCTGCGGCCGCCGCCGTCGCTCTACGAGCCGAGGATCGTCGCCTTCGCCGAGGCCCAGTACTACCGGGTGATCACCGAGGGCTACGGCTTCATGCCGTCGTACGCCCACGATCTGCCGCCCAACGACCGGCGCGCGATCATCGCCTACGTGCGCGTCCTGCAACGCAGCCAGGACGTCGCGCTCGATCGCCTGCCGGCGGCGCTGCGCGAGGAGGCGCTCAAGTGGCTACCGTGACGCCCGACTCGACCGTGCTGCGCCCGGGCGGGCGCGCGCTGTTCGTGGGGTTCCTCGTCGTCGGCGTCGGCGGCGCGATCGCCACCGCGCTCGGCGCGGTCGCCCTGCCCGGGCGGGCCGCGGCGGCGTGGTTGGCCGCCTACGCCACCGTCGCGTCGACCGCGATGGGCGCGCTGGTGCTCCACATGATCGGCTACGCCGCCAACGCCCGCTGGATGGCGTCGGTGCGCCGCCTGATGGACGGCGTGGTCGGGGTGTTCCCGGCGCTGATCGTGCTGTTCGTGCCGATCGTGGTCGCGGTCGAGTACCTGTACCCGTGGGCCGACCCGGCCGCGACGTGGGCGCCGCACGAGGCCCACGTGCTCCACGAGAAGCGCGCCTGGCTCAACCTGCCCGGCTTCGCCATCCGCGGCTTCCTCTACCTGGCGGTGTGCACGGTCGCCGCCGAGCTGCTGGTGCGGCGGTCGCGCCGCCGCGACGCGATCGTGCCGCCGCCGCCCGGCGAGCCCGAGATCACGCTCACCACCGACCGCGCCATCGCCAGCGCGCTCCTGCCCGCGGTCGGCCTCGCCCTGTCGTTCGCCGCCTTCGACTGGCTGATGACCCTGCAGCCGCTGTGGGTGTCGACGATGTTCGGCGTCTACTACTTCGCCGGCGGGTTCCTGGCCGGGATCGCGGTGATCGCCATCCTCGCCGCGTGGGCGCGCATCGGCGCCGACGGCGTGATCACGCCGCACCACTTCCACGCGCTCGGCCGCCTGCTGCTGGCGTTCACCGTGTTCTGGGCCTACTGCGCCTACTTCCAGGCCTTCCTGATCCGCATCGCCGATCGCCCGCAGGAGGTGGCGTTCTACATCGCCCGCCTGCGCGGCGGCTGGGAGGTGTTCGTGTGGATCCTGGTCGTCGGGCACTTCGCGCTGCCGTTCCTGCTGCTGCTGCCGCGCCGGCCCAAGCTGCGGCCGCGCTGGGTGGCCGGCATCGCCGCCTACCTGCTGGTGATGCACTTCCTCGACGTCTACTGGCTGGTGCTGCCCGCCACCGGCCGGCTGATGCCCCACTGGCTCGACCTGGCCGCGCTGGCCGCGGTGGTCGGGCTGTGCGGCGCGTTCGCGCTGCTCCGCCTGCGCGGCGCGCCGTTGGTCGCGGTCGGCGATCCCTTCCTCCCCGACGGCGCTCGCTACAAGAGCCCGACATGATCGACGTACGACAGGAGACCGATCGGATCCCGGGCCGCCCGCTCGGCTACATCGCCGCCGGCGTGGTCGCGTCGATCTTGCTCGCCGCGGTGGTCGTCATCGTGATCGAGGCGCTGGCGCCGTACACGACCCGCGGGCTGCAGACCAAGATGCCGGGCGGCATCCCCCGCGACGTCGGCCACGTCGAGGCCTTCCTGTACCAGGTGCCGACCGACGCCGAGCGCCAGAAGGCCGAGGCCCTGGTCCGGCTGTCGACCTGGGGGTGGACCGACCGGGCCGCGCGGCGCATCCACGTGCCGCTCACGGTCGCGACCCGGCTCTACCTCGAGGAGCTCGCCGGCGAGGCGAAAGGCGCGGCCGAGAAGCCGAGCGAGAAGCCGAAGGACAAGCCGACCGAGAAGCCGGCGACCGGCGCCGGGGGCAAGCCGTGATCGCCGCCGTGGCCGCGATCGCGGTCGCGCTCGCCGCCGCCGATCCGCCCGCGGTCAGCGTCGACGAGCGGCTCGGCGGCCAGGTCCCGCTCGACCTGCCGTTCCGCGACACCACCGGGGCGACGGTCACGCTCGGCGACCACGTCGGCGGCGACCTGCCGGTGCTGCTGGTGCTCGCCTACGCCCGCTGCGAGATGTTGTGCAACGTGGTGTTGCGCGGCGTCGTCGAGGCCGTCCGGGCCCTGCCCGCCCGGCCCGGCCGCGACTATCGCTTGCTCCTGGTCGGCCTCGACCCGCGCGAGACCGTCGACGAGGCGATCCGCAAGCAGGCCGTGCTGCTCGGCGACGCCGGCCTGGCGCCGACCGATCGATCGGCGTGGCCGTACCTCCTCGAGCAGCCGGGCAGCCGCGCCGTCGCCCGGCTCGCCGACGCGCTCGGCTTCCGCTACGAGTGGGATCCGGCGACCCGCCAGTACGCCCACCCGGCCGTGGTGTTCGTGCTGACGCCCGACGGCCGCATCTCGCGCTACCTGTACGGCGTCCGCTTCGCGCTCGACGAGCTGCGGCTGGCGCTGGCCGACGCCGCCGCCGGCGTGCTGGGCACCCCGACCGCCGAGACGGTCCTGCGCTGCTTTCGGTTCGATCCCGCGCACGACGCCCGTCGCGCGCGCATCCAGCGCGTGATCCAGGCCGGCGCGCTGACGGTCTTCCTCGGCCTGGCCGCCATCCTGGTCGGGCTGTTCGCCGCCGACCGCCGCCGGCACCGGAGGCCGCGATGAACGAGCTCCTGCGCCAGCTCCTGTACCTGCCGCCCCAGGCGTCGACGGTGGCGCGCGGGGTCGATCACTTCCACATGGTCGTGATCATCACGTCGGTGCTCGGGGCGGTCGGCGTCGCCGCCGCGGTCGCCCTGTTCCTCATCCGCTATGGTCGCCGCCGCGAAGAGGGCCGCGGCGGCATGCGCGCCGCCGGCGGCCGGGTCGCCCACGTGCCGTTCGGGCTCGAGATCGGGGTGATCGGCGGCCTGCTGGCGTTGTTCGTCACCTTCGGCGTCATCGGCTTCCGCCAGTTCGTCCACCTGCGCACGCCGCCGCCCGGCGCGATGGAGATCTACGTCGTCGGCAAGCAGTGGATGTGGAGCTACGCGTACCCCGATGGCTCGGCGACCAACCACGACCTCTACGTGCCGGTCGGCAAGCCGATCAAGCTGCTGATGACCTCGCGCGACGTGATCCACAGCTTCTGGGTGCCGGCGTTCCGCCAGAAGCAGGACGTCGTGCCCGGCCGCATGACCACGCTGTGGTTCGAGGTCGCCGAGCCGGGCACCTACGAGGTCCTGTGCGCCGAGTACTGCGGCACCCAGCACTCGACCATGCGCGGCCGGGTGATCGCGCTCGACGCCGAGGCCTACGCCCGCTGGTCGGAGGGCCGCGCCGCGCCCGAGCAGGATCTCGCCGCGCAGGGCGAGCGCCGCGCCGCCGAGGTCGGCTGCCTGCGCTGCCACACCGTCGACGGCGCGCCCCACATCGGGCCGACCTTCGCCGGCATGTTCGGATCGCAGGTCCGGCTGGCCACCGGCCAGCGCGTGGTCGCCGACGCCGCCTACGTCACCGAGTCGATGATGGACCCCGAGGTCAAGATCCACGCCGGCTTCCTGCCGGTGATGCCGTCGTATCGCGGCATCCTGCAAGCCGGCGACACCGCCGCGATCGTCGCCTACCTGCGCAAGCTCGGCGAGGTCACGGCGTCCCAGCCGGTGTCGCCGCCGGCGCAAGGTCTGCCCGGCGTCCACGCGCCGGCCGAGGAGATCCCATGATCCCCGACCACCCCGCGGCCGCGCCGGCCGAGCCCGTCGTCCACGAGATCGACTTCTGGCGCGACGGCCGCACCGTCGGCTCGTGGCTCCTGACCAAGGACCACAAGCGGATCGGGATCATGTTCCTGGCCGGGGTGACCCTGGCGCTGCTGGTCGGCGGCGTGTTCGCGCTGATCCTGCGCCTCGAGCTCCTCACCCCCGATCGGACCTTCATCGGCCCCAACGCCTTCAACCAGCTGTTCACCCACCACGGCGTGGTGATGATCTTCCTGTTCATGATCCCGGCGATCCCGGCCGGGTTCGGCAACTTCTTCGTGCCGATCATGATCGGCGCGCGCGACGTGGCGTTCCCGCGCCTCAACCTGGCCAGCTTCTACGTCTACGTGGCCGGCGCGATCCTCCTGCTGGCCACCCTGCTGATCGGCGGGCTCGACACCGGGTGGACGTTCTACACGCCGTACAGCACGACCAGCTACAGCACCGTCGCGCTGGCGGTGGTCGGCGTGTTCGTCGTCGGCGTGTCGTCGATCCTCACCGGCCTCAACTTCATCGTCACCATCCACACCCTGCGCGCCGAGGGGGTGACCTGGCATCGCATGCCGCTGTTCGTGTGGGCGATCTACGCCACCTCGATCATCCAGGTCCTGGCCACGCCGGTCCTCGGCATGTCGGTCCTGCTGGTCGGCGCCGATCGGGTCCTGCACTGGGGGCTGTTCGAGCCGGCCCTCGGCGGCGACCCGGTGCTGTTCCAGCACCTGTTCTGGTTCTACTCACACCCGGCGGTCTACATCATGATCCTGCCGGCGATGGGCGTGGTCAGCGAGGTGGTGTCGAGCTTCAGCCACAACCCGCCCATCTCGTACCGCGCCATCGCCTACTCGTCGCTGGGCATCGCCTTCATCGGGTTCCTGACCTGGGGCCACCACATGTTCGTCTCCGGGATGTCGGTGTTCGACGCCGGCGCGTTCGGCATCCTGTCGATGTTCGTCGCCATCTTCTCGGCGGTGAAGGTGTTCACCTGGACCGCGACCCTGTACCGGGGCCGGATCGCGGTGACCACCCCGCTCCTGTACTTCTTCGGGTTCACGTTCCTGTTCGTCTTCGGCGGCATGTCGGGGGTGGCGCTGGCCACGGCGTCGCTCGACATCCCGTGGCACGACACCTACTTCGTCGTCGCCCACTTCCACTTCATCATGGTCGGCGGGACCCTGACCGGCTTCCTGGCCGCGCTCCACTACTGGTTCCCCAAGGTCACCGGGCGGATGTACTCGGAGCGCTGGGGCCTGGTGTCGTCGATGTTGGTGACGCTCGGGTTCTTCTTCACGTTCATGCCGCAGTTCCTGCTCGGCAACGCCGGCATGCCGCGGCGCTACTGGAGCTACCCCGCGCACTACCAGTGGATGAACGTGCTCTCGACCGCGGGCGCCAGCGTGCTCGCGCTCGGCCTGCTGATCACGTTCGGCTACCTGACCGCGGCGGTGCTGCGCGGCCGGCGGGCCGGGCCCAACCCGTGGGGGTCGCGCAGCTACGAGTGGCGGGTGCCGTCGCCGCCGCCGACCCACAACTTCGAGACCCTGCCGCGGTGGCGCAAGGGCCCGTACGACTATCACTACGGCAACGGAGGCGCCGGCAATGGCGACGACCGCCAGCACGCCTGAGCCGGCCGCGCCGCACGGCCTGGCCGGGCCGTACCACAGCGTCCCCGCGCGCGACAACGCGCTCCACCTGGGGGTCTGGGTCTTCCTCGGCAGCGAGACCCTGCTGTTCGCCGCGCTGTTCGCGCTCTACGCCGGCTACCGCGCCGGCTACGGCGCCGACTTCCACACCGCCGCCCACCACAACGAGATGTGGATCGGCTCGCTCAACACGCTGGTGCTGATCGTGTCGAGCTTCTTCGTGGCCTGGGCGGTCCACCTGGTCCGCACCGGTCGACCGCGGCCGGCGGTGTGGTCGCTGGCCGCGACCATCCTGCTCGGCCTCACGTTCCTCGGCCTCAAGACCCTCGAGTACACCCACCACTTCGCCGAGGGCATCAAGCCGGGCGCGGCCTACGCCAACGAGGCGCTGCCCGGCCCCGGCCCGCGCATGTTCTTCACCCTGTACTACGCGATGACCGGCCTGCACGCGCTGCACGTGATCGCCGGCCTGATCGTGATCGCCTGCATGCTGATCGGCGTGCGGCGCCTGCGCATCAACGCGGCGCGACCGACCTTGCTCGAGATCGGCGGCCTGTACTGGCACCTGGTCGACATCGTCTGGATCTTCCTCTGGCCGCTGCTCTACCTGACCTGACTCACCCGAGCCCGCGAGGACCCGATGAGCGAGCCCCCACCCGCAGGAACCCCTGCCCCCGCGCACGCCCCGTCGGGG
>Ga0247822_10001205_pt1 | contig 15582 bp, 12 predicted proteins | sample 13C_Cellulose_Da_FD_192423 | JGI IMG/M metagenome (GOLD analysis project Ga0247822, IMG submission 192423) | Soil microbial communities from agricultural site in Penn Yan, New York, United States - 13C_Cellulose_Day30 | ecosystem: Environmental > Terrestrial > Soil > Agricultural land | place...
GTAATAGGCGTTGCCTGTTTTCACAATCAGTTTCTGCAGCTGCGCTTGCAAGCGCAACTGCACAGCAAGTAGATTTTCTTGCGCCAGTTGGCGACGCAATGGACGTGTAAATAATTCCAGTAGCGGTTGGCTTAAGCCCAGATCCAACTGCCAGCGGCCTCCGTCTTCAGGTCTTAATGCACCGAGGGATAAGTGCGGATTACTGATCAGCTCGGCTTGCAACTGCTGGGCGTTGGCAATATCCAGTTGCGCCAATGCTAAACGCACCTGCGGCGATTGAGTCAGCAACGTTTGCACCGCTGTATTCAAGTCAAGTGGTTTATCGATAATCAAGGGTGTAGTGGTAGATAGCGACGTGTTCGGGTAGCGCTCGCCAAGTTGTTTTTCTACATGCGGCAGGCTGCTCTCTGGTGTTTTTGTGGCGCAGGCAACAAGCAAAAAACTGGCGCACAGCAATAGACTGCTCCGGCTGAGCAGGTGGGTGATATTCATTTTTAGATCCTTAACTATTTATCGCCTACATTTAGACGAACGAATGTTAATTGATGAAGCAAATCGATAAAAATCGATGCATAGCATGGTTGCAATTTGTGTCGCATTTTCGTTATTGCAATTTTTAAATCGCAGTAACAACTAGCTATGCAATTGCGGTGGGCGTTGTGGTGTTGCCAAGGCAGGTTGGGCGGGGGAGGGAAGTTTGAATTGGGTGTAGACAATGCTGGTGTCGATGCCGGGTTGAATGAATTCGCGTAACACCACTGCGGAATGCCAGCTGCAGGAAAATTGGCAGTGATTGCAGGACTTGGATTTAGTCTCAGTGAGTGTCTTTTTGTGGTCCAGATGTTCCAGATCAATCGATTGCGAATCAGGAATCGAATTGTGGCAAGACGGTTTTATTTTTGGAGTAGTTGCTGACTCTAATTGTGCAAAGTTGGATTCAATTTGCGCGCAGTGCAGCCATTGCCCCGCAATTGCCTGCAGCGGAAGCCACAGGCAGAGAGCAAGTACAATGATATGTAAGCGTTTGCGAGCAATCATATGGTTAATCGTTTTCAGTCTGTTTATTGATGCGCGGATTCATAGCGCCAGTTTTTAAGCCGCAATGCATTAGTGACTACAAATACGCTGGATAGTGCCATAGCACCGGCGGCGAGCATGGGTGATAAGAGTACACCAAATAATGGATAAGCCACACCCGCGGCGAGTGGAATTAATGCGGCGTTATAGGCAAATGCCCAAAATAAATTTTGCTTGATATTGCGCATAGTTGCGCGTGCGAGCGCAATACTTTTGGGAACGCCATCTATACCTCCGCTCACCAATACAAGATCGGCGCTCTCTATCGCAATATCAGTCCCGGTTCCAATCGCCAAACCAAGATCAGCTTCTGCAAGTGCAGGCGCATCGTTAATACCATCGCCCACAAACGCAATTGCGCCGTGTTGTTTGCGCAGTTTTTTTACCGCCGATACTTTTTGTTTAGGTAGCACTTCGGCGATTACCACATCAATTCCTAATTGCCGTGCAATCACTTCTGCGGTGCGTTGGTTGTCACCAGTAATCATGGCGATTTTAAAACCTAAATCGTGTAGCGATTTTAATGCGTCAACAGTTCCGGGCTTTACGGTATCCGCTAGCGCCATCACGGCAGCAATTTGATTGTTGATGCCAACATAGATTGGGGTTTTTCCTTCACTCGCCAATTTTTGCGCGCTATCGAGGAATGAATCTACCTCAATGCCGAGCTGCGTAAACAAGCGATCTGCACCGATATAAATGGTTTCTCCGGAAACCATCGCCTTTAAACCGGAACCGATGATTGCCTCAAATGACTCAACACATCCGAGCGAAATGTTTTCTGCTGCTGCCGCTTTTACCAATGCATTGGCGATCGGATGTTCGGAGTGCTGTTCAGCGGTCGCGGCGAGTGCAAGCACAGCATTTCTTTCAAATCCAGGCGCGACAATAAAATCGGTAAGCGTAGGTTGGCCAATAGTTAATGTGCCGGTTTTATCAAACGCGATTGTTTTTATCTCCGCTAATGTCTGCAACGCGCTGCCACGACGAAACAACAAACCAAGATTAGCGGCGCGGCCAGTGCCGACCATAATCGACGTGGGTGTTGCCAAACCCATAGCGCAAGGGCAGGCGATAATTAACACCGCAACCGCATTGACCAGCGCAAAACCAAGCGCAGGTTCAGGGCCAACAAAAAACCAAACCAGAAAGGTGAGGGCAGCGATTAATATCACTACGGGCACAAACCATTGGGTTATTTTGTCGACCAATGCCTGGATGGGTAACTTGGAACCTTGTGCCGATTCAACTAAATCAATGATTTGGGCTAACAGCGTATCTTTACCGATTTTGGTGACTTTGTAGGTAAACGATCCATTGGTGTTGAGCGTGCCACCAATCACTTGCGCTCCGGTGCTTTTACTTACTGGAATAGATTCGCCGGTCATCATCGACTCGTCGATAAAAGAGGCTCCTTGAATAATCTCACCATCCAACGGAATTCGCTCGCCGGGGCGCACAAGAAGCACGTCATCTACGTGGATATGCGCGATATCTACAGTTTCGTGCTGATCGCCTTTCACTCGCGTAGCCGTATGTGGCTGAAGCTTTACCAAGCGGGCGATGGCATCGCTGGTGCGACCTCGTGCATTTGCTTCCATCAACCGCCCGAGCAAGATCAACGTGACTATGACCGCAGCAGCCTCAAAGTAGACGTTTACTGTTCCGGCCGGCAGAAGAGCCGGCGCAAAGGTCGCCACCAATGAATAACCCCATGCGGCAAGACTACCGAGGGCCACAAGGGAATTCATGTCAGGTTGCATACGCAACAGGGCAGGTAATCCGTTTTGATAGAACGGGCGGCCAGGGCCGAACATGACCAGAGTTGCTAATACTGCCTGGATGATCCAACTCCAAACCCCGAGATTCGCCATCAGCCAGTGATGGAGCGCTGGAACCAGATGTCCCCCCATTTCCATTACAAAGACGGGCGTAGTTGCGATCAATGCCAGAAAAAATCTTTGCTTAAGTTGCTGTCTCTCGTGCTCGCGTCGTTCGGTTTGTTGATTGCGGTCATCACTGTTGGCAAAGGCAGCTTTATAGCCAGCTTGCTCAACACTGAGAATAAGGTCTTCCGCTGCAACCGGGCGTGCGAGAACCAGATGCGCGCGCTCAGTGGCAAGGTTTACGCTGGCAGAGCTAACCCCATCAACCGCAGACAGCGCTTTTTCAACATGGGCTACGCAAGAAGCGCAGTTCATTCCCCCAATGGCCAGCTCTAATTCCTGTGGTGTTGATGACGGAGGTTTTGCAGGCACGGATCAATCCTCATTTGATGAATGGTTCAAGGTTAAACCTTTCCCCAAGGGGAAGGTCAAGCGCCTAATTGCAGTCGGCGCGATAAACATCTAGGATTCCGCACTTTATTGGTGCGATGGAATTTACCATGACGATCAAACATATCATTCACGAAGCCCGCCTGTACGTGGGAATAGAGCGCAACACCACCAGCCACGGAGAAAAATTAATCTCCGCCTTGGGGGCTTTTCTTGGTATTGTCGCGGTTTACTGGGGCACTCGTTGGTGCTTCCCGGATGGATTTATGCACACGGCAGGCACCTTGATTATGGTGACCTCCATGGGTGCGAGCGCAGTGTTATTGTTTGCGGTACCGCAGGGGGCGTTATCGCAACCCTGGTCGGTAGTAGGGGGGCATTTGTTATCAGCGTTCGTTGGTGTCTCTGTGCAGCAGCTAATTCCCGATCAAACCTGGACACCAGCTCTGGCCGTAGGTTTAGCCGTTGGGGTGATGCACTATCTGCGCTGCATGCATCCACCTGGTGGCGCTACCGCTTTAGCCGCCGTAATTGGCGGGCCGGAGATTTACCGGTTGGAATATTACTATCTTCTGATGCCTATTTTGATAAACGTTACCAGCATTATGCTGATGGCAATCGCGTTTAACGCACTCTTTTCCTGGCGCCGTTATCCTGCGCACCTTACCCGTCGCAAGCTTGCTAAACCGGCCATCGCCTCTGAGCGTCAATTCGAACTGACTCAGGAAGATTTTTCGGCAGCAATGGAACAACTTAATTCCTATGTCGACATTACCAGCGAAAACCTCACCCAATTGCTGGAGCTTGCCAAGCAGCATGCGGAGAAAAATATCACTCACCCTGAGCAAATTATTGCCGGCCATTTTTACAGCAATGGAAAGTTGGGGAACTTGTGGAGTGTACGTCAGGTCGTAGACGCCGCTGATAATCAGAACGCCAGCAAAGATCAGGTGATTTACAAAGTTGTGGCGGGTGCCGGTGGTTATGCAACGGGGATTTGTCTTCGTGCTGAATTTCGCCAGTGGGCACGCTATGAGGTTAAACAACAACCAAACGGCCATTGGACGAAAATCACCGATGAGGAATAGCCTCAATAAGCTGGCGCGTAAGTATTACAAATTCCAACAAATTTAAGGTGTTGAGCCTATGGCAGTCAGGATAAGATGCGGCAATCCTAACTGGGTCTAATGGCGTGGTTAGCAACAACATCAGTTTATTTATAATTAGAGGTTTTTTCTCCATGCATTCATCTGCCCAGTCTGTATCACCCGCTAAATGGCTCAAACTTACCATGTCAGCAGCTTGCTTGAGCGCGGGCGTTTTAATGACTCAAGCCGCTTCTGCAACGACAGTGCAATTTCAAACTGTAATGGGTGATTTTGAAGTAAACCTTTTTGATAAAACAACGCCGAAAGCCGTAGAAAACTTTCTCGCCTACGTAAAAGCTAATGCTTATGCGAATACCATTGTGCACCGCTCTGTGCCAGGCTTTGTAGTTCAAGGTGGCGGCTATAAGTACTCTGGCTCATTACCAATAGTTGCTGTCCCACAAAATGCGAAAGTAGTTAATGAACCAATTTATTCAAATTTGCGCGGCACTATTGCAATGGCTAAGCTTAGTGGTCAGCCTGATTCTGCAACAAACCAATGGTTTATTAACTTAAATGACAAGAACGCCACAGATAAAACTCACGGTTATGTACTTGATACTAATAACGGTGGGTTTACCGTATTTGGTCAAGTGACGGGCAATGGTATGGCAATTGTTGACAGCATTGCGGCATTGAACCGTTTTACTTTTGGCGCCCTTGAGGGGTTCCCTTTGCGAAACTACACTGCGGAAGACAACAAAAACAATGTCCCTGTCACCGGCAGCCATTTTGTGATGATTCAAAATATCGTCGTACTTAACGCTGACCCTGATACTGCGGCGAGCCTCACTCCAGCCAAAAACACCCTGATTAACGAGAAGGAAGACAAGGGTGGCGGTGGCGGTGGTAGCACTGGTCTGTTCGGCTTAATGATGCTCGGTTTGCTTGCACTGGGTCGCAAAAGCCTGTTGAATAGGAAGTAACTTTTTATACCCAGAGGGATATTCCGTGGTTACTTACCTGTATTGGTTTGCTGTTATCAGTGTTGCGATTTTTGTTTTTTGGGGTGTTGGTCGTTATTTAAACTGGAAAGCAGGCTTTATTGGCGCTCTGGTGATAGTGGCGATTGGCTGGGGAAGTTATTACTTTCACTACGAGCAGTACTTCGTCAAAAACCTCGGCGGGGTAATGTCGATTGTCGTTCCTGACGGGCAAATGCACATGCAAGCAACATGGAAAGAAGAGCACTTGTGGATAGAGAATTACGATCCCAAAACCAATACCTGTATATTCAGTGAATACTCAAAGGGCAGTTTGTTGGAGGGCAGGGTTACCATTAAAAACTGTAATCCGCTGATGCCAAAAGCTGAATAAGTTGTTGAAAGATATCGTGCAATTATCACAAAAGGGACCTCTGGTCCCTTTTGTGTTTCCAGAATACCCACTTCATATGGTTTGATATTTGGTCTGTAGCCAAAATTAGAATTTTTTAGGCTAAAGGCGCATTTTTCATTGTAGGGATACTTTTTAGCGCTAATCTTCAATTAAGCGGAGTATGTTATCCCGTGTTCGAGAGAGGCCAGACTATGAAAATTACTCATAGCGCAAAAATTGTTTTGGCGACACTTGCGGTACTGTTGGTTGGTGTAGCTATGCCGACTTATGCGGCAAAAACGGTCAAAGAAAAAACCTGCGCTGCAATTCAAAAAGCAATTCACCAATTACCTTCAGAGGGCGGAGAGTTAACCTTACAAGCTGGTGTCTACACCTGCACTCAACCGATTATCATCGACAAAAATAATGTCACTCTACGCGGCGCTGGACCAGCGACTTTGTTGCGCTTGGCTGATCATAGCAATGCGCCGGTGATTGTAATGGGCTCATCGGAAAACGTTCCAAGCTATGCTGTGCGTTACGTGCGTGTATTTGACATAACCATTGATGGCAACCGCGTAAACCAAACATCTGAGTGCATGGGCGGGCCTTGCAGCGAAGAATTTCCGCTACGAAATAATGGCATTAGTATTCGTCGTTGTTTGGATTGTGTAGTGCAATCTGTAACTGTGTATGGCGCTATGTCGGGAGGGTTGGTGACTGAATTAGGTTGCCGCCGTTTAACTATTCGGGACTACACCTCATACGATAATGAATTTGATGGTCTTGCAGGTTATGAAACAGAAGACAGTACCTTCTCCGGTATTCATCTGTATGGAAATAAAGCTGCTGGGATCTCGACGGATATCAAATTCAATAACAACAAATTCTATGATGTAACTATCGCCGACAATAAAACCGTAGGCATATTTATGCGCGATTCACTGGATAATTCATTCACTAATTTGCATATTCGCGACAACGTGCAACACGGTATTTTTCTTGCGCAAGTCAATACAGACCCAAGTACGGCAGCAACGGGAAATACATTTACTGGTGTAGTAATTTCCCGCTCCGGAGGTATGGGGGTTTTGGCTAATGATGCATCTTGCGTAAATAATATGATGGTAGGTGCGCAATTTATTGACAATAAACACGGTTGCATCAGTGAGGCATCGTCAGGCTTGGTCGAAAATGTTGGAGCCATTTGCCGCTAGATTTTTAGATGTGTGTGTACCAGGATGTATTTTTAGGTGATCTCGCAGCCGTGCTGGTTGCGAGCTTTTTTTATGCGGGTTTTTTTAAGTGTAAACGTAGGCTAATTATCAGAGTGGGTTAATTATCTGCGTGAATTAATTTTCAACGCTGGGCAGGAAGCGGTAACCAACCCCGGGTTCGGTTTCTATGTACCGTGGGTTAGAGGGATCATCACCCAATTTAGTGCGCAAGCGCGCGATAAAAATACGGAGATAGTGAGTATCTTCAACATGGGTTCCGCCCCAAATCTCACGTAATAATTGTTGCTGGGTAACCAGACGGCCGGCGTTGTTAATTAAACGTTTGAGTAATTCAAATTCTTTGCGCGATAGCTTAATGACTTCGCCATCAACAGTGAGTTTACGTTCCTGCAACTCGATGAGGATGCGCTCATCCTGATATTTCTGAACAGTCTCCACACTTGGGCCAAATGCTTTGATAAGTCCACGAATACGCGCCAGCAATTCCTGGATGCCAAAAGGTTTAACAACGTAGTCGTTTGCACCGGTATCCAATGCCTGCACAATCTCGGATTCACGGTTGCGAACGGACAGTACAATAATGGGGGCGTGAAAAAAATCGCGTAACTTTTTGAGCACAACTTGACCGTCAAGATCGGGTAGCCCCATATCCAGGATAATCAAATCAGGAGGTGTCTCGGCTGCCATCGCCAATCCTTGTCTACCATTCTCGGCTTCATGGATAACGTAGCCTTGGGCAGTCAGGCCGATTTGCAGGAACCGACGAATTTGCGGTTCGTCATCAATAATTAGAATCTTGCTCATGGTTACTCCAATCTTCAGGGGAAGTATAAACACCGCTAAATTGGCCGGGTGTCATATCCCTGTTAAATTTTTATTCTTCGGATTTACCAATATCTTGTTGTTCTATTGCAATGCTAACAGGAAGTTCAATCCTTACACAGCAACCGGGGTTGGTCTTATCCCAGAGACGCTTCGGATTGCTGTGAATACTAACACTACCGCCGTGCGCCATGATCATTCCCTGGCAAATAGTTAAGCCAAGGCCACTTCCCGAGCGACGTCGATCACCTTTTTCTGCAGTATGGAAACGCTCAAATACTTTTTGTCGTTCTTCTTCAGGAATACCAGTACCTTGATCGCAGATGGTGATGATCATCCGATCATCTTCTTTTGAGCAGTGAATATCAATGCTTTCATTAACGGGCGAAAATTTGATCGCATTATCGACTACGTTAAAAATTGCCTGCTCTAGCAAGGCGGCATGTACGTAAAGCGGTGGAAGATCAGGGTCGATATCTTCCTTCAAAAAATTATGGATCAGTAAGGGGCGCAGCCGCTTTTTAACAACTCCCATAATTTCTTCCACGCTCACCCAATCACATTCTAATTGTAATTGGCCAAAACCAAGGCGAGTCATATCCAAAAGGTTTTGCGTGTAGCGATTTAGCCGCTGGGCTTCTTCCAAAACTGTGTCTAAAAGTTCGCGCGTTTGTTGTTTATCCAGATGTTCACCAAACTCAATTACGGTTGATGTAGCACCAATCATAGTCGTCAGTGGTGTACGGAAATCATGGGACACAGAAGAGAGCAGGGCAGAGCGTAGCAATTCATTTTCTTTCGCTGTCTTTTCCTTTTCAAGATCTGCCGCCAAACGAGTACGCTCAAGCGAAATATTTACCTGACGCAGTAACAATAGAAAAATATCTTTGGGCAAATATTGGATGTTTTCAGTCGCAATACGCAGCAGGCCAATTACTTGCTGCGAATTGTAGAGGAAGTACACGTCGTATTCCTGTTCCAGGTCAGGAATATTAGCAATCACCTCAGGAGTCAGGCGTAGCTTTAGTAATTCTTCCAGATAGGTTTTACGCAAATTGGTTATGCGGCGAATCATTGGGTGAGTAACCCAATTATCTGCATCGGTGATGAGAACGCAGTTTTCACGCCATGGTTTGAGTGCGTCACGCATGGCTGCGATAACTTCTTCTGTATTCTGTGCTTTGGGAAGCTCTTCCAGCAGCTCCAATTCAATATCAGTCATGAATTCGCGTTCACGAATTTTTTGTACGTTGCGTTTTTGCTTGGTAGATACATAACCAACAATGATCGCCGAAAATACAAATAACAAAATGGTGAGCACATCTTCCTGCCCATGAATCAAAATTGATCCGTCAGATTCAGCAAAAAAGAAACTGTAGGCAAAGAAACTGGACAGGGCGTTGATGACCGCAAGTTCGACAGTGACGTTGATGGAAATAAAAACCACCATCACCAGATACAGTAATTGCACATTGGTGTTGGGCAAATAATCAGTAATGAGAAACGCAATGGGTGTTAGCAACCACGGAAATAGGATTGCTATCGGATAGGCAAATTTACGTATGTGTTGTTCGATGCTCATTTACGCGCGCCAGAATGCTGGAGTAAAAAGCACAAGAATGGTTAAAAACTCTAATCGGCCAAGCAACATGCCGGCAGAGAGCGCCCACTTTGCGGTATCGCTCAGGCTGGAGAAGTTTCCTGCCGGACCAATGATTGGGCCAAGCCCCGGCCCCACGTTCATCAGAGATGATGCTGTCCCTGTAATGCTGGTCATCAAATCCAATCCAGTCAGCGATAAAATTGAGGCGATCACAACAAAACACACCATCATTAGAAACATATACGAAATCGATGAGGCGATGATCTCGGAGCTAATAAGACGTCCATTGTAGCGGCGGCTAATAATGGCATGGGGATGAATGGCAACAATGATTTGTTCTTTTACCAAACTGGCAAAAATTTGCAGGCGAAATACTTTGATCCCGCCGCTGGTTGAACCTGAGCATCCACCAACAAAGGTAATAAAGAAAAAGATAACGACCGCCAGTGGCCCCCAATGTTGATAATCACCAGAGGCAAATCCTGTCGTAGTGATTACCGAAACCAAATTAAAACACGCCATAGTTAATGCCTGAAATGGCGACATATGCTCAGTCACTATCAATTGCGCGGTGAGGATTAGCGTGGTGATGGCCACAATCCAAAGCAGCGCGCGAACCTGGGTGTCACTAAAAACAATTAGCTTTCTAGTAATCATGAAGCGCACAAATAACACAAACGGAAAGGCACCAGCCAACATAAAGGGGATGGCAACCCAATGGATCAGTAGGCTATCAAATTGTGCAAATGAGTGATCAGAGGTGGAAAATCCACCGGTAGAAACTGTTGCCATCGCATGATTGAGTGCATTAAAAAAATCCATTCCCGCAAGCCAGAACGCAAGGCAACAAATGAGGCTCAGGCCTAAATAACAGTAAATTATCATCGCCATCAAACTGCGCGCGCGCGGCATGGCTTTATCAGACCAATCTGATGATTCCGTTTTAAAGAGCCGCATTCCGCCCACACGCAGGAACGGCAACACAGCAATAGCCATCCCGATAATACCGACGCCGCCGATCCAGTTGAGGATTGAGCGCCAGAGCAATATGTCTTTAGGACGCGAGTCTAATCCAGCCATTACTGAGCCGCCCGTTGCTGTCACTCCGGACACCGATTCAAACACTGCATCAGCGATACCAAGCGGATTCGACATCAACAGAAAGGGCAGAGTGCTGAATAGTGAAACGCCGGTCCATGCGCAGGTGGTTATCAGGAATACTTGGCGCGGTTGCATAAAATCCAACCGGGATTTTTTACCGATCAGTAGAAAAATGATCCCGGCAATACTGGTGATGGTCGCAGAGGAAAAAAAGGCAAGCTGGTTGTCGCTGCTGTAGGTAATCGACAGAGCCAAAGGGACCAGCATAAATAAGGCGAGAATATTCAGGATTGCGCCCAGAATCAGCAGCGTAGGCCCTAATAGTTTCATAATGCTCAACTTATACCGGAAGATGTGCCATGGATGTGGCCGCATTCTAAACGCTACGTTGGCGGGAGCCTATGGGGGAGCGGTATATATTTCATAAAACCAGTAGGTCAGGCAACTCAAGAGCGACCTGACCGGCCAGTTTTAATAAGGTTGCGTGATCTCGGCATAAATGAGTGTTACATAGAGATTCACAATATGCGGGGATTGTTGCATAAACACAGTTAAATCCGTTTCAATCCCCAAACTATTCATTTGCGCCTTGCGCTCACTCATATAACGCACCGCCGCACGCTCAAGCACCTCGCGAAACACTACGGGGTTTTGAAAGCGCATTTGCGGATTATTAATACAGAACTGAGTATAGGCATAGAGTGCCTCCACTACTGAACTTTTGTAGTAGGCGGGGTAGAGCTGGTGGGTCAATTGATCGATGAGATGCGCAAAACTTTCCTCACCTGGCGTCATTGATTGACGGATGGTTTTGCAGTCGAGACTAAAACTCGCACCATTCGCATTACTAAATACAAGTGACTGCGAAAACATCAGGCTATGCCAAATATCTTTCAGAAAATTTGAATCAAAGTGAGTAATTAACCCTCGCGCTGTTCGCCATTCCAGCCAATCAGTATCCATCGCATCTGACAACACCGGATTTTCATCATCAGTGTTTTCATTATGGTGAATCTTGTATGGAGTAATGTGATTGATGCCTTGAGAGAATACTTTTTTGCGCGAGGTTAAAATCGAACGAATTTTTTTGTAGAGCTTGGCTGGAGATTGTAAGCCAAGCCATTCAAGCATGCTTACGTCTTCCGCATCACCTTTGTCCATTCCGCACAGCAGCATAAAATTGCGTAATTGCACAGAGTGCAATCCATCAAACAATTTTGGTTCTGAACGAATCAATGATCCAATTGCAGAAATTAATTCCTGTACCAGCGTACGCTCAAGTAGATCAGGAAATAATTGCCGCACACTTTCAAAATAAGTGGCATTCGAAAATGATTGATCAACTTTAATCTCGGTGTGATTGTTATCACCTACGGTGATCGTTAAGTTGCGCGCGGCAAGCAAGGTTAAACTATCGGCAAGATCGGTCAAGGTGTAGCTCAATTGTGAAAAGCAAAAGCGGGCCAACAACCAGTAATTAACTTTTTGCGATCGGTAAAAAATATCGCGAATCAAATCTTTTACCGTTATCACTGCGCCATTAACGCCGACGTTATCGGAAAGCTTGCGTTTTTTGACATACAACGAAAATTTCCGATAAGTAATAATGTCACTTTCTGTATAAAAGTGCTCCAGTAGCGCCGCTGCTACAGGCTCCAATTGTGATGGCTGCAATGCATCATCACCCGAAGTTGCAGCCAAAATTTGGTTGTTCATCGAGGGAATATGAAAGTAGGGGATCGTTAAGGTATTGACCCGCGATGCACGATAGGCGAGATTTGCTGACGCATAACCGACATATTCATGCTCGGTGCGCAGCTGATAATCGCGTAAAGTGGCGAATAATAATTCCGCGTTGGGAACCTTATAAAGACGGTGATCCATCATCAGCGTGAATACTGCAACTTCAGAGCTGAGCCAATTCTTATAAATAAATTGAATCTCTTGCGTTACGTTTTCAATTACCCATTGCGCGTCATAACGTCGATAATCTTCACGTTCACTTTGTAGCCAGGATAAACTTAGATATACCTTGTTGTTTATTTCATAAGTTTGCGATGTTGCCAAACTCTGCACGCGGCGACGCGGCCGGCCGGATAACCCGAGAGCTTTATTTTCGCCAATGTGCGCATAGGCTTCCATCAAACCTGAAGCAGAAACAACACCCATAGGTTTAATATCTTGCAAGCTTTCGGCGATAACGCCGTATTTTGCCAAATGCTGTTTGATTGTGTCGTTCTCGGCGAGTACAACCAGCGCAATATTGGATTTAATAAAGCGGGTAGAGCGACGACGCATTTTTAGTGGATCAAGATCATCGGTGCTTACCAATCCTTCATCAAGCATCAATCCGGTTAGATACAAACTTTGAGCCCATACAAGTGGAATATTTTCATTCGGCACGCGTGTTTGTGAGCGCGGGTTTTGTTTTTCCCCTTCGACATTTTCAATCGGCAAATAATAAAGCTCGGGCAGTAACCCTATGCCATCGACATGAACCATCAGCGATTCAAGTTTTTTCCGGTAATGTTTTGCAGTTGCTTCGCTGCCGTCAAATAATGCGGTGATATAAAGGTAGGTAAAAAATAAAGGCCATTCAGATTCCACATTGGCGAAATTACCTAGCTCATCATGCTCATAATAAATTCGCGAGCTTTCCTCCAGCACAGTTTGATGCCCATCCCACAAGAAGCGTTTGCAACCGTAATTGCCGCCAAGCTTGGTTAAAATGGAATCGCGAGTTTGTGTTGCAAGAGTTTCTTTTCCAACAGCAAATGCAGGAAAGCCAATAATGCTGAGCAAGGCACTATCGGTTTCTTTTGACAGGGATTCACGTGGAAGTAGCGAGGCTAGGGTGGTGCGAGCGAGCGAAATCGCATCGGCAATTACATGAATGACTGCCCTTTTATCACCGTGTTTGCCGTACAAATTAAATGCATCCAGCGCTTGTAACGCGGCTTTGGCCATACCAACCGAGCTGGCATTTATCTCGGTTTTGCCGTTATTAACCTTATTGCCGCGCTCCCAAATACCGTAGTCTGGCGTTCGGTAGGCGCTGGCGATGTAGTAAACCAAATTCTGGATAAAATCGACCTCGTCAGAGGTGCAGATAATACGCAGCCCGGATGCACTCATTTGTGCAAGCATCAGCAAGAACAGCGACGTAGCATCTATTTGCAAATGCCCCCAGGCATCATCAGCCACAACAGGAAGACCGGTCGCTGTATCGTATTTAGCGTGGAGCGCATCGCCATTTTGCAACGAGTGTTTGAATGCTTCGACCTTGTGCGCCTGGCGCATCATCGATTGCAATAAACCACGCATGAGTTTGATGGTGGACTGTTGCAGGTGGTCGCTTTTGTGATCTTCACCCTGGTGCTTAAAAGCCATACCCAAGGTCCACACACACACAATGGAATAAACGTTGTCGCGTACCCAAGCGTCGGTGTAATCGCCATGATTGTTAATGGCGGTGCTTGCAGGAAGCAATCCGGTAACCGGATGCTGTTTACTTAAAATGACTGTTTCGACTTCAGCGTACAAACGCTCTAACAGTTGTTTATGCTTCATAGAGCAGTTGCCATCGAGTAGGGTCTTGGATGGGCAAATAATAAGGAAGGAATTGAAAACAGTCTGCAAAGCCTTGATAACTATATAATTTACAATTTAACATAATATACATTATGCGCAATCAAAGCTTATCAATCTTAAATGTCAATCCCGCTTATTGTTGCCAGTTGATCAATTATAGGCACATCCCATGCCCATATAAAAAAATAGTCTAAAAATGTCAGGCCTTTTTTTTGCTCCTTGACGCTTCGCGCCATATTTCCGGCGCGCAACTCAACGAATAAAGGGATAGACATGGATTTTTTTAAATCGTCATACATTGAGCAAGCTGTACTTTCTAACGAAACCATTGCGCAAATTTGCGGCGTCTCTGTAAGAACTGCACAACGGTGGCGCGCCGGCCATTCCAAAATGCCCGTTGCTGCCCAAGAGCTGATCATCATTCACGTGCGACAACGTGTGATGCCCAACAAATGGCCCGAACATTGGCACTTTAACCATATGGGCATGCTCGATATTGGGACGCACTCCCCAGCACTTGCATGGCAACACTTGGATTGGTACAGCTACAGTCTTACATGCTGGCATTCAGTGCTACAGATGATTCCTGTCATCAACAAGCGCCTAGATGAAATACAGCGCACAGCGACCACGGCACAGATCATAGAGCTTGATAAATACCGCAAACGCCTGCGCGAGTTTACGGAGCACGAATTCAGGTTACCCGACCACCTGTTAAAGATTTATGAACTCAGGGAACACGAATTACCCCAACGCGTTTTACATCGGCAAACCGGCTGCTAGAATCACCCACGCAACACCTACTAACACACAGGAAGTCACATGAATAAAAAAGTATGCACCACCCTAGCCTTATCATTAATTCTGGCAGCATGCGGCGGCAGCGGTGGAGGGGGCGGCGGCACACCGCCCATTACAACCCCAGACAAGGGAATGATGTCTAACAAAGATGGCAAATTGGACATCCAAGGCGATAACAACACGGCAACCATCATTTACACCAAGAAAACCAAAATCAATGTTTCAGGTGATAACAATATGGTTTACGCCCAGTCAGCGGTTGAGTCACTGGATGTTGTCGGCGATGGCAACACCTTTGACATATCCAATGGAGTAACCGTTGACTCATGCAATATCGTCGGCGATAACAATAAAGCAGTTAAATCGGAAGGAATAAAAATAAACTGCTCGATATTAGGCAAAAACAATACCGGCTTTAACTAACATAAAAAAAGGCCGCTTAAACAGCGGCCTTTTTTGTGAGTTCAGCGATTTGTTTTTTCAGCTCGCGAATATCGCGCCACAGAAATTTTATTTCCACTTTTATTGCAGCGTACCCCGATGCACATCCAAGCAATGTACTTAGCACAATTGCCGGATCAAGCATCGCAATTCACCCGCCCACATAC
>Ga0247822_10001206_pt1 | contig 15578 bp, 18 predicted proteins | sample 13C_Cellulose_Da_FD_192423 | JGI IMG/M metagenome (GOLD analysis project Ga0247822, IMG submission 192423) | Soil microbial communities from agricultural site in Penn Yan, New York, United States - 13C_Cellulose_Day30 | ecosystem: Environmental > Terrestrial > Soil > Agricultural land | place...
AGTCCTGCACCGCGGTCGCGGTCGGTCGTCCTGACATCACTCGCCCCCGAACGAAACCCGTTACGGGGGTAATATATCAATTACAACTGTAGTACTAGGGCCCGGCGGAGATCGACGACCGCCTCGACGAACAGGGCGTGGTCGCCCTCCTGCTTGAGCGGCTTGCGGTGCGGGGCCGGGCGGGCCCACGGGTAGTCGACGAGGACGCACACGGCACCCGCCCGGGCGTTGAGCTTGGCCTCGGCCAGGAACTCGGTGCGGTTCCCCGGCCCCCAGTGGCCGAACACCAGCCCGGCGTGCGGGCCCTTCCCGGCCGCGGGGTGACGAGGAAGGCGGTCACCTTGGAGCCGTTCCGGCCGGCGTAGGTCAGGTCGAATACCTTCGCCCCGTCCCGCTCGTAGAGGAGCTTCTCCTCGGCCGCCAGGGGGCCTTGGCGTCGTATTCGAATTGCTTCTTCAGGTCGTCGATGCCGTCTCGCGCAACCGCTGGCGGGGCCGCGGCGAGTGCGAGGAGGAGTCCCAAGGCCCGTGCCATGTGCGGTCTCCTTGGTGTTTCGGGACAGTATCCGGGTGCAGGTGGCTGGACGCAACGTTTCGAACCAGCCCGGTAGCTCGAGCCTTTCTCACTACGGACCCCTGCACGTTCACGCGGACGTGTCACGAGCGTCGCATGACCCCCGCTCCCTCGCCCATTGTGTGGAGCGGTACGACTGGTCCCGGACGACGACGGTCTCCGGGGTAAACCGGACGAGCTCCAGGCACGATGAACCGTCGAACACGTCGTCGAACCGCCGGTCCCAGTCCGCCTCGTCTGGCCCCATGTAACGGCGGAAGATGGTCCGGGCCAGATCCACGTTTAACGGGAAGACTTCTGCGACGCCCCGCATCCCGACGTGGTGGCAGCGCCCGGTCGCAAGGTCCCAGTCCACGATGCCGACGGCGCACCGCGGGTCGCGCTTCAGGTTCGCGGGGAACGACTCGCCGCCAATGACCCAGAGCGCGGCCCCGTCCCAGTGGAACCAGACGGGCGACTCTCGCGGCCCGTGCTCCGAGGTGTGGGCGAGGTGGGCGAACAGCGGGCGCGAGAGGAACTCGCCGAGGTCGAAGATCGCGCCGCCCGCGGACACCTTCTGTTCGACGACCCTCATCCCCGCACCTCCCCCGACCGCAGCGGCCGGGCGAAGAAGCGCGCCCCGGGCACGGGGTTGTGGCAGTACGGCTTGGTCGGTACGAACCCGAGCACGCGGTAGAGGGCGATCGACTACGCCATGGACGGCAGGGTGTCGAGGCAGGCCGAACCGTACCCGGCGGCTTCGGCTTCCTGCAGTGCATGGGTCGCGAGGAGCCGCCCCAGGCCGCGTCCGCGGAACGCCGGGCGCACGTACAGTCGCTTCAGTTCACACCGCGGGCCGTCCAGCGGCCGGAAGGCGACGCACCCGGCCGGGGTCTCGTTGTCCCAGGCCACGAAGAGCCGTCCGGACGGCGGAGCGTACGATCCGGGCAGGCCGGCGAGTTCCTCGTCGAACCGCTGGAAGCAGAGGTCGATGCCTAGGCCCGCCGCGTACTCCCGGAACAGCTCGCGGACCGTCGGGACATCGGCTGCCGTGGCCTCGCGGATTTCCACCGTCGCGCTTCCTGGCACTTCACTCACCCGTGACGACCACGCGCCGGTAGCGGGTGAGCGGGGGCGTGCCGGCGTCGGTCACCTGGAGGACGACGTGGATCGTCTTCCCGGCGGCGTCGGCGGGGACGTCGAGTGTCGCCTTCGCGGCGCCGGCGTCGCGCACGGTCGCCTCCCCCCGGTAGCTCCCCGGCTCGGGGTAAACGAACCACCGGTAACTCAGCCGGTCGCCGTCCGGCTCCGACGAGCCGGTTGCGTCGAGCGCGTACGGCTTCCCGGCCTTCGTCGTTACCCGGAGGACGTCGCGGGAACCGTCCCCCTGGCAGTGCGGCACCGGCGGGTGGTTCGCGTCTGCGAATCGCTCGGCCACGCACCACCGCAGCCGCGCCCGGAAGTCGTTCTGGAGGTGAGCCGCCCAACGGAGCGCCGTGTTGTCCCGGCTGGTCTTCCCCTCCCACCGGTCCTTCTGGTTCGCCCAGTAGAACTGCTTTCCCGAGGGCCCGCCCTTATTGAGCGGGTCGCCGTCCCGCTGGCCATACCGCCCCGCCCAGCCGCCCCACGTCGGCACCGTCGGGTCGCTCAGCCCGGTGGGGATGAGGTAGACGAAGCTCCAGCTGTCCCCTTCCTTCGGCGTGGTGTAGAGCGCCCCGAGAGCCCCGCCACCCTTCTTCACGTCCCGCACGACGTCGAACCCGCCCGCCTTCTCGGTCAGCGGCCGGAACCGGTGGTACCACCGCGCCCCGTCGAGCGTCGGGTAGCCCGTCTCGACGTGCAGCGCGATGTGCTCGTCGTGGCCCTGCCGCGTGTTCGGGCCGGGGCCGTCGAGGGTTACGATACGGAACTTGCCCGCGAACTTCACGAACTCGGCCGGGGTGCGTTCCGCCTTGGCCCTGTCGAGCGCCCGGCGGAGGTTGCTCGTCGCCCCGCTGTTCGACCCCCAGTTCCCGTACCAGATCGGCCGCGGGTCATCCCGGTCGGCCGCCGCGGTGAGGAGCCGTACGCCCGCGTCGGTGTCGTTGTGGCCCGGGACGGTCCGCTTCCGGAACTCCTCCGGGCTCGGGTAGCCCTTCGCGTGCCGGGCAAGGTTCGGATGTATTTCGCCGTAGGCCTTCAGGTACGCGAGGGCGAGCTCGTACCCGTCCCTCGCGGGGAGCCCCAGGTGGTCGCGGACCGGGTCCTTGTCGAAGGTCGCCGCGGGGCGGTCGGCGATGACGCCCTCCACGTCCCACTCGATCGCGTAGAGCAGGAAGCGGACGAACGACGCCTGGTCGTCGGCGTCCCCGCCGAGGTCGGTCTCGATGATGACCCGAAGTCGGTCGTCGGCTTGCGCGTGAAGCGACGGGAGTGCGAGCAGGCCGAAGAGTGTCAGCAGTACCGTTCTCATCGCTCCGTCCCGTGGGTCACTTCTTGGGTGCGAGGAGCGGCCGGAGCGCCTCGGCGAAGGCGGCCGCCTGGCGCATGAAGCCCAGGTCGGTCGGGTGCGAGCCGTCGACTGTCCCCTCGCCGTCGTCCCCGATGAGCTTGTCGCCGGCGAGGTAGTGCAGGTTCTTGTCCCCGGCCGCCACCAGTGCGTCGAACGCCTTCTTATAGGCCGCCCGGCTCTCCGCGTTCCGCTTCGCGAGCGCAGGGAGGACGGCGGCGTTCGCGTACGTCCGGTCCTCGACGAGGAGTATCGGCGGCATCGGCCTCGCCATTCGTAGCGCCTTTACGAACGGCTCCGTCCGCTCGGCGACCTGTGCCGCGGTCAGGTTCGGCAGGCAGTCGAGAACGAACACGGCCGCGTCCAGCTCGCCCAGGAGCGGGGCGATGTCCGGGTCGAGGGTGCCGTTCCCGGAGAACCCGAGGTTGATGACCGGGCGGTCGAATGTCCGGCCCAGGATGGCGGTGTGGACCATACCCGGCCGGGAGGCGCACCCGCCCTGGGTGATCGACGTGCCGTAGAATAGGACCGGTGCCCTCCGGTCCGCCGGCCGCGAATCGGCCTTCTTGAGCGTGCCGCCCTTCGGCAGCCCGACCTCGACCGAGGACACACCGTTGTAGAGCGGCAGGTAGAGCAGGTACTCCTTCTCGCCTGCGGCTAACCCGTCCGCGAGCTTTGCAGTCGTCGTCTCCCCGGTCGGCCGGCCATTCGTGACCCACCGCCACTTCCCGCCCTCCCCCCGCACGTAGAGGTCCAGGCCGCTCACGCCGGTCGCGGGCATGTGGGGCATCGCGAGGTTCTTGTTCGTCACGGTCCACCGGGCGTGGATAGCGGTCGCGTCGGTGACGAACCGGACACAGAGACCGGTCGAGTGGCGGCTCAGGTTCCAGACCGGCGGCCGGGCGGTCTTCTCGGCTTTCGCCGGCAGCCGGTCGAACGGGGCCTTGGTGTCGGTCCAGCCCTGGCCCTCGACGCCGAGCGGGCGGACGTCGAACCAGCGGACGCCGGTGTCGGGGTCGACCTTTGCGGACTTTGGATCGATTACCGGCCCGTCCGCGAAGGCGGCCGCCGGGAACGCCAGGATCACGAACGTCGTGATTCGGGTCATGGTGTGAAGGTGGTTGGGAGGGAAGGTACTACCGCTGTGACCTTGACGGATGGCTGGCCAGGACGCGGCGGTGCGGCGCAAGGGACGGTGTCTCAAGGCCCGCGGCTACTTCGTGATGGTCGTCTGTTTCTCGACCTGCTCGGAGAGGGCCTTCAGGTCGATCCGCTGGCCCTCCTTCGGGAACGGGTGCGGCAGCAGCCACCAGTCCTCGGTGAACGACGCCGACTCGCCGGGTTCGAGCCGCTCGCGCGGGCCGATCGGCTCGAGCTCGATCATCTTGCTCGGCGGATACCAGACCGACACGGTGAGGCCGGCCGCCTCGTTGTACACCCGGTCGGGGTACGTCGCGAACCGCTTCACGAACACGGTGTTGTTCGGCATCGCGTAGGCGAGCCACCCGGCGTAGCTGTCGAACCCGAGCTTCGGCTTCCGCGGCGGGGCCAGGACCTCGAGGAAGCCGTCCCGCTCGCGGATGTTCCCGTCCTTCGTTTTCACGTTGATGACCGCGCCCTCCTCGTACATCGCGTACTTCGCCGGGAAGCGGCTCGGGCGGTCGCCGAGCGGGATCACGCAGATGCCGCCGCCAGGTGAGAACGATCGGCCCCAGTGACACACCTCGTGGGTCTCCTTCGAGACATTGCTCATCGTCTGCGTACACGACAGGCCGACGTGCTCGCCGTGAGGGACGAGCCGGAACTCCCTCACCAGCCGGATGCCGCCGGGGTCGTCTGCCGGGCTGGTCAGCTTCACCGTGTTCGATTTGGTGACCTCGGCCGCCCACTCGCCGGACCACGCCTTCGGGTGCGGGCGCACGGTCAACTCCGGGCCGTAGTCGAATCGGCCGGCGCTGCTGGGCCCGGGCTTGCCCGGCTGCCACTTCTTCTCAGCCTCGTCGAGCCACATCGCGTCGGTGCCGCTGACCGAGAACTCCAGCACGCGGCCCCCGGCCTGCGGACAAAGCACTGCCCGCGCCTTTCCGAGTCTGAGCTCGACGGCCTTCGTGTAGCCATGGAAGACGATCTCGCGGGCGGTCGGTTCCTCGGCGGGGGCTGTCCCGGTAAGCCCGCTTAGCAGGGCGAGAGCAGAGAGGAATAGCGAACGCGCGGACATGCCAAACCTCCGTGACTCGGGAAGAGGGGGCAGGTGTGGCCCCAGTGTGAGCCGCCTCACTCCGTCGCATCGGCGAGTTTCTGGGCGCGCTTGGGGTCAACTCGGCCACGCATTCGGCCCCGCGATAGTCGACGCAGGGTGTGTGCGGCAGTTGGCGCCGCCCGGTCGCCCCGCCACTCTCTCCGACGCTGCCACCGCGATTCGCGGCGTCGGTGATCGTCTCCGGGGCTACGACCGTTGTACGCGGGTGGACAACTGCCGACTCTCGCAGCGCGGCCGATGTCTGCGATACCGTGAGCAACACGTGGCACCGCTTTGACTTGTGCGTGCAATTGTGCCACTAGGCGGGTGGGCAAACTACCGTTCCCGCCGCACCCACCACGGGCGGAAAGCTTTCATTCGGGCAGAGGTGTTTCCGCCCCGGCGCAACACCCGGCGTACCCCGCCGAGACTCGAGCCGGGCGTGGGCCATTCCGTTGGACAAGAGGTACTCCAACCCCGTCGCCCGGCCCCAGTGTGAGCCGCCTCAAATGACCCTGAATAAACTCGACATCGAAGCCGTCGACGTGCCGACGTTCGTGACGACCCCGCCGCCAGAGCTGAGTTACGAGGACCCGGGGTATCCACTCGCACGGGCGCTCCGGGCGATCGGTTGTAACTGCTTCTCCGTCCACTCTGTGGAGCGGTTTCGGACTGCGGTCGTGCGGCGGGCCAAGCAACGGGCACGCCACGTCGAGAACCGGATCGACGCCTTCGAGTGGAACTTGGCGATGAAGCCGTCCGACCTGGTGATCGGCTGGCTTCCAGTCCTCCTGATCGCTGGGTACACCGGGGCGCTCATCAGCATCCCGGTGGCGTTCGTGATCACTTCCGTCATGCCGTTCACCTTCGTCGGCTGGGGCGGGACGGCCGGCTTGATCGCGGCTGTTGCGGTCGCCCTCATGCACGGCCTTCGGGTCTACCGAACCCGAAGGCTGACCTTCGCTGAGGTGAACGCAATGCGCGCGGCACTCGCCGAGGAGGCAGAGAGCGCCCCCGTCCTCGTCTGGGCGCAGACCCCGCTCGCCGATTACCGGCCGACTCCGAATTCTGTCCTGGGAGTCGGTGCACTCCAATCCCTCGCCTGGAAGGTCGGCTCTGCCTGCCCGGACGCCCAGCCGATTGTTCACCACACGGTGGACGAGCGTGTCGGCAAGGTCGATCGGGGCCGGCTGCGCAACCGGACCGGGGACTCTTTCCTCCAGGTCCGGTTGGGTCGCCCCGGAATCGGTCCTGGAGCCGATGCGGCTGATGCAGTCGGACGGGCTCAAGTTCCTCGTCCCGCTCCTCCTGCCGTTCCTCTTCGGCGGGTGGGTGTTCGCATCAGGGCTCCGTCGGGAGGAAACGGTGTCGCGGTGGCCGGACCGCGTGTTCGCCTTGGCGTTAACCTTCGCCGCGGCCGGTGGTGGCATGGTGGTCGCAACGGGCACCGGACGGCACGCGGTCGTGCTCACATTCCTCGGGCTCGTCGACCTCGGCTACGCCCGGCTCGGGCTCGACCTGGTTCGCCAGTCCTCCGCTCCGGCGTGACCGTGGCAGGGCCGGTCTCGCTGCCTCACCGCCCGACGACGCCGAAGCGGCCCAGGTACGCGCGCAGCCCCTCGACATTCGCCGCGGCGCGGGCGAAGCCGACGTGGCCGTCCGGGCGCACCAGGTACACGGCGTCCCTCCTCAGGCCCGACCGCCGGGCCGTCGCGGTCCAGGGCCACTCGTGGAGCGGCAGCCGTGACTTGGAAGCGAACTCGCGGAGGGCGGCGGTCGCCGCGCCGTAGACATGGAGTTGCCAGTCGAGCGATCGGAGCGGGGCGAAGTTGTCCATCCCCTCGACCCAGGGGAGCCGATCGCCGGCGTGGACCGCGCCGGCCGCCCCGTCACTCAGCGGGCTCGGGCGGTACGCGATCCGGGTCTGGGAGACGAGCCGGAACTGGGCCCGGCGGGCGGCCGGGAACTTGAGCGCGAGGGGCAGGATGAACGGGGCGAAGACGCTTCTCACGAACCGGGAGAACAGGCCCCGGCCGACGACCCCCTCGAACACCCGGTCGGTCGTCCGGACCAGGGACTGTGCGAACGGGATGCGCTCGGCCTCGTAGCTGTCGAGGATGCCAACGGATGCCCGCCCGCCGAGGACGGCGGCGAGCTTCCAGGCGAGGTTCACCGCGTCCCCGATCCCGGTGTTCATCCCCTGCCCGCCGGCCGGGCTGTGGACGTGCCCCGCGTCCCCGGAGAGGAACGCCCGGCCGACCCGGAAGCGGTCCGCGACCCGGTGGTGGACCCGGTACGCGCTGAACCAGTTCACCCCCGTCACCTGCGTCCCCGTTACCTGCTCGACCTCGCCGCGGAGGTCGTCGAATTCGAGGTCATCTCGGGCCCGGAGGGCTTCGGGCACGAGGCCGATGAACCGGTACAAGCCCCGCTCCCGGACCGGGAAGGCGAGGCAGAACGTCTTCTCGGCGACGTACGCGGTGATGTCCCGGTCCGACCAGGGGCCGTCCGCCCGAGCGTCGGCGACGTAGAAGAGCTGGTCGTACGTCCCGCCCGGGAACCCGACCCCGAGGGCGTGGCGGACGGTGCTGTGCGCCCCGTCGCACCCGCACACGTACGCCCCGGCCCAGGTCCGTTCGCCAGCCGACGTACGGAGCGTCGCCCGTACGCCCGGGCCGTCTTGCGTGAGCCCGGTCAGCTCAGTGTCCCACTCGACCGCTTGCCTGGCTTCGCGGAGCAGGTCGGTCAGCAGCCGCTCGTGGTCGTCCTGCGGAAGGCTCAAGGCGAACGGGAACGGGCTCAAGCCCCGACCTGCGTCCCCGAGGGGGACCGTCGCGAGCTCGCGGGAGCGGTTGCGGAGGTGGAGGCGGTCGAGCTGGAACCCGGCGGCGACGGCGGCGTCCGCGACGCCGAGCTGGCGGTAGAACTCCAGGGTCCGGGCCTGGACGGCCATCGCCCGGGAGGCCAGGCCGGGGCCGGGGTTCTTGTCCACCAGCCGGAACGGCACCCCGGCCCTCGCCAGCCAGAGGGCGAGGACCAGCCCGGTCGGGCCGGCCCCGACGATCAGAACCTGCGGGTCGCCCACGGTGAACGCCTCTTGAACGTCGTACGCTGCGCCAGGGAGTGATTGTCTACGCGCCCGCTGCGGCCGTCAAAGCCCGTACCGTCGCGGAGCGGCTCGACGGACCGGGGCGCGAACCTCAACGGGGTACGGGGCGTCCGCACCAGGATCCGATTCCGACAGGCCGCACGGAGCTCCGCATGCAACCCGCGTCCCACCGGTCGCCTAAGACGGTGGTCAAGGCCAGCGGTATCGTCGGCCGGGGCCTGTTCGCCGCCGAACCGATCGCCCGCGGCGAGATCGTCTGTGTGAAGGGCGGGCACCTGGTCGATCGGGCGACCCTGGACCGGCACAGGGCGGTCGCGCAAGACGCCGAACTGCAGGTCGCAGACGACTTGTACCTGGCCCCGCTCGAGGCGGAAGAGTTCGAACGGGTGATGATGTTCCTCAATCACTCGTGCGAGCCGAATGTCGGCGTCCAGGGGCAAGTCGTGTTCGTCGCCATGCGGGACGTCGCTGCCTGAGAGGAGCTGACACTCGACTATGCCACGATCGACCATGGTGCCGAGCCGATGGCCTGCCGGTGCGGGGCGGCAGCCTGCCGCGGGGTGGTCACCGGAGAGGACTGGCGGAAGCCGGAGCTACAGCGAAAGTACGACGGCTACTTCGCCTGGCACATCCAGCGGCGGATCAGGGCAATGCCGTGAGAGCCGCCCCGGCGGTCACCCCTGCCCCCACTCCTCGGCCAGCATCGCGAAGACGAACTCGTCGCCCCACCGGCCCTTGAACCAGACGTTCATCACGTGGTGGGCCTCCCGCCGGAACCCGAGCCGGGTGAACAGTGCCGCGGCCGTCGCGTTCTCGGCGTCGGTCGTGGCGACGGCCCGGTGCTTGCCGAGCACCCCGAACAGGTAATCGAGCACGGCCCGGAGCACCTCGGTCGCGTACCCCTTGCCCTGGTGGGCCGGGTCAAGGGTAATGCCGAGCTCCACCTGTTTGTCGTCGAGGAAGTGCAGGCCGCAGTCGCCGACGACCTCGTCGGCCACGATCGCGATCTGGAGCCACGTCCCCGGGGTGTCCGGGGCGACGCCGGCTTGCTCGGCGACGAGCCGGTCCGCGTCCTCCAGGGTGAACGCCTCCCACGACTGGTAGCGGGCCACCTCGGGGAGCGAGCGGTAGCGGCTGATCGCGGCCGCGTCCGATGGGACGAGCCGCTGCAGGACGAGCCGCTCGGTCCGGAGCTCCGGGAAGTCCGCCATCACCCCACCAGCTTCTTGAGCAGCGCGATCTGCCCGGCGTGGTAGGCGTAGTGTTGGGCGGTGCCGTCGAGCATGACTGCGACCGGGTAATCCTTCCCCGGCACGGTCGCGTCGAGTCTCACCGCGTCCAAGCCAGCGACCACGTCGAGGAGCCTCCGGTGCCGACGATCCAGGGTGTCGAGCGCCTCGGCCCACGCCGCCTCCCCGGTATCAGTCACGGGCGGGAAGTCGCCGGCGTCGGGGGACTCGATCGCCCGCCACTCGGTAATGCGTTGTGAAACGACCTCGACCCAGATGGACAGGTGGTTCACCAGCGCCCAGATGGAATGGACGAGTTGCGGGTGCTTCGCCGCGGCCGCCTTCGCCGTGACGCCGTTGAGCACCGCGCGGAGCGGCGGCCCGTGCCAGCAGTCGCCGTCGTAGGCCCTGCGGAGTTCGTCGTCGATCCGGGCGGGCTCTCCGGTCAGTGGCATTTCTACCTCCTTCGTTGGCCACCCATTCGCGACGCCACCAGCCGCGCTGGCTTTTCCTTACGCCTTCAGGAAGGCGAGCAGGTCGGCGTTCACCTCGTCCTTCCGGGTGGAACACATCCCGTGCGGCGCGCCCTTGTAGACCTTGAGCGTCGCCCCCTTGACCAGTTTGGAGGACAGCATCGCCGACGCGCCGATGGGGACGATCTGGTCGTCGTCGCCGTGCAGGATGAGGGTGGGCACGTCGAACTTCTTCAGGTCCTCGGTGAAGTCCGTCTCGGAGAACGCCTTGATGCAGTCGATGACCCCCTTGAACCCGGCGAGCATCCCCTGCAGCCAGAACGAATCCCTGAGGCCCTGTGACACGGCCGCCCCCGACCGATTCGCCCCGTAGAACGGCCCGCTCAGGTCCTTGAAGAACTGCGACCGGTCGGCGAGCACCCCGGCCCGGATCTTGTCGAACTCCTCAATCGGGAGGCCGCCGGGGTTCGCCGCGGTCTTCAGCATCAGCGGCGGAACTGCCCCGATCAGCACGGCCTTCGCGACCCGCTTCGTGCCGTGCCGGCCGATGTACCGGGCGACCTCGCCGCCGCCGGTCGAGTGGCCGACGTGGACCGCGTCCCTCAGGTCGAGCGCCTCGGCGAGGGCCGCCAAGTCGTCGGCGTAGGTGTCCATATCGTTCCCGCCCCACGGCTGGTCCGACCGGCCGTGCCCGCGGCGGTCGTGGGCGACGCAACGGTGCCCGTTCGTGGCCAGGAAGACCAGCTGGTCCTCCCAGGCGTCGGCGGAGAGCGGCCAGCCGTGGCTGAACACCACCGGCTGCCCGCTGCCCCAGTCCTTGTAGTAGATCCGCGTGCCATCCTTCGTCGTGACCGTGCTCATCGTCGGCTCCCTTCTCGGTCCTCGTTCCCGGTTCGTGGCCGTCGCGTCGTCGCCGGACAGGATCATCTTCCGCACGGGCCCACAGAACAACCACCCCCGGTCATGCGAGTGCGGCGCACGCGGCGAGCCAATGGCCGCGGGAAGCGTAACACGGCATGAGATTGGCGGTATCTCCTTCAATGGCGGTAAACGCACCCCCAGGAGCGCCATGAAGACTCTGTCCGACGTCCAGTTCTCGGTCCTCGACCTGTCGCCGATCCGCAAGGACGGGACGGCCGCCGAGTCGTTCCGGAACACCCTCGACCTGGCGAAGCACGCCGAGCGGTGGGGCTACCAGCGCTACTGGTTGGCCGAACACCACGGCATCCCCGGCGTAGCGAGCGCCGCGACGGCCGTCGTCATCGGCCAAGTGGCGGCCGTCACGTCCCGCATCCGTGTCGGCTCGGGCGGCATCATGCTCCCGAACCACGCCCCGCTCATCATCGCCGAGCCTTTCGGCACGCTCGCGTCCTTCTTTCCGGGCCGGATCGACCTCGGGATCGGCCGCGCCCCCGGCGGCGACCGCCGGACCGCCCGAGCGCTCAGACGTCATTTCGGGAGTGCCGACACGCTCGAACAGGACCTGGAGGAGCTGCGGGGGTACTTCCTGCCGGGCGGCCCGGGGCACGGCGTCCACGCCGTCCCCGGCGAGGGTCTCGACGTCCCAGTCTGGCTCCTGGGGTCGAGCGACTTTTCCGCTCGGCTCGCGGCCCGGCTCGGCCTGCCCTTCGCGTTCGCGTCGCATTTCGCCCCAGACTTTCTTTATCAGGCGGTCGCGCTGTACCGGCACGAGTTCGAGCCGTGCGGGGTGCTGGACCGCCCGCTCGTCATGGTGGGCGTGAACGCGGTGGCGGCGGACACGGACGAAGAGGCGCGGCGGCTCTTCACCTCGGTCCAGCAAGCGTTCCTCAATCTGGTGCGGGGCACGCCCGGGCTACTCCCGCCACCGGTTGAGTCGATGGACGGGCTTTGGAGCCCGGCCGAGCAGGCGCAGGTCGAGCGGATGACCGCGGTCTCGGCGGTCGGGTCGCCGGGCGCGGTGCGGCAGGCGCTCGAGGCGGTCGTGGAGTCGACCGGGGCGGACGAGCTCATTCTCGCGGGTCAGCTATACGACCACGCCGCCCGGCTGCGGTCGTTCGAACTTGTCGCGGGTGAGCGTGGCAGCTCACCCCTGGCCGTGCCCTGTGCAGCTGCGGATAACCCTCCTGGGCCGCGGGCACGGGCAAGGAGACCGAAGATGAAAGCGTACACGTTCGGTGGCGGCAGATTGACGCCGGGCATCGACGTCACGGACGATCCCAAGCTGAGGCAGATCGTCTTCCTCGGTGACTCTGCGGAGAATCGAACCTTGGAGAAGATCCCCCTGGACCGGAACAATCCCCCTGCGGTGCTCAAACGCCGCATCGTGGACGCAACCCCCGTCAACCGCGGATCGTCAGGCCTCGTGCTGGAACGCGGCGGCCCCTCGGACAAAAGCGTCCAGTTGAAGGCCGTCACCCGCTGCGGCACCACCAACACGATTAGGGGCAAGCCGTTGGTGGTGGCGAGGGGTCATGCCTTCGCCTACTTCAGTAACGTCGCAACCTGGGATTTCACCTTGGTGGTTCTTCATCCCGGCGACGCCCTTCGGGCAGTCGATGCCCTTGGCGCAGGGAACGTCCTCGTCTGCCACAACGACGGCACTCTCGATTGCCTCACCGTTGAGGACTACGAGCAGGCGATGGCCGTGCTGGCCTCTGGCGAGCACGAGTGCCCGCCAGGAGGATCGACTGCTCTGGCCGATTGACGTGACGGCCCGGTGAGCTTTAGCTTGTGCGTGCAACTGCCGTCGGAGGTTCACGTCCCCCGATCGTCGCACGCCCTGCTGGAACTCACTCTTGTCTTGGGCTGGTGAGCACCCTGAGCAGTCGTCTGTCCGTTACACCTGTGCCATCCCGCCGTCCACGGTCAGGTCGATCCCGGTCACGAAGCTGCTGTCGTCGGAGGCGAGGAACAGGGCGACCGTCGCGATCTCCTCCGGCGTGCCCAGCCGGCCGAGCGGCACCTTTGCAGCCAGCCCCGCCTTCACCCGGTCTACCTCCGTCTGGTTCTTCCCGAGGCCGTCGAGAATCGGCGTGTCGATCGGCCCGGGGCTGAGGGTGTTCACCCGGATCTTCCGCCCCTTCAGGTCGTTCGTCCACCCACGGGCGAACGACCGGACCGCCGCCTTGGTCGCGCTGTACACGCTGAACGCCTCCGAACCGGTGTACCCGGCGATCGACCCGTTCAGGATGACCGACCCGCCGTCCGGCAGGAGCGAAAGCGCCTTCTGGACGGTGAACAGAAGCCCCTTCACGTTGATGTCGAACAGTTTGTCGAAGTGGGCCTCGGTGACCTCGGCGATCGGCACGAACTCCCCCGCCCCCGCGTTCGCGAACACCACGTCCACCCGCCCGTGCTTCTCCCTCACGGTCGCGTAGAGGCGGTCCAGGTCGGCGAGATTCGCCACGTCCCCCCGGACCGCGGTAACGTTCGACTTGATCTCCTTCATAGCCGCGTCGAGTTCGGCCTGCCGTCGGCCGGTGATGTACACGTACGCCCCCTCCTTCACGAACAGCTTGGCGGTCGCGAGGCCCATCCCGCTGTTGCCGCCGGTGATGACCGCGACCTTGCCCTCGAGCTTGCCGGACATGACTGATCCTCCGAAACGAGTGGACCGAACCAGGAACGGGCCGCCAACGTGACGGCCCGGGGAGATCGACGCTTACGCCGCGTGGCGGTAGTCGGCCGTCAGCCGCTCGAGCCGGGCCTCGGTGTGGTTGGCCGTGCGGAGCTTGAGCACCTGGTATGTGACCCCGACGACGAACAGCCCAAGCAGGACGAGGCGGACCGGGATGAGCGCCGGGTCGGCCGGGCCGGAGGCGAACGGCCGGACGGTCGGGAACCGCTTGAGCGTCTCGGTGGTGAGGAACACCCAGAGCAGCAGATAGCTCGCCGACAGGGCCATCGTCTGCATGTATCCCGCCTTCCGCCAGGTGCCGCGCGGGGTGAGTGTCCCGACCGCAAGCAGCGCCAGGGTGACGAGGCCGAGGACCTGCCCCGGCGTGAAGCCGATGGTCAGGATGAACCCGAACCCGGTCACGGTGCCGGCGAGCATCGTGCCGACGTACCAGTTGCCGAGTCGGGTCTTCGGGTCGATCGCCCCGTGCCGGGCGTAAGCGGCGAGGCCGAACCCGACGGGCAGGACGCTCACGATCGTGTGCAGGAGGGTGAAGGCGGTCATGACTCTCTCCGGTTTGGCGGTTGCAACTTGCAACTGATTGGATATACTGTGAGTGTGGTTGCTTCTTGCAACCAGATCGTGTTTTTCTCGGAGGGGTCATGAAACGCACGAGCTTCGCGGCAGACACCTGCCCGGTCGCCCGGGCGGTAGACGTGGTCGGGGACTGGTGGTCGCTGCTCATCGTCCGCGACGCCTTCCTCGGCCGGCGGCGGTTCGGCGAGTTCCAGGCGGGCCTGGGGGTGGCGAAGAATATCCTTACGGAGCGACTCAAGAAGCTCGTCGCGGCCGGCGTCTTCGAGCAGGTGCCGGCCGCGGACGGGAGCGCCTACAGCGAGTACGCCCTGACCGAGAAGGGGCGCGGGCTCCTGCCGGTGCTCGTCGCGCTCGGCCAGTGGGGGGCGTGCGCAGACGCCGGGTTCACGGTCGTCGACCGGAAGAAGGGGAAGCCGGCCCGGCTCGAGTTCCGGTCGGCGGACGGACGCCCGCTCGCCGCCGGGGACGTGCAGCTGGTCCCGCCGTCGGGCAGGATCTGAGCCGGGGCCGGCCGACGGCCCGTAACCTGAACGGCGTGATGGGATTGACCGGTTGAGCACAAGGGGTGAGCGATGCGGTTCCTCGTGGTCGGGGCCGGTGCGACCGGCGGGTACTTCGGCGGGCGGCTGCTCGAGGCCAGGCAGGACGTCACGTTCCTCGTCCGCCTCGCCCGGGCGGAGCAACTCGCGGCGACGGGGCTTGCGATTGCAAGCCCGGCCGGCGACGCCACCTTCCCGACGCCACCGACGGTCCTCGCCGCAGACCTGCGGGAGGAGTTCGATACGGTGGTCTTGTCGTGCAAGGCCTACGACCTGGCCGGGGCGATGGACTCCTTCGCCCCGGCCGTCGGGCCGATGACGGCCGTCCTCCCTCTCCTGAACGGCATGCGGCACCTGGACGCGCTCGACGCCCGGTTCGGCGCGGACCGGATGCTCGGTGGGTCGTGCTTCATCTCGGCGAAGCTCGACGGCAAAGGGCGGGTCCACCACGTGAGTGACGTCCACCGTCTCGCGTTCGGGGAGCGGTCTGGCGGGCGCTCACCCCGGGTGGACGCGATCGCCGCGGCCATGGCCGGCGCAAAGTTCGAGGCCTCCGCAAGCGAGAACATCGTGCTTGAGATGTGGGAGAAGTGGGTGTTCCTCGCCACCCTTGCCGGGGTTACCTGTCTCACCCGCGCGGCGGTCGGCGACGTAGTCACGGCCGGAGGGGCGGACCTGGCGCTCGCCCTCCTGGAGGAGTGCCGGGCCGTCGCCGAGCGAGCGGGCTACCCGCCCCGTCCGGAGGCGATGGAGG
>Ga0247822_10001208_pt1 | contig 15571 bp, 14 predicted proteins | sample 13C_Cellulose_Da_FD_192423 | JGI IMG/M metagenome (GOLD analysis project Ga0247822, IMG submission 192423) | Soil microbial communities from agricultural site in Penn Yan, New York, United States - 13C_Cellulose_Day30 | ecosystem: Environmental > Terrestrial > Soil > Agricultural land | place...
GCGCCAGCCAGTGACCGAAGTTGCGCGCGTAGTCGCTGGTGTCGGCCGGCGCCACCGACAGCAGATGGACGATGGCGTCGTCGGGCAGCCGATCGAGCGCGTCGCGAGCCACGACGTCATCGAGCTCGTCGCGCACCCGGTCGTCGGTGAGCGCGATCAGGCGGCGCGGGCCCGGCGCCGCGGCCAGCACATCGGCGGCGAGCGCCAGACCGGCGTCGAGGTTCGAGCCGTTGCGCAGCGGCAGCGCGCGGGCACGGACCGCGGGCAGCAGGCGGTCGGCGGCGGTGGCCGGCTGCAGCGCGCCGAACACGCGCTGGGCGTGGCGCTGGTAGATGACGACGTCGAAGCGCGCGGTCGGCGCGCTGCCGAGCCAGGCGCGGATCAGGTCGAGCTGGGCGTCGACGCCGGCCTCGCCCATGCTCTTCGACGCGTCGATCACGAACACCACCGCCGCCCCGATCGGCGCCGGCGCCAGCTCGGCGCCGACGTCGACGGTCAGCTCCGACAGCCGGCCGGCGCCCGCCGGCGCGACCGCCAGCACGCTGCGGTGGCCGCGGGCGAGGCCGGCGTCGACCATCGCCAGGTGGTCGCCGCTCCACGCGTCTGCCGGCGCCTGCTGGGCGCACAGGTCGTCGGTGGTCGCGCCGAGCTCGTCGACCAGGGCGCTGGCGGCGACGACCCGGCCGGCGCCGGTCGGGCCGCGGACGGTCACGCGCGGCGGAGCGCCGGCGGCATCGCCACCGTCGTCCGACGGCTCGGCGGCGCCGGGCAGCGCGGCCAGCCAGCGGCCGTGGGCGTAGCAGACCGGGGCCTCCAGCTGGTACTCGACGGTGACCCGGCCGCGCGCCGGCACGAACAGCACGGTGAGCCGCAGCGGCGCGTGCACGCCGCCCTCGAGCAGCGCCGGCCCGCGCGCCGCCACGAACGGCGCCTCGACGAAGCGCTGGTAGCGCGCGCGGGCGTCCTCGGCGTCGAGCAACCGGCCGTCGAGCCAGCGACCGCCGGTGCTCACCCGCAGCCCGGTCGCGACCGCGCCCGCCGGCGCGTCGATCGTGATCTCGGCCTCGTCGGCGGTCGCCGACGGGTTGATCACGTCGTAGCGGACGGTGGTCCGCGCCAGCCGGTCGACGATCGCCACCTCGACCCGCGCCGGGCCGAGCGCCAGCGGCGCGGCGTGCATCCCCATCACGGTGTCGGCCGCGGCCACGCCGGCGGCGGCGGCCCCGCCCAGCCCGACCATCGCGACGGCGAGCCAGCGGCGCATGCCCGTCCGACAACCGGACGCGCCGTCGGTTCCGGAAATCGCCGGGTCAGACCAGCACGCGCAGCAGGTCGGGCGCGGGAGTCGGCGCCCAGCTTCTGCAGCAGGTTGCCGACGTGGAACTTGACCGTCCGCACGCTCAGCCCGAGCTCGCGCGCGATCATCTCGTTGCTCCACCCCTCGATCAGCAGGTCGAACACCAGGCGCTCGCGCGGCGACAGGCGGCCGTGGGTGGCGACCTCGTCGGCCCGCCGGCGCAGCACGTCGCGCGGCGTGGGCGCCACCGGCGCCGGCTCGGCCCCGACCGGGCCTGGCGACGCGAGCGCGCCCGAGCCCAGCAGCCGATCGGGCGGGATCCGCAGCGCCACGCCCCATGGCCGCCCGTCGACGACGAGGTCGTCGACCTCGACCGCCACCGCGGCGCCATCGGCGAGCTCGACCGAGAGCGCGCGCTCGCGCCGCCAGCCGTCGAGCCAGCGCGCGACGTCGTCACGATCGGGCCGATCGCCGCCGAGCGCCGTGCGGAACGCGCGGCTGGCGTGGACGCTGCCGTCGTGCCCCAGCGCGGCCAGCGCGTCGGGGACGTGGTCGAGCGCGTGCTCGAGCCAGGCCTCGGCGTCCGCCGCCGGCTCGTCGAGGAGCACGATGCCGACCAGGCACTCGTCGGGGCCGACCGGGGCGATCACGGCGCGCATCGGGCAGCCGAGCGCCGCGGTGTCGCGGGTCACCACCTCGCCGCAGGCGAGGCAGTCGGCCACCGCGCCGGCCAGCTCGTCGGCGATCGGCGCGGTCGACAGCCACGGCAGGACGGCGATCGCCGACCACCCGGCGCGGACGATCTCGTGCACCGCGTGGCGCGAGCTCCGCACGACCACGTCGAACGCCTCGAGCGCGTCCATCGTCAGCTCGCCCCCACCAGGCGGCTCAGCAGGTCGTGGCGCGACGTCGCGCCGGTCTTGTCGAGGATGTTGCGCACGTGGAACCGCACGGTCCGGATCGACCGGCGCAGCTCGCGCGCGATGCCGTGGTCGTCGGCGCCGCGGACGATCGCGCGCAGCACGTCGGCTTCGCGACCGGTGAGCCCGACCCGCGCCGCCAGGCGGTCGGCGACGGCGTCGCGCACCAGGGGCAGCAACGGGTCGGCCAGGCGGTCGCGGCGACACCACACCTGCTGGCGGGGATCGACCCGCGTGGTGACCAGGAGGAAGCTGCCCTCGGCCGGCCACACCGCGTGGCGCGCCGCCGCGACGTCGACGCCGGGGCAGCCGGCGCAGCGGTCCTGGTCGCCGGCGTAGCAGGCCTGCTCGCCGCCGGTCACCCCGGTGAGCGCGCTCGGGCTGGTCGCGATCAGCGCCAAGCTCGGGCCGCCCGTGCGGAACCGCCCCAGCGACCGGCGGATCATCCACAGGCTCCGCGTGCTGCCGCGCAGCTCGAGCGGATCCGGCCCCGGCCCCGGCAGCTGCCGCCGCAGCGGCGCCAGCTCGTCGAGGTCGCAGCCGACGCACGGGTCGCGCCCGATCAGGGCGGCGAATCGGCGGGTCGCGCGGGTCACGCGCCCGGTGTCGTCGATCACCCCGACGCCGACCGACGCCCGCTCGATCAGCGGCAGGAGCGCGGCCGCGCGCCGGCCGGCCGCCGGCCGAGCGCCCGGGACCAGCACGACCACCGCGCCGCCCACTACCCGCGGCCGCACCCGAGCCCGGACCGCGCGCCCGTCGGCGGTGATCACGTCGAGCCAGCCGGCGCCCCCGGCCGCGGCGGCGGCGACGCTGCGCTCGAACGCGGCCCGATGGTCGCCGGCGACCACCGCACCGACCGGCGCGCCGACGAGGTCGCCGGCCGCGGCGCCGACGGCGTGGTGCGCGATGACCCGGCCGGCATCGATCCACAGCACCTCGACGCCGGCGCGCTGCACCATCGCGCGCGCCCACGCATCGTCACCGCGGTTACGATCGGTCGGGTCGATCACGCCTGTTCGCGCTGGGTCGACGCCAGCATCGCGAACGCGAAGCCGAGCGAGGCAGCTCGCGACACCGCGAGCCAGCAGGTCCCCGCACCCGACGAAGTCCCGACCAGCCACGCCTCGCCCAGGTCGACCGCGAGCGCCCCGCCGCCGGGCGCACGATCGGCGAAGCAGCCGTCGACGGCCGGCGCGACCATGGGCGCCAGCAGCTGCGCGCGACCGGCCAGGCGCGCACCGAGCGCGGGGTCGCGAGCGAGGCCGCGCGGTGGCACGTCCCCGGAGCTGATGGTCAGGCAGGCCAGCACGTCGTCGGTCGCTCCAAGAGTAGCCTGACAAGTCCGGCGTTGATCGGGCGTCGGCTCGGCGAGCACCGCCTCGACGTCGTCGGCAGCCGGCCCGACCACCGGCCTGGCGACCGCCTTGATCGCGTCGTGGACCGCGGCGATCCGGGTCCGGCCGGGCACCGCGGCCAGCAGCCAGCGGCGCGCGCCGTCGGGCGCGATCACGATGGCGCCACCGAGGCTTCGGACCACGGCGGCCACCGCGCCGGCGTCGGTCAGCGCCCGGCCCAGGTCGCGCGCTGCCGCGAACCGGCGGGCGCCGCGCTCGTCGCCGACGATCTCCACCTTTTCACCGTCGAGCTCGACCTCGGCGGCCCACGCGAGATCGGGCACCCGCGAGGTCAGGGCCTGCAGGGTGGTGGCGTCACCCGCGTCCTCGGTCGGGATCAGCTCGTCGAGGGCGAAGGTCCACTCCTCGTCGTAGCTGGTGGCGCGAGGCAGGAACACCGCCGGCACGCCGTCGAGGGCGAACAGGGCGTCGAGCACGTTGTCGAGCTGAGCCCGCAGCGCCGCGATCACCTCGGCGCGCGTCGCCAGCCCCCACGCGACCAGGGTCTCGCCGAACCGCCGGCCGGTGCGGCGGCAGTCCTCGATCACCTCGCGCAGCGCGTCGGGATCGATGCCCGACCGCTCCTGGAGATAGTGGCCGAGCACCCGCGCCGCCGCCGAGTTACTGCCCCAGGCCAGTCGGCCGCGGAACAAGAACAGGTGGATCTCGATCCCCTGCCCACAGGCGATCAGCTCGCCGGTCGCCTGCGCCGCCGCCAGCCGGCGCAGTTCCTTCACCATCGACGACGGGGAGGTCGGCGCAAAACGGCCGAGGTCCATTCTCACGCCCAGCCTACGCCGCCGCGTCCGGGTTGCGAACTGATCCCGGGTACAGGTGGATTGCACGATCCGACAGTACCGGTCGGATGGGCGGCCATGGCACAGCCGAACTCACGTGGTGGGGGACACGTTTGTGGACCACGTACCGGCTCAGCCTTGTCCGGAGGTCTGGCTGGACGTCCTCGTCGGCCTGGCCGGCGCGGGCGGCGCGATCCGATCCGGGCTCCTGCTCGACCTCGGCCCGACCGAGCTCGCCGACCTCGGCGCACGTCTGCGCGCACACCTCGACCACATGCTCGCAATTCTGACCGAGATCGAGGCGACCTACGCCTCCGACGACGACGTGACGGTCGACGAGTGGGAGAGCCTGTTCGCCGACCACGCGATCAGTGGGCGCCGGCCGGCCCGCGCTGCCGATGACATGGTCGGCGATGCCTGCTTCGCCGCGCGCTCGGATCTGCGCCGCGTCCTGGCCCAGGCCGGCGCCGCGCGCGACCCCGCCGACTGGATCAGCCGGGCCGCGCGCAAGCTCGCCCGCGCGGCGATCGCCGTCTGCGAGGCGGTGTGCGCGACCGAGGGCCTGCCGTCGCGGGTCGGCGAGCTGCGCCTGGCCCAGGTCGCGGCCGCGGTCGGCGTGCGCGCGATGTACGCCAAGCTCCGCGACGCCGTCGCCGGGCCCGATCCCGACGACCTGATCGCGATGGTCCGGACCATCCGGCTGGCCGGCACCTCGCTGGCCAAGATGATCGGCTCGCCGTGGTTCTGCGACGCGCGGGTCGAGGATCGCCGCACCATCATCGGCCTCCAGCGCCGGCTGGTGGCGTGGATCCGCAGCCCGGTGCTGGCCGCCGGTCGCGAGCTGCTGAGCGACCTGCGCACCACCGCCGACCTGCTGCTGCGCATCAACCTGCGCCAGGAGCTCCAGCTCCACGACGCGCGCCGGCTGGCCGCCGCGCGCGCCGAGCTCGCCGCCGGCGGCGCACCCGCGACGGTGCTGCCGTGGCTGCGCGATCTGCGCGGCCGGTCGGCCGAGCTCGACCGCGCCGTCGCCGCCGGGCTCGCCGATCGCGACCCGGCCGCGTTGATCGACCTGCTCGACGGGATCGCGTGCGCGCTCCCCGAGCCCCCGTGACCCGCCCGCAACCCGAAGAGGAGACCCCGCATGTCCCTGGATCAAGCGCTCGCCGATGTCATCAAGAACGTGCCCGAATGCCTGGCCGCCGGCTGGGTCGACATGAGCACCGGCATGCTGCTCGGGGTCAAGACCGTCGACAGCCACCCGCAGGAGATCCTCGACATGGTCGCCGCCGCCACCGGCGATCTGTTCCAGGGCTCGAACGTCAGCGCGATCGAGAGCATGTGGAGGCGCGCGCGGGGTCAAGGACGACGGTAACCACTACTTCCGCCAGGTGATCGTGCTGTCGGAGAACCTGATCCACGTGTTCCTGCGCGGCCAGAAGGCCCAGGATCAGGTGCTGGTCTGCGTGGCGCGGATCTCGGCCAACCTCGGCATGGTTCTGACCAAGGCCCGCACCGAGCTGTCTCGCGTCGAAGCCAAGGCCTAGGTGATCCGGCGATGGCCCACGTCGACTCCCGGACCGGCGACGTCGTCCTGCGCGTCGTCTACGACGGCTGCCCGTACGCCGGGAAGACGACCAACCTGGCCCGCCTGTGCGATCGCATCACGCTGGTCAGGCGCGGCCCGATGTCGTCGCCCGACAGCCGCGGGCCGCGCACCGAGTACTTCGACTGGGTCGAGGTGACCGGCGGATACCTCGGCGGCCGGCGGGTCCGCAGCCAGGTGGTCAGCGTACCCGGGCAGCCCGAGCTGTTGCACCGGCGCCGCTACCTGCTCGACGCCGCCGACGTGGTCGTGTTCGTGATCGAGGCGACCGCGTCCGGAGCCGCGGCCGCCGCCGACAGCCTGGCCGCGCTGCGCCGGATCGTCGGCCGGCTGGGCGAGGCCGGCGGCGCGCCGGTGCGGGTGGTGATCCAGGCCAACCATCAGGATCGCCCCGACGCCCTCGCGCCCGACGAGCTGCGCGCCCGGCTCGGGCTCGAGCCCGGCGATCCGGTGATCGCGGCCCAGGCGGTCGCGACCATCGGCGTGATCGAGACCTTCACGATCGCGGTCCAGCTCGCGGTCGCCCGCGCCCGGGCGCTGATCGACGGTGGTCGGCTGGTCAGCGAGGCCAGCGCGACCGCCGACACGCTGCACGCGGCGCTGCGCCAGCACGCGGTCGAGGCCGAGCGGGCCGCCGAGCCGGCGCTGCTGCCGCCGCCACCCGAGCCGCTGCCGCCGCCGCCGGTCGACGTGCCGGCCGGCCTGGTCTGGCCGCCGGTGCGCGGGCGGGCGACGCTGGCCGAGCTGGCCGGGTGCCGGCTCGCGCCGGTGACGCCGCGGCGCCGGTGGGCCGGCCCCGGCGTGCTCGAGGCCGCCGGCGACGGCTGGATCGCGCACGTCGGCCCGCTGCTCCTCGATCTCGACGCGGTCCGGCTGCGCCTGCTCGCGCTGGTCCAGGATCAGGTCCGGCTCGGCGCGGCGGCGCCGGCGCGGCGGGTGATCGCCGCCGCCGAGGCGCCGGGCGGCTGGCGGATCTGGGTCGTCACCGCCGCCCTGCCCACCCTCGGCGAGCTCGGCGCCCCCGCCGGCGACGAGCGCGCCGCCGCGCTGGCGCAGCTGCGCGCGGCCGCGCCGCCCGCCCTGGCGGCGCTGATCGGCGCCGACACCGTCGGGGTCGAGGACGGCCGGCTGGTCGTGCTGGCGTTCGCCGGCGAGCCCGACGAGAGCGGGCGGTGAGCCTCATCGAGCTCCGCCAGGTCAGCCTGGGCTACGGCGGCGACACCGTGCTGGCCGAGCTCGACTGCGCGATCGCGGCGCGGGGCGTGACCGTGCTGATGGGCCCGGCCGGCGTCGGCAAGAGCACGCTGATCCGGACCCTGGCCCGCCGCGCCGAGATGGTGCCGTCGTTCTGGTACGAGGGCGAGCTGCGGGTCGCCGGCCGCGACCTGCTGCGCGACCACACCGTCGACGAGGCCCAGCGCATGGTCGCCTGTTTCGGCCAGAAGGCCCGGCTGTACGCCGCGTCGGTCGCCGACAACCTCACCCTCGGCGTCGCCGCCGACGAGCGGGCCGAGCGCATCCGCCGCATCCTCGATCGCTGGGAGCTCGGGCCCGAGCTGGCCGGTCGGCTCGGCGTCGCGGTCAGCGCGCTGCCGCTCGGCCTGCAGCGCCGCATCCGCCTGGCCCGGCTCGCCGAGGACGCGCCGCGCGCCATCCTGCTCGACGAGCCGACCCGCGACCTCGCCGCCGACGAGAAGGCCGCGCTGCACGCGATGATCGAGGAGCTGCGCCGGACCACCTGCGTGGTGCTGGCCACCCACGATCAGGAGGAGGCGCGCCGGCTGGCCGATCACGTGCTCCTGCTGTCGGGCGGCCGCCTGCTGGTCGCCGAGGACGCGTCCGGCTTCTTCGCCGCGGGCGATCCGATCGTCCGCCGCTTCCTGCGCGACGGCACCTACTGGCCGGAGCAGGCGGTGCGCCCGGCCCCGGCGCGGCCGCGCCCGCTCGAGCCGACCGGGTTCCGCTGGCTGGTCCCCGGCCGCATCGCCGGCATGGCCCGGCCGGGCCTGCTCCGCGATCTCGACGACGAGCTGCGCGCGCTGGCCGAGCTCGGCATCCGCCACCTGGTCACGCTCGAGGAGCACCCGCTCGACGGCGACGCGGTCGCCGCCCACGGCCTGGCGCCGCGCCACGTCCCCATCGCCGACATGGCGGCGCCGAGCGTGACCGACGCGGTCGCGCTGCTGGCCTGGCTCGACGACTGCCGGCAGCGCGGCGAGCCGGTCGCGCTGCACTGCAAGGCCGGCCTCGGCCGCACCGGCACCCTCCTCGCCGCCTACCTGCTGTGGCGCGGCGCGACCGCGCTGCACGCGATCGAGGAGGTCCGCTCGATCAACCCGTACTTCGTGCAGTCCGAACGCCAGGTGGCGTTCCTGCTCGAGCTCCAGGCGGCGCTGCGGGGGGGCGCCGTCGGGACCGAACCCGCGACGACTGGACGCCCCACCGAAGGAGAGCTCAATGGGCAAGATCGATGACGTCCTGAAGTCCGTGGTCGAGAAGGTCGACGGCGCCGTGGCCTGCGGCGTGGTCGACCTCGACAGCGGCATGCTGCTCGGGATCCACAACAGCGCCAACTACACCCAGGCGCTCAACGAGATCGTCGCCGGCGCGACCATGGACATGTTCCGCGGCCCCAACATCAGCCGGATCGAGCAGATGGTGCGCGCCCACCGCGGCCAGCCCGAGAACGGCGAGCACTACTTCGACGAGATCCACATCACCTCGCGCCACAACTTCCACTTCGCCAAGACGATCAAGTCCGGCCGCTACGTGCTGATGCTGGTGACCAAGAAGACCACCAACATGGGCCTGGGCTGGGCCAACCTCCGCCAGGTGATCCCGTCGATCGAGCCGCTCCTGCCGTGACCGTGCGGCGCCGGCTCAGCGGCCGTCGCGCAGGCGCTGCCCGAGCTCGGCGGGCAGGCCGGCGGCGGTCAGCGCGCGCACGGTCGCGTCGATGTCGTAGGCGACCCGGACGATGCGCACCGTGCGGCGGTCGGGGTCCCACAGCGCGAACGACGCGCGCGGATCGCCGTCGCGCGGCTGGCCGACCGAGCCCGGGTTGATCAAGGTGCACCCGGACGCCGGCAGCTCGACCTCGCCGGCGACCTCGGCGGCGACGCCGTGGATCGCCGGCGTGTGGGTGTGCCCGAACCAGCCGACCGCGCCGGGGATCAGCCCGGCGCTGGCGGCGAACGCGGCCAGGTTGGCGGCGGCGGTGGTCGCGGTGACGTAGCCGATGGTGGCGGCCGGGTGGGTGTAGCAGCCGTGCACGGCCTGGCCCCACGGCCGGTACAGCCGCGCCGGCCAGCTCGCCAGGAAGGCGCGCGCCGCGGCCGACAGGCGCTCGCCGGTCCAGCGCTGGATCGCGCGCGCGACCGAGCCGGCGTGGTGATCGTCGCCGGTCAGCGCGCCGAGGTCGTGGTTGCCGAGCACGCCGGCGCAGCCGGCCTCGGCGAGCAGCCCGACGCACTCGTCCGGCTCGGCGTGATAGCCGACCACGTCGCCGAGGCAGAGCAGGCCGTCGACCCGGTGGCGGCGCACCTCGCCCAGCACCGCGCGCAGCGCCGGCAGGTTGGCATGCACGTCGGCGATCACCGCGATCACGTCAGCGCCTCGAGCCGCGCCCGGACCCGGTCGACCCACGGCGCCGAGCCCGGTCGCAGCACCGCGGCGCTGGCCAGCCGGGCCGGCAGCGCGAGCTCGCCGATCGCCGCCGGGGTCAGCGCCAGCTCGTCGCAGAACCGATCGCCGTACGCGGCCAGGATCTCCAGCGGCGCGCCGGGGTACTCGGTCAGGCGGGCGACGAACGCGTCCTCGACCCCGAGGGCGCCGTGGCTGCGCCCGACGTCGTCGTCGAGGTAGCGCAGCCGGCCACCCTGGACCGCGAAGTTGGCCGGGTTGGGATCGAGCAGCAGGCCGTCCTCGACCGAGCGCCGGACCGTGACGCCCAAGGCGTGGGCGAACGCCAGCAACGAGCGCCGCAGCGCAGCCCAGGCGCCGATCGCGGCGGCGCCGTCGAGGCGCTCGCGCAGGGTGACCAGGGTCGGCGCGATCGTCCACAGCCGCAGCCGGTGGTCGGCCTCGCGCAGCACGGCGAGGATCGACCGGACCGGCGTCAGCGTCCCCAGCGCCCGCTTGAGCGCGGCCAGCTCGGCGAGGGCGGCGAGCGCGGCCGGCTCGTCGTCGTGCTCCCGCGAGCGGCGGCACTTGAGGAACCAGCCGTCGTGCTGCCAGAACTCGCCGTCGGCCCTCCCCGAGCCGGCGCGCGGGCCTTGGACGCCGACCAGGTCGGAGCGCACCGTCAGCCGAGCGCCGATCAGGCCGTCGACGACGCGCCGGCTCGGCTCGTCGGCCGGGTCGACCTCGACCACGGCGGCCCCGGCCAGGCGCGCGGCGCCGTCCATTCCCGTCAGGTTCGCACGGGGCCGACGCCACCGACCACTGGCCGGCGGGACAGGTCGACCTGCCGCGGCCGCCCGGCGTCAGGCGCGCATCAGCTCGGCGCAGCGCTCGCCGATCATCAGGGCCGGGGCGTTGGTGTTGCCGCCGGTGATGTTCGGCATGATCGACGCGTCGGCGACCCGCAGGCCGTCGATGCCGCGGACCTTCAGGCTGGGATCGACCACGGCGCGCTCGTCGACGCCCATCCGACAGGTGCCCACCGGGTGGTACACCGTGTGGATACGGTTGGGCAGCTCGCGAGCGAGCGCGGCCTCGTCGCGGAAGTCGGGCCCGGGCAGCAGCTCGCTGGTGACCACGCCCTGCAGCCGCTTGTGGGCCATCACCTCGCGCACCAGCTTCATGCCGTCGAGCAGGAAGCGAGCGTCGTCGGGCTCGGCCAGGTAGTTGGGATCGATGAGCGGCGCGTCGGTCGGGTCGGCCGACGCCAGCTTCAGCTCGCCGCGGCTCTTCGGGTAGATGAGCGTCGGCATCACGGTGATCGCCGGGCGGGTGTCGACCACCGGCCGCACCGGCTTGTCCTGGTTGGGCGACGGGTACGACCACGGCAGCGTGTGGATCTGCAGGTCGGGGTGCCCGTTGGCGTACTTCGAGCGCACGAAGCCGGCGCCCTCGAACACGGTGCGGCCGAACCAGGTGTCGCCGCGGGTCGCCTCGGCGACCATCCCGCCGAGGAAGTGCAGCGGCGTGCCGCGGTGGATCGCGGTCGGCGCCAGGAACGTCATCGGCACGAACAGGTGATCGTGGAGGTTCTGGCCGACCGGCAGGTCGGCGACGACCTTCACGCCCTTCTCGCGCAGGTGGGCGGCCGGGCCGACGCCCGACAGCATCAGGATCTGCGGCGAGCCGACGACGCCGGCGGCCAGCACGACCTCGCGGGTCGCGCGCACCACCGTCGGCCCGTTGCGCCCGATCAGCTCGACGCCGACCGCGCGCGTGCCCTCGATCACCACCCGGCCGACCGTGACCCCGGTCTCGACGGTCAGGGTGCCCGGCCGCCGGGTGCCCAGGTAGGCGTGCGACGCGCTGAAGCGCAGGCCGCCGCGCGCGCTCATCTGGAAGATCGTCGCGCCCTCCTGCGACGCGCCGTTGTAGTCGTCGTTGATCGGCACGCCGAGCGACTCGCTGAGCGCCTCGATCCACGCGTGCGACGCCGGGGTCAGCCCCTTCTGGCGGGTGACCGCGATCGGCCCCCCGGCGCCGCGCAGCGCGCTGGCGCCGCCCTCCCAGTCCTCGAGCCGCTTGAAGCTGGGCAGGACGTCGTCGTAGCCCCACCCGGCGCAGCCCTCGGCGGCCCAGCCGTCGTAGTTGCTGCGGTGGCCGCGCACGAACAGCAGCCCGTTGATCGAGCTCGAGCCGCCGAGCACCTTGCCGCGCACGGTCGGGATGCGCCGGCCGAGCGCGTGCTTCTGCGGGACCGTGTAGTAGCCCCAGTCGAACTTCTTCTTGATCTGCGGCACGGTGTGGACGATCGAGATCATCCCGGGGATACGCAGGAACCGCGATCGGTCGGGGCCGCCGGCCTCGAGCAGGAGGACGCTGGCCCCTCCCTCGGCGAGGCGGTTGGCGACGATGCACCCGGCGCTCCCCGCGCCGACGACGATGTAGTCAGCTTCCTTCACGCCGCGAGTGAAACATGTTTCACCCGCGAATAGAACATGTTCTTGCCGGGAGTCGCGGGCGGGGCGTCAGTACGCGCCGCCGAGCCACAGCCCGAGGTTGTGGAAGGTGTCGGTGCCCTCGGCCGCGACGTACATCGGGTTGTTGTCGCGCGGCTCGAAGGTCCACGCGTAGCGGACCAGCGCGTACTCGGCGCCGATCTCGAGCCGGCCCCGCCACAGCCGGGCCGAGGCGCCCAGGCGGGCCGCGAAGCCGTCGGCGTTGGCGGCCTTGAACCGGCCCTCGAGATCGCCGCCGCCGGCGACCAGCCGGTTCTCGATCCCGGCCCAGCCGGTGACCGGGCCGAGCGCGCCTTCGCCGCGCACGCCGATGCGCAGGGCGTGGTAGTCGACGTCGGGCAGCGCGTAGGCGAGGTCGCCGCGGAAGTTGTAGAGCAGCGCGGCCCAGCCGACGTCGAACGCGATCGCGGCGCGGGCGCCGAGGCCGAGCCGGTAGCGCACGCCGGCCTCGAGCTCGCGCTGGTTGTAGTTGGCGGTCTCGGTGGCGCGGGTCGCGGTGTCGGTCGGCGTGATGCCGGCGGCGACCACGAGGGTGAGCGGCCAGATCCGCCACGCCGGCTTCGACGTGCGCCACGGCGCGACCTCGGCCTCGGCGCGGACCATCGGCCGGGCGTCGCTGGCGAACGGCGCGGTGTACAGGTCGTCGGGCACGCCGGCGTAGTCGAACCGCCGCCAGATCACCTTGCTGCCGAGGCGGACGATCGCCAGCGGCGGCCGCGGCCCCTTGGGTCCGGCCGGCGGCGGCGGCGCCTCGGGCAGATCGTCGAGGCTGACGGTGACCTCGTGCTGCTGCCCGCCCTCGAGCTCGATCCACTGCTCGAAGGGCTCGCGGCCGGCCATCGTCACCTGGACCTGGTGGGCGCCGGCGTCGACCTCGATGCGGATCGGCAGCGCGCCGCGGTCCTTGCCGTCGACCAGGACCCGGGCGTCGGGAGGCGCCGAGCCCTTGACCTCGAGCATCGCCTTGCCCGCCGCCAGCGACACCACCAGCCGGGTCGTCAGGCTGGCCTTGGGCCCCTTGAGGTCCTCGACGATCAGGGTCTCGAACGCCGGGACGTGGCCGTCGAGCTCGACGATGACCACGTACTCGCCGGGAGCGAGCTCGAGGTCGAGCGGGGTCTGCCCGACCGAGCCCTGCTCCTTGTCGCCGAGGTAGACCTCGGCGCCGGGCGGCTCGCTGTCGATGTGGACCGGCCGCCCTTTACCGGCCGCCGCAGACGGGACCGCGCCCGGCGCGGCGATGATCACCAGCGCGAGCGCGACGAGCGCGACCAGGAACCGTGGCACGGCGCGATGATATGCCATCCTCGCCACGATGGCGGCATCGTTGTCCGCACCCCGGACGGGTGATCCATGGGCAGGGTGACGGCGATCGCACGGGTCGCGCTGTTCGCGTTCGGCGTGGCCTTGATCACCAGCCGGGTCGGGCTGGTCGTCCACGAGCTGGTCGGCCACGGCGCGGTCGCGGCCGGGTTCGGCGCCGACCTCGACACCTGGCGGCTGTACTGGTTCGCCGGCGGCTGGATCGGCTACCAGAAGGCCGGCGGCTGGACCTGGACCAGCGCCCTGATCGTCCAGCTCGGCGGGATCGCGGTCGAGCTGCTGGTCGCGGCCGCGCTCGCGGTGGCCGCCCGCCGGCGGCGCGGCACCGTCGCGACCGCGCTCGCCGGGGCCGCGCTCGGCCTGGCCCTCCACGCCGGGCTGTACCTGGTCACCGGGACCGCCGACGGCTTCGGCGACGGCACCCTGCTCCACCGCCGGCTCGGGGAGGCCCGCCTCGCGGTGGTGGTGGTCGCGACCGCCGCCCTGTGCGGGCTCGGCTTCGTCGGCGCCCGCCGCCTCGCCGGCGCGGTCGGCGCCTGGCTGCCGGTCGGCTCGCGCGCCGGCCGGGTGATCGCGCTCGCCGTCGCCCTCGCCGCCGCCGGCGGCGCCCACGCCGGCCTGGCCGTGGTCGAGACCCGGGCGCGGCCGAACCCGACCTATCGACAGATCATGGCCACCGAGCGCGACCGGCTCATCGCCCGCGACCTCGAGCGGTGGGCCACGATCGAGCGGGCGCGCGGCCACGCCCCGGCGCCGGCCGCGGTGGCGGCCGAACGCCGTCGCCTCGAGCGCGAGCGCCCCGACCGCCGCCTCGCCCCGCTGCTGGTGCTGGCGGTCGCGGCCGCCGTGATCGCCGGCGCGGTCATCGGCGCCGCCGCTGGCGAAGCGCGGCAAAGCGCGGCGCTCCGCTGGCAGGCCGCGGCGTGGGCGGTCACGGTCGCCGCGCTGTCGTCTCTGGTGGTCGGTGTCCTCGACGCGCTCGCTCCCAAGTAATGTTAGTGTCGCGCCGATGGACAAGCGTGCCCGCGATGTCATCGCGGGGGCCTTGCGGCCCAACGATCCGCGGCGGTTCCTGGTGGAGGCGATGATCGGCGCGATGGACGCCGACGGCACGCTCGACGATCGCGAGCGCGCCGCGCTCCAGCACGCGCTCGACACCCACGAGATGTTCTCCGGCCTGTCGGCGGCCAACCACAAGATGCTGCTCGAGCTGGGCCACGACGCGGTCAAGTTCGCCGGCGGCGCGATCGCCCGGGTACCGGCCATCGCCAGGGGCCTGCCCGCCCGCCTCCACCGCATCACCGCGATGGCGATGGCGTGCGAGATCGTGTGCGCCGACCAGGACGTCGCCCAGGTCGAGCTGGCCTACCTCGAGAACCTGCGCCTCGCGCTGCGCATCGCGCCTTACCAGGCGCAGGAGATCTTCGCGGCGGCGCGCGACGGCCGCGCCCTGCGCTACCTCGACGATCAGCTGCTCCGCCTGCGCAGCCTGGTGCCGGTGCTGATCGAGGTGTTCACCGTCCGCGCCCTGACCCTCGGCAAGCTCGGCGACACCCACCGGTTCGAGCTGCGCGACTTCCTCGGCGCCATCCCCGACATGGCGCTGCGCGAGCACGAGCTCGAGGGCCTGCTCTACCAGGCGTTCAAGCGGCCGCGCGCCGGCCTCGGCGTCGAGGCCGAGCTGGCCCAGATCGCCACCGGCCTGCCCGACCCGGTCGATCGCTACTGGATGGTCGTCTACGCCATGTGCGCCGAGCCGACCTCCACCCTCGCCCGCTGGCGGTTCATCCCGTTCCTCGCCCTGATGCAGCGCGCCTTCGAGATCGTCGACGCCGACATGGAGCTGGCCGCGACCGACGCCGCCGGCTTCCCGGCCAGCCTGCCGCGACCGCAGTAGCGAATCGCAGCGGTCACTCGTGGGGCACGGGGGCGGTCACGGGCGAGGCTACTCGCCGGCCTTCTCGCCACCGCCGCCGCCGTCGCCCTTCGCCGCCTCCTTGCTGCCGACCACCGTCAGGTTCATGCCCACCTGCACGGAGACGTTCTTCCCGTCGATCGGGACCCCCAGCGAGCCGCAGGCGAGCGCACAAC
>Ga0247822_10001209_pt1 | contig 15570 bp, 15 predicted proteins | sample 13C_Cellulose_Da_FD_192423 | JGI IMG/M metagenome (GOLD analysis project Ga0247822, IMG submission 192423) | Soil microbial communities from agricultural site in Penn Yan, New York, United States - 13C_Cellulose_Day30 | ecosystem: Environmental > Terrestrial > Soil > Agricultural land | place...
CTTCCTGCGGCCATCCCTTGCAGGTCAGTGCGGTGCCGTGATCAGCACGTACGACACGTGGGCCGCTCATGGCCGCACCCCGAACCGACCCTCGCCGATGGCGACGGCCAGCCGCTCGATGTCCGGCCCGAGCACGCGATCCTCGACGAGCGCCGGCACCAGCGCGCGCACGGCGGCATAGGCGCGCTCGACGCCGACGCCCGCACGCAGCGGCCGCCGCGACTCGAGTCCCTGCGCGCCGCACATCAGCTCGACCGCGATCACGTGCCGCAGGTTGTGCAGGATGCGCCGCAGCTTGATGGCGGCGCCCATCGCCATCGGCACCACGTCCTCCTTGTTGCCGTCGGTGGGAATGGTGTCCACGCTCGCGGGATGCGAGAGCACCTTGCACTCGCTGGTGATCGCGGCCGCGGTCACCTGCGCCATCATGAAGCCCGAGCTCACGCCGGCCGTCGTGGAGAGGAACGGCGGCAGCCCCTCGTTGAGGTCGGGATGCACGAGCCGGTCGGTGCGGCGCTCGCTCATGGCGGCGAGGTTGGTCATGGCGATCGCGAGCACGTCGAGTGCCATCGCCACGGCCTGTCCGTGGAAGTTGCCGCCGGAGAGCATCGTGCCGTCGTCGAACACCAGCGGGTTGTCGGTCGCGGCGTTGAGCTCGGTGGCGATCAACCCCTCGGCGAACCGCATCGCCTCCAGCACCGGGCCGTGCACCTGCGGCATGCAGCGCAGCGCGTAGGCGTCCTGCACGCGCGCGTCGCCCTCGCGATGCGACTCGCGGATCTCACTGTCGGCCAGCAGCTCGAGCAACAGCGCCGCGGACTCCATCTGCCCGCGCTGGCCGCGCGCGGCGTGGATGCGCGCGTCGAACGCAGCCGGCGTGCCGAGCAGCGCCTCGAGCGAGGTCGCGCCGGCCATGTGCGCCGCTTCCCAGCAGCGCTTGGCCTCGGCCAGCGAGAGCGCCGCGATGGCCGTGTGCGCCTGCGTGCCGTTGATCAGCGCGAGGCCTTCCTTGGGACCGAGCACCACGGGCTCGAGCCCGTGCGCGCGGAGCACGTCGGCGGCGGGGCCGACGCGCGTGGCCGCGCCATCCGACTCGCCGCCGGCCTCTCCGCCGCCGTGGCGGGCGGGATGCTGAAGCTCGCCTTCGCCGATCAGCGCGAGCGCAAGGTGCGCCAGCGGCGCGAGGTCGCCGCTCGCGCCCACCGACCCCTGCTCCGGCACCGACGGATGAAGCCCGGCGTTCAGCATCGCACAGAGCAGCTCCGCCAGTTCCGGACGCGCGCCGCTGAAGCCCTTGGCGAGCACGTTCGCTCGGAGCAGCATCATGGCGCGCACCTCGCGCGCCGGGAGCCGCGGGCCGACGCCGGCGGCATGGCTGCGCACGAGGTTCACTTGCAACTGCGCGAGCTGGTGAGGCGGGATCGCGAAGTCGGAGAGCTTGCCGAAGCCTGTCGTCACGCCGTACACGGCCTCGCCGCGCGAGGCGATGCCCTCGACGATGCCGCGCGTGGCCAACATGCGCTCGCGAGCCGCCGGGGCGAGCCGCACCTCGCGCCGCTGCTCGGCGACGGCGACCAGATGGTCGATGGTGAGCGAGGAGCCGTCGAGGAGAAGCGGGGATGCTTTTTCAGGAGTCACGGCGATGCGCTTTTTTCGGGAGGAACGGAGGAATTCAGGGCGGTGGGGTGCCCAGCGGCGGACGATAGGTCTGCCGGTCGTAGTCCAGCTTGATCTCGGGCTGCGCCTTGAGCGATATGAAGAATGTAAATGCGAAGTTGCCGTTCGGCCCCTGCGAGAACCCGAAGATGGCGCGCCAGTCGTGCAACTCGCGCTGCAGCGTGACCACCTGCATCGCGAACTCGGACTCCTCGACGTCGTACATCGTGTTCCAGGCGGCCGCCCATTTCGGCGTCAGGTTGAAGCTCGTGCGGAGCCCCACCGACGTCGTCGGGCGCACGCGGAAGAAGGTGCCGCCCTCGGTGGTGGGGTTCTGGCCCACCTGGTTGGACGCCGTCTGCTCCGCGTTGAACACGCAGGTCTCGTACTGCGGCAGCCCGATCAGCCCGGCGCACTGCACGGCCGGATCGAAATCCACCACGCGACCGCCGACCGGGGGACGCTGTCGCTGCGAACTCACGGTGAACGCGGCCTGGAACCCCTGCCCCGAGGGTATCTCGGAGATGCCCTCACGCGCCCGCGTGCCGGTCGTCGCGCCCATCGCCTGCGGCGCGCCAAAGGCGTCTTCGGTGCCGTCGCCCGGCAGTGCGCCGGCCCGTACGTCCGGGCGTCCCGTGGCGGAGCTGGAGCGATAGCCGAACAGCCGTCCGATGCTGCGGACTATCGTAGAGTTCTCGGTGAGCGAGAAGGTGGCGCGCACGGACTCGCGATACGGCGAGAACTTGGCGGTGTCGCTGACCGGGTTGCCCTGGAAGAGCGAGTAGTCCACGCCGAGGTCGAAGCCCGGCAGCAGGTCTGAACGGAAGGTGTAGCCCCAGCGCTCCGTGGCGAAACCGGTGCCGCCGGTCTGGCGCTTGCGCTCGAAGTCGTAGACGAGCGGCGTGAACTGTATGGACGCGAGGCGAACCTTCTCGCCGTCGCCGAGCGCGGTCGAGGTGGTGTCACGGCGGCTCCCCATTCTCGCCTCGATGTTCGTCGCGAGGCCGAACGACAGGCGGTTCTGCGCAAGGCTGCCCAGGTACCCGTCCGCCTTGCTCTTGCCGAGGGCGTTCAGGAACTCCTCGCTGACCTCCGCCGTGGGCGAGTAGCTCCACGAGAGCGACGGGGAGAGCGCGTGACGGATGCGCTCGATGTTGCCGATGCCCGGATAGAGCCGGAACACCGTGGGCGAGGTGGCCAAGGCATACGAGACGCGCTTGTTCTGCGAGACCCACTCGCCGGCCGTGCGCTCGCTGCGCACGAGGTATCCCGAGCCCTCGACGTTGGCGAGGCTCACGGACGGCGCGAGGTTGAACGTCCCCTGCAGGAACTGCGGCAGGCCGATGGACACGTCGAAGTCCGCCGACGAGAGGAAGGTCTTGGCGTACACGCGCTCGATCTTGCGCGTCGGGTCCGCGGGGTCGCGGATGGTGCGGATCTCGGGGAAGTCGTTCTCGTTCTCGTTGAAGCGGAATCCCGATTGCACCTGGAAGTCGAAGATCTTGAACGGCGTGCCGAGCGTGAGGCTGGTGGAGCGGGTGTTGCGCTTGAGGCGCGTCGAGTCGAGCCCGCCGGCGACTGGCGTGTAGCGGAACGCGAAGTCGCCGGTGCCGTCGAGGTTGAGCTGCTGCGCCGTCGTGAAGCTCAGGCTCGGGTTGGTGACGAACCATTCACCGATGCCAAGCGGCTTCGACGTGACGTTCACGGACGGGAAGTTCTGGTCGACCTGCTCGCGCCCCGGGTATTGCTTGCGGCTGCCGCCGATGTTGATGGCCAGCGGCCCCTGCTGGCGCACGAGGTTCAGCTGAGAACCGATGGCCGCGATGGCCGCCAGCGGATTGATGGCGGTGCGGCGGTGGACGACGGTGCTGGAGACGTAGTTGATGTTCGACGTGAAGCGGGTGCGCGACGAGAACTCCTGGTTGTGCGCCCAGCTCACCGAGGTGTTCTTGAGCCCGCTGCTCAGCGATCGCTGCTGCAGCGCCAGCGAACCGCCGAGGAAGCGGTTCAGCCATCGGTAGCGGATCTCGGCGTTGAGCGCCGTCCACCCCGGGTCTTCGACCGTCGCCCGCGCGCTCGACCGCCAGTCCAGCGAGACCTGCGCGTCCACGTAGTCGGTGAGGGCGAAGTAATAGCCGAGGTTCTCGGCCGTGCGCCGGTAGCTCGGCGAGTTGCGCACGAGTTCCGAGAAGCCGATGCGGGGCGTCAGGATGCCCGAGCGCCGCCCCTCGCGGATGTCCTGGAAGATGAACGGCAGCCACATCACCGGCACGCCCTGCACGTACAGGATGGCCGGGCGCGCCACGATCACGTTGTTGCTGACGCGCTTGAGTTCCCTGGCCTGGAAGTGGTAGTGCGGCACCGAGTCCAGGCACGACGTGATGATGCCGTCGCGCCCGTAGATGGTGTTGCGCTCGCCGGTGGAGTCGGAATCGAACGCCGCCTGATGCGCCGCGACGCGCCAGTCCTCGCCGGCGTTGGCGACGGTGCTGAACTGGCGCGTCTTGCCCTCGCGCCGCGCGATGTCGTACTGGAACTCGCCGAGCCCGATGACGTCGCCGCGCTGCGAGGGATCGCGCATGACGATCGTGTCGCCGAGCGCGTTCACGAGCTTGGTGCTGTCGTTGTACTGGATGGTGCGCGCCACCAGGAGCGTGGTGTCGCGCTGGACGGCGGCACGGGCGGAGTCGGTGCCGGTGAGGCTCATCAGCCGGCTGGCGTTGTTGAAGGACACCCGCTCGGCCTGGAACTGCACGACGGTGTAGCCGGCGCGCCGCCGGAGCGACCGCATCACGGAATCGTCCTCCGCCCAGTCCACGAGGGGCTTGATGGAGTCCGCGCGGGCACGGGCGGAGTCGGCGGCGGTGGGGCGGATGGTGTCGCCGGGCGCGCGGCGGGCGGTGTCCGCGGGCGGCCGTTGCTGCGCCGACGCCGGCGATGCGGAAACGGCGAGCAGCACGAGCAGCACGAGCGGCACGGCGCCCAGCGCCGACGCCAGCGCACGCGCCCTGCCGCCCGCCGCGATCACGTCGACGCCCCACCGATCGACTCGGCCGCGCTGTTGTCGCGGTCGCGCGCCTTCCTCTGCTTGCGGCGGTACACGAACCAGCTGAGCACGATGCTGATCTCGTAGAGGAGGTAGAGCGGCACGCCGAGCATGGCCGTCACGAGGAGCACGTCGCCCGGCGTGATGATGGCGGCCGCCACGATGCTGCCGACGGCGGCGTGCCGGCGGTACTTCATGAGCACCTTCGGCGTCACGAGCCCCAGCGCGGTCAGCGCCACGATCACGATCGGCAGCTGGAAGGTGGCGCCGCAGGCGAGGCCCATCGACACGGCGAACGAGAAGTACTCCCGCGCCGAGATCATCTGCTCCAGCGAGTCGCTCTGGAAGGTCAGCAGGAAGCCGAACATCGCGGGGAGCACCCACCGCACGGCCAGGTATACCCCGGTCGCGAACAATCCGGTCGCGCCGAGCAGCACCGGCATCACGACGCGCTTCTCGTGCGGGTGGAGCGCGGGCGCGAGGAACATCCAGATGTGGTAGCCGATCACCGGCGCCGCGGCGACGATGCCGATGGCGAACGACACCTTCATCACGATCGTGAAGGAGTCGGCCGGGCCGGTGAAGATCAGCTTGCCGTTCGCGAGGTAGGGCTCGATGGGCTGCGCGAGCAGGCCGATGACGTCATACCGCGACACGATGGTGAACGCGGCGATCGTCAGCACGACGAGCGCGCCCAAGCTCCAGAGGAGCCGGTAGCGCAGTTCCTCGAGGTGGTCGAGGAAGGGCATCTCGCCGGTGCGGCCGTCGTGCTTCGTCATGGTCTCTGTTGGCTCGTGCGCCTGTCCCGGGTCACCGGCCGGCCGCCGCACCGCTCAAGACAAACGGGCGACGGCGGCCGGGGCAGCGGGATGCTACGGCTTAGCGCTCAAGAATTCCGCCGCGAGCAGGGCCGCCTCGGACCGCGGATACTTGTCGACGATCTGCTGGTAGATGGCGCGGGCCTGGGCCGTCTGGCCGACGGTGCGGAGGGCCGTGGCGCGCTTATAGAGCGCCGTCGGCGCGCGCTGCGACTTCGGATAGCGCTGCACGACGAGCGCGTAGACGGAGTCCGCGGCAGGGCCGTTGCCTTCCGCCGCCCAGGACTCGGCCACGCCATAGAGCGCGTCGGGAGCGAGGTCGGAGGTCGGGTACTGCGTCAGCAGCGACGTGAAGGCGCTGCGCGCCGCGCCGGCGCTGTTGCGGCGGAGCTGGTCCTGCCCGAGCTGGTAGAGCTGCGCCGGTCCGGGCGTGGCGCCCTGTGGTGCGGCACCTGGCGCTCCTCCGGGCGGCACTGTCGGCGCGGCGAGCTCGCTCGCGCGCGTCTCCATCTCGGACCGCAGTTCCTGGATGCGTCGCTGGCTCTGGCCGGTGAGCTCCTGGATGGCGATCAGCTGCTGGCGGATGGACTGCAGGTCCTCGCGCACGTCCCCACGCAGCCGCATCGTCGTGGCATTCGCCGACTTCACCGTGTCGGCCACCTCGGCGAGCAGCGCCGAGACCTTCGCGAGCGCGGAATCGAGCATGACCCGCGTCGAGGAATCGCCGGCGGCCATCTCGGCACGCACGACCTGCAGGTCACCCTGCAGGACGCGCATGTCGCTGGTCGTGGCGAAGCACGCACCGGTCGCCAAGGCGGCGACCGGCACGAGCATCAAGCGAAATCGCCTTGACCGTTGGCTCACGGGAGGCGAAGCGTCTCCCCACCGACGATGATCTCGAACTCATCGCGGCGGTTCTGCGCCCAGTTGGCCTCACCGGTGCCCATCGCCGACGGACGATCCTCGCCGAAGCTGACGACGTCGATGCGATCGGCGGCGATGCCCTGGTCGACCAGGTAGCGCTTGGCCGAGGCGGCACGGCGCTGGCCGAGGGCGATGTTGTACTCATCCGAGCCGCGGTCGTCGGTGTGACCGGCGATGCGGATGCGGACGTTGGTGTTGGCGCGGAGGAGCGGCAGCTTGGCGTCGAGCAGCTGGCGCGCTTCCGGCTTCAGGTCGCTCTTGTCGTAGTCGAAGTAGATCGCGGTGGCGAAGGCGGCGCGGGCCGCTTCCATCGCGGCGCGGGCACGGTTCTCGGCTTCGATACGGGCGCGCTCGGCGGCTTCCTCGCGGGCACGGGCTTCGGCTTCGGCACGGGCACGGGCTTCGGCTTCGGCACGGGCACGGTTCGCGGCGTCGATGGAATCCTGGTTGATCGTCGGCACCGGGGCGGGTGCCGGCTCCGGCTGGCGGCGGCAGGCCACGGCGACGAGGAGCACCAGAGCAAGAGGTGCGACGGAACGGATCTTCATTTCATCCTCATAGGTAGGGGAAGCGGTGGTTCGGTGGTACTACTTCGTGGACGCGAGGCGTGGTGACCAAGCGGACATGCGCGCCGGCGCGCCGTGGGTCAGTTGGCGCATGCGACCGGATTCGGTATCGAGCACCCACAACTGCCGCGATCCGCTCCGTGTGGAGCTGAACACCAGGTGTCGTGCATCGGGTGACCAGGATGGGTCTTCGTTGCTGCCGTCGATCGTGTGCTGCTTGACGCTGCGATCCCGCAGGGCGATGGTCGCGATCTGGAAGCGGCCTTCCACCTGCGTCGAGAATGCGACGAACCGGCCATCCGGGGACCATGATGGATCCGCACGGTACAACTGGTCGCCGAAGCCGGATGTCGTGAGCAGCTCGGTATCCGCACCGTCGGCGTCGGTAATATACACCTCTGGCCGACCAATGCGGTTGGACGTGAACGCGATGCGGCGGCCGTCCGGCGAATACGTGGGTTGCGAGTTCGTCGCGCCTCTTCCGACGGTCACGCGGCGCAGTCCGTCACCGCCGTTCAACTGGGTCGCCACGAGGTCCGTGCCGTCGAGTCCGGAAGCCCATGCCAGCGTCTTGCCGTCCGGCGAGAAGGCTGGGCTGACGTTCGTGCCTCCGCCGAACGAGAGGCGCCGCGACGTACCCGCGAGCATGTCCCGCAGGATGACATGCGTGCCGTCGTCGGCCATCTCGTGGTACGCGATCGTCGTGCCGTTAGGGTGCCAAGCCGGAGACTGGCCGGCGGCGGTGCCCGGCACGGCACGCTCATGCGCACCGTCGGAGTCGACGACCCAGAGCGAGCCACCGCGGTTGAACATCACGCGCGTCGCGGCGATGCCGGCCACGCCCGTGACCCAGCGCTCGATCTCGTCGGCGATGACGTGCAGCGACATCCGCCCTTCGGGGGACGTGAGCGGTTGCACGAGCGGGAAGTCGACGGCGTTCATGATGCGGCCGGGCCCGACCTCATGCAGCGCGACGTGCAGGCCGCCGCCGGCGTTCAGCGAGAGCTGCAGCACGGCGGCCGCGCCGAGGGATCCGTAGAGCTGGTAGTTGAGCTTGCCGACGGGCGGCTCGCCCGACGCCGGCGCGATCACGCTGATGCGGTCGCCGAAGTCGAGGTCGCGCGTGATGATGCCGCGTATCGAGTCGGCGTCTGCGCCGCGCATGGTGAGCACGTAGAGGCCGGGACGCGAACTCCCGGTGTAGGTGAGACCGATGCGGACGCCCTGCACCTTGGAGGTGTCCTGCGCGACGGCGGATGCCGGGAATGCAGAGGCGAGCGCGGCGCACACGAGCGCGGCGGCCGCGGTGACGGCGTGTCGGGTGAAGCGGATGATCATCTCAGCGTGGCGGGATCGAAGCGGAACGAGATGGGAAGGATGTCGTCTGTGAAGCCGGCCGGCAGTGGGCCGAAACTGCGAGCGGCCGCTTCCAGCGCGGCCTCCGCCTCAAGGTCGAACTCGAAACTGCCGCTGCGCTCCACGAACCTGAGCCCGGTGACGGTGCCGTCCCGCTTGATGAAGAAGAACACCTCCGCCTTCAATCCTTGGTTGCGCGGCTTGAAATTCAAGCGCACTTGCCGGACGATGTTCGTGAGGTACCCCGGAAACGGGAATTCGATCCCTTCAGTGCGCACCGTCGCGACGTCGGTGCCGGGCCCGCCGACTTCACCACCGCCGGCGGTCGGAGCCTTCGTCGGCGAGACGCGCTCCGGGGTCTTCGTCACATTCGGGGTCGCGCGGGTTTGCGGCCGCGCGGCCTTCGTCGGCGCCTTGATCGGCGCGATCTTCTCGGCCTCGTTCATCTCGGCCTTCGGCGGCGCCTTCGTCGTGGGCTGCTCCGCCGCCGGTGGCGTCTCGCGCACGACGCCTACCGCTGGCGGTCCAGGCGGCGCGGCGACGAGGTCCACGCGGTACATCGGCGGCAGCGGCGGGCTCCCCGCCGCCTTCCACAGGACGAACGGCGCGAGCACCAGGCCATGCAGCAACACCGAGATGGCGAGTGGCGCGGCGAGCCCCGAAGGCCGTCGCATCGCCGCACTCATTTGACCACGTCCTCGGGTTCGGCGACGAGTCCCACGTTGCCCACCCCCGCGGCGCGCATGATCGCCAGGATCTGCACCGCGCGCCCGTAGTCGACGCGCTGGTCGGCGCGGAAGTAGACGCCCTCGCGACCGGCCTTCTCGGCCAGCGCGCGGAAGCTCGACCGGAACTCGCTGAGCGAGAGCTCGACATCGTCGGCGAAGATGCGTCCGTCCGACGTGACCGACACGACGAGCGCGCTCTTGGCGTTGAGCGGCCGTGCCTCGGCCCGCGGCAGCGACACGTCCACGCCGCCCTGCATCATCGGTGCGGTGATCATGAAGATGATCATCAGGAGCATCATCACGTCGATCAGCGAGACGACGTTGATCTCCGCGTTCAGCGGGGTGCGCTCCCCCCGGCCGCGGCGGCGCATGCTAGAGCCGTCCCTCTCGCGCCATCAGCGCGATCAGCTCGGATCCGAATCCGTCGAGCTCTCCCTCGTACCGATTGAGACGCGCCGCGAGGATGTTGTAGCCGAAGTAGGCGGGGATCGCGACCGCGAGCGCCACGGCCGTGGCGATCAGCGCCTCGGCCACGCCCGGCGCGATCGCGGCGAGGTTGCCCGAGCCGCCGCGCGCCACGCCGAGGAACGCCTCGATGACGCCGAGCACGGTGCCGAGCAGCCCGAGCAGCGGGCTCACCGAGCCGACGATCGCGAGGAACGGGATGTACGTGCCGAGCAGGTCGCGCTCGACGTTCGTCTCGGCGTCGAGCACGAGGCGGAGCGCCTGGACCTGCGCCGCGGAGAGCGTCGCCGGCGCACCATCCGAGCCGGACACGACCCGCGTCTCGGTGAGGAACTGCGTCGCGCGATGCATCACGCGCGTGTGCGCGCTCGGCTTGGAACGCTTGCCGAGTGCGGCGGCCTGGTCGAGGCGCGGGGCGCGATGGAACTCCTTCATGAAGTTCGCCGCCGCGCGCTCGGCGCGCCGGAAGGTCACCCACTTCGACAGCATCACCGCCCACGAGAGCAGCGAGAGGATCGCGAGCACCACGAGCACGACCTTCGTCTCATCGGAGGCGTTGGTGACGAGCTCGACGCGCGTGGCGGGGATCGCGGAACCGACCTGGAGGAGGAACATCGTGCTCAACGTGAGGAGAACCAGTCGTAGGTGCGGCGGAGCCCGTCCTCGAGCGAGACCTGGGGCGTCCATCCAAGGCGTTCGGTCGCCTTGGCGATACTCACCACCGAGCGACGTTGTTCCCCCGCGCGCGCGGGGGCATGAGAGAGTGACACCTGCTTGCCGGCGGCGCGCATCAGCGTGTTCGCGAGCTCGGTGACCGACGTCTCGCGCTGCGTGCCGAGGTTGAACGCGCGATCGTCGACGCGACCGGCCGGGATCGCCGGCAGCTTCGCGGCGAGCACGTGCGCGCGGGCGACATCGCCGACGTAGACATAGTCGCGCGTCTGGCCGCCGTCGCCGAAGACGGTGAGCGGCTTGCCGTCGATGATGCGCTGGCAGAAGATCGCGACCACGCCGGCCTCGCCGTGCGGGTCCTGGCGGGGGCCGAAGACGTTCGCGAAGCGGAGCGCGATGTAGTCGAGGCCCTGCACGCGCGCGTAGTACGCGAGGTAGAGCTCCGTCGCGAACTTGGCGATGCCGTAGGGGGACTCGGGATCCTTCGCGTACGTCTCGAGGTTCGGCGGCTCGACGAAGTCACCGTAGACCGCGCCGCCGGTCGACGCGAATATCATCCGCGCCGGCTTTTTTTGGCCGCTCGCATGCACCGCGTGCATGATGTTGACCGAGCCGCCGATGTTGACGTCGACGTCATACGCCGGGTCGGAGACGCTCTTGCGCACGTCGATCTGCGCGGCGAGGTGACAGACGACGTCGAAGGCGCCGTCGCGGATGCAGGCCGCCGCTTCCGGCGAGCGGATGTCGGCCTGCACGAAGTCCGCCTTGGCCGGCACCTGCTCGCGCTTGCCGCTCGACAGGTCGTCGAGGACGGTGACGGCGTGGCCTTCGGCGATGAACGCGTCGGCGACGGTGGAGCCGATGAAGCCCGCTCCACCGGTGATGAGGGCACGGCGTGGTGTCGTCATGCCTCAAGATAGGTGAAGGGACGCACGACTCCCACCCGTCAGGGCATCTTCGCGGACACGCGCGCCGCCTGGCCGGCCTTGAGGCCACCATCGGACACATTCAGCAGGACCGCGCTCGTGCCCTGCGGCGTCACGCGCGTGACCTGCGCGACCGCGATGTCCTCCGGCGGGAGCGGAACGCCCTTCGCGTCGGAGCCCATGTCGCGCTGCACGGTGATCTGGTCGCCCGCGACGAGCCCATCGGCGGCGCCGGCGGCGAAGATCACCTGGTGGCCGATGCTCGGCAGCACGGGATCCTGGTAGATCCAGAGCAGCTTGGTGCGGAGGCCGAACTCGACGCGCGACGGGAAGACGCCCGGCCGGTCAGCCAGCGTGTCGAGCGGCATGATGTGCTGGCCGGAGTAGACGTCCTCGAACTTCGTGAGCAGCACGCCCTCGGCCCGCCCATTCGTCGTCGCCCCGCTGATGCGGAGGACGCCGGTCGGGACCACGACCTTGCCTTCACCGTTGATGTCCGGCCCGTAGCGGAAGACGAGATAGCGCTCCTCACGCTCGCCGGCGGCGCCGGTGGGCAGGAACACGTAGATGCGCTCGTTCATCTGGATCGGACGCTCGGAGAGCGTGATCCCGACGGCATCCGCCGAGGTCGTCGCATCGATCTTGCCCGCGCCGGCGACGCCCTCCTTGCCGGCGAGGAACGGCGCGCGCAGGTAGTCGCCCGCGCGCACGGCCGACTCTCGGGTGCGCAGCACCAGCGACTCGCGCGTGCTCCGGACTGTCTTGAACCGCTCGGGATTGAAGATCGTCATCGGCTGCTGCACATGGGCCGGCTGCTGCCTTGCGGTGTCGCCGGCAGCCGCGCGAGCGGCGGCGGCGGAATCCGCGGCCGCACGGGCGGCGCGTGCGGCGGCCGTCGTGTCCGACGGGTCCGGCGGCGTGCCCGGCGTCGGCGCGACGTCGCCCGAGATGATCAGCACCTGGTCGGGATAGATCAGGTTCGGGTCCTGCACCGTCGCCGTGTTGCGCCGATAGATCTCCGGCCAGCGGAACGGATCGCCCAGGTACTGTTGGGCGAGGTCCCACAGCGTATCGCCCTTCTTGACCGTGTGGGTCTGCTGCGCCTCCTGCGCCGCGAGCGGCGCGGATGCGAAAGCGGCGCCGGTGAGGGCGAGCGCAAGGAACAGGCGGGAAGTATGGGTGCGACGCATGGCGAGAGGGGCTTGGGACACAACGCCACCCCCTACGAGCGACTGGTCGCCCGAGGGGGTCTCGGGTTCAGACGACCGGCACCAAAGCTAGGAAACAGTGCGAGGCGCGAAGCGAGGTGGCAACGCGCGACGGCGAGAGGTCGGAGGGTGGCAGCAGAGAGGCTGGCGTTGGTGGCAGCCAGCAGCCCGCAACGGAAAGAGGGCGGCCCGCCCCGGGCCGCCCCCCTGCTACCTCCCACCTGCCTCCGTAGTTCAGAATGGCAGGTCGTCGTCGCCGTCCATCGCCGCCGGGAACTCCTCGAAGCCCTCGGAACGCGCTGGCGCCTTCGCGCCGGAAGTCGCACGTGCCGGGCGCGAACCGCCCTCGAAGCCCGCGTCGCCGCCGCGTCCGCCGCCGAGCAGGATGATCTCCCGCACGTTGATCTCGGTCACGTAGCGGGTCTGCTTGTCCTTGTCCTCGTACTGGCGGTACTCGATCGCGCCCTCGACGTAGATCTTGTCGCCCTTCTTCACGAACTTCTCGATCACGTCAGCCAGCATCTGGCCGCGCTCGGAGCGGGCGTTCCACGCGATGCACTTGTGCCACTCGGTCTTCTCCTGCTTCTCCCCGGACGGTGACGACCACTGACGGCTCGTCGCGACGGAGAAGTTCGCGACCTTGTTGCCTCCCGTGGTGGACCGGACTTCGGGGTCGGCCCCGAGGTTCCCGATCAGCGTCACCTTGTTCAAGCTGCGGCTCACAGTGCCTCCTGGAATGGGTCAGTCCGCGCGGGCACCATAGGTCTGGCGGGAGCGACGCGCGGCATCGGAATCATCTCGGTATGGGCGAAAATCTAACCGCGCCGCATCACCAGCGCGTCCTCGTCCGGGTTCCGATAGTACATCTTCCGGCGCCCGGCCTCCATGAATCCCCGGCTCTCGTACAGCGCGCGTGCCGCGGCGTTGCCCTCGCGGACTTCCAGGTAGACGGTCACCCTGCCCTGCGCGTCGAGCGTCGCGAGGAGGTCGTCGAGCAGCGCCGCGCCGACGCCCGTGCGCCGCGCCGCGCGGTCGATCGCGAGGTTCGCCAGCTCGGCCTCGTCGCTCACGACCCACGCGATGCAGTAGCCGATCACCTTGCCCGCGCGCTCCGCCACCTTCGCGACGACCTGCGGATGCGCCAGCGTCGAGCGGAACGAGCCCACGCTCCACGGGTCCCCGAAGCTCGCGACCTCGATCGCATGGATCGCGGCGACATCCTCCTCGGTCGCGCGGCGGATCACGAGCTTCTTCCTCGCGCTCACATCGCGCCTTCGCGCTCGCGCCGCGCCTGTGCCTCGGCGAGCCTCCCATAGACCGGCTCCCACGACGCGACATCCACCGGTCCCGCCGCCGTCACGAGCCCGAGGCATCGCGCCACGCCGGTCGCATGCGGAACGGACACGACGGACTCGTCCGGCCCGATCAACGTCGCCTCGAGTGCCGCGCCGCGTTCACGCGCCTCTTCCGCACTCGCGAGCCCGAGCGGCTCGACCGAAGCGAGCCGCCCGCCCTCGCCGATGACGACGAGCGCCAGGTACTTCTCGCCGCGCATCGCGTCGAGCGCGGCGAGCCATCGGCTGCCTGGCGCCATCGTCTCCGTCGACGTCGCCACCACCAGCGCGAGCGACGGCACGCCGAAGAGCGGGCACTCGGCGCCCATCGCGATGCCCTTGGCGATGGCCCCGGCGACGCGCAGCGAGGTGAAGCTGCCCGGCCCCGCCCCGCAGATCACGCGGTCGACTGCGGATGCGCCGAGCCCCGCCTCGCGCAGCGCCTCGAGCACGGCCGGCATGTAGCGCTCCTCGACGCCGCCGCGCATGGCGACCTCGCGTGATGCCACCACGAGGCCGTCGCGCAGCACCGCCACGGTACCGATGGACACGGCCGCGTCGAGGGCGAGGGTGTGTCCGGTGGTCATGCGCGTGTGCCACGCGTGAGGGACCCTACCACGTGAGCCTCCGGACGTCAGCGCGCCCCGGTACATGCTCGAGATGCAACGTGACGCTCGGGGTGGGCAGTTGCTCGCCGGCGCGGTCGGGCCACTCGATCAGCACGAGCCCGCGCGACCGCAGGATCTCCTCCCAGCCGAGTTGATAGAGTTCCTCCGGTCCCTTGAGGCGATACAGGTCGAGGTGGAACACGGTGCCGCGCGGCGACTGGTACTCGTGCACGAGGCTGTACGTCGGGCTGGTGACGGGCTCGAGGAAACCCTGCGCGCGGGCGATGGCGCGCACGAGCGTCGTCTTGCCCGCGCCGAGGTCGCCGGAGAGGAGCACCGTCGCCGGCAGCGGGAGCGCCGCGCCAAAGGCCTCGCCCCACGCGACCAGTTCCTTCTCCGTCAGCTCAGCGACGGGCACTCTTGCCCCGCGTCGACGGAGAGCCCTCGCCCATCGCGACCTTGAGGTCGAAGAGCTCGTCGCGCAGGCGGGCCGCGGTCTCGAAGTCGAGGTTGCGCGCCGCGGCCTTCATCTCCTCCTCGAGCTTGGTGACGAGCGCCGGCAGGTTCTCGGTGCCATACGTGCGCTGCGCCTCGGCCACCTTCTTCTGCTTCTTGCGGCCGGTGCGGTCCGCCTCGCGCTCCTCGGTGCCGTCGCGCGCGTCCGCGACGCGGGTGCTGAAGCGCACCTGGTCCGTGCTCTTCATCACGCCCGCGGGCACGATGCCGTGCTCCGCGTTGTGCGCCTCCTGGATGGCGCGGCGCCGCGACGTCTCGTCGAGGCAACGCTGCATCGAGCCGGTGATGCGGTCGGCGTAAAAGATGGCGCGGCCGTCGACGTGGCGCGCCGCGCGTCCGACGGTCTGGATCAACGACCGGTCCGAGCGCAGGAAGCCCTCCTGGTCCGCGTCGAGGATCGCCACCAGCGAGACCTCGGGGAGGTCGAGCCCCTCGCGCAGCAGGTTGATGCCGATCAGCACGTCGAACTCGCCGAGCCGGAGCCCGCGGACGATCTCCATGCGCTCGATGGCGTCGATGTCGGCGTGCATGTAGCGCACGCGGACGCCGACCTGCGCGAGATAGTCGGCGAGGTCCTCGGCCATCCGCTTGGTGAGCGTCGTGACGAGCACGCGCTCGCCGCGCCGCTCGCGCAGGCGGATCTCGTGCAGCAGGTCGTCGACCTGTCCCTTCACGGGACGGATGTCGATCGGCGGGTCGAGCAGGCCGGTGGGCCGGATGACCTGCTCGACGACCACGCCCTCGGAG
>Ga0247822_10001210_pt1 | contig 15570 bp, 15 predicted proteins | sample 13C_Cellulose_Da_FD_192423 | JGI IMG/M metagenome (GOLD analysis project Ga0247822, IMG submission 192423) | Soil microbial communities from agricultural site in Penn Yan, New York, United States - 13C_Cellulose_Day30 | ecosystem: Environmental > Terrestrial > Soil > Agricultural land | place...
AGACGATCCTCGCCCTCGCCAAGAAGGCGTGACATTTTCCTAGCGCCTCTGCCAAAGACAGACGACTTTCGGGCGATGACAAAATACCAGCGGCTCGCCGTGGCCTCGGCTTTTTCGCCGACGTTCGCTTCCGTCCTGACGGATGCCAAACGTTTCGCCGAGCACTGCCATGCCTCGCTGGACATCATTCATGCGGGAGAACGCACGGAAGAGAAGGAGCTAAAGTTCCAGGAAGTCCTCGGGCAGCCCGCAAATATTCACTGGGTGCAGGCCGACACACCCGCCCAAGCCATCGCGAGTAAGTCCGCCGACTTTGACCTGATCATCGCCGGGGCCTTGCAGCGCGATGACGGAGACAAGCCCTTCACGAGCAGCGTCGCCCGCGAACTCCTGCGCAATGTGCAGGGTGATCTGCTCCTCGCCCCGGCCAGCGGTCAGGAACACCAGGCGCTCAAGCATGCGGTGTTCGCCGTAGAGCCTGGCAAGGACAAGGTGGAGTTCATTATCGAAACTTCCAAAACTCTCGGACTAAACCGCGTCACGATCACCTCGATGGAGACGCCATTCGCCGCCGCCCTCGCGGCTTCCCGAGGCGAAGAACCTCACGATGTACGGCAGTGGTGCGACTCCCTGGTCGCCGGAGTGCGCGACAGCGGGCTCGAAGCGGACTCGTGGGTCGTCACCTCGAACACCGGATACTCGCTTTGCGAAACCATCCAGGGCATGGGCGCCGATCTCCTGGTGGTCAAGGCATCCACAGAAGGTCCATCCGCTCCCCTGCCCGTGCACATGGACTGGCTCTACCAGGTCATCCCGCTCCGGCTTCTTTTGATCAAAGCTTAGCGAAATACATTCCGAATGCTGCCGGTGACGAGGAGCCAGAGTTTCTCCCACTTGCTCAGCCGATAGCGTTTGGCAAAAACCTGGAAGCCGTCCGCCTCCATGCGCGCGAGGAGTTTTTCATACGTGCGTCGCATGATGTCCGCCGCGACCAGAGCGCGCCGGTCGTCGGGGTGAAGAGACCGCGCAGCGGCCGCATAGTGTGCGCGAGCGCGGGTCGCCTCGAAGCGCATCAGCCCCAGGAAATCACCATCGGGCGTCCCCTGCCGCAGGCTGTCCTCGGAAACACCGAACTGTGCGAGATCGTCGAGCGGCAGATAAACGCGTCCGAGACGCGCATCCTCGCCGACGTCGCGCAGAATGTTAGTGAGTTGCAGCGCGTAGCCGAGTTCCTCCGCATAGGTCTGGCTCTCAGTGCATCGGCAGCCGAAGATCTTCGCGCTGACTAAGCCAACCGCGCAAGCCGCGCGCCAGCAGTAAGTCTGCAAATCCGCATACGACGCATAGGTGCGAGGCACGATATCCATCTCCATGCCGCGCACGATTTCCACGAGCAAAGAGACGTCCAGATCGCGGTGTACGATCATGTCCGAGAGTCGCGACGGCAGACTACGGGCAGGCTCACGCAGAGCCAACTCCCAGGCGCGCAAAGTCACTTCCTTATCCTCACGGGTACGGCCCAAGTCATCCACGACATCGTCGACCGCGCGGCAGAAATCATAGAACGTCAAAGCGTCCCGGCGCCGGTCGGCCGGCAAGGCCGCGAGAGCCAGGGCGAGGTTCGAAGCCTTGGCTCCTTCCGAGGAAGCTAAGCTTAGGGAAACGGCGCTCACGGTTTTTCCTCCTGGATCACGCAGCCATCCTCCAGATGTAGGAGCCGATGAACGACGGGGCGCAGTTGGTCAGGCTGGCCAGCCCAAAGCACGCACAGGCCCAGATCCGTCGCCACACGCCGCGCGAGGACCAGGAGTTCGTCATTCGTCTGCGGAGAGATCACTACTAAGATATCCGGCTCATGCACGAGCGCGCGGGCCAGCGCTGTGATGCGCCGCTCGGCCGGATCGAGGCGACCCGCCAGCATTCCCTCCAAATGCGTAATCCCGCAGAAATCCAGGATTTCCAAAGTCCGCTTCCGAGCCGTCACCGGATCGCCGCCGCAAAAACGAAAGAGCGGCATGGCGACATTTTCCGCGACGGAAAACGAAGCCAGCAGGCAGGGGTGCTCGAACATGAAGCCGAAGGACTCATTGCGGAGAGGCTGGATTTTTTCAGGTTCCCACTTCTCGATAGGAATGCCGCGCACGACGATCCGGCCAGCGTCCGCCGGCTCCAGGAGGCCGAGCAGATGCAGGAGGAGTTCCTTGCCGGAAATATCCCCTCCGGAAAATCCACAGAACTCCCCCATCCCGAAACTCGCGGTCACGGAGGAGACGGATGAGGGGCCGACGTTGTTCCAATCGGTCCGCCGGCAGCTCAGGGATTCGCAGGAAAGAGCGGCTTCCATCTTAGAAAGAAATCTCCCGCCCGCCGGAGCGCGCATGAAACAAACACACCCACGCCGCCAACACCCATCCGCCAACCGCCGCGCAGACTACATGCAGCAGCATCGTCCAGGCCGCGGTGAGCAGGGAATCGCCGAGCATCTGCTCGCCCGCGAGGCGAAGGATCTGCAAGCCGAAGAAAAGCGCGAGCGCCGCCAACACCAAAGCGAGATAAGAAAAACCATGCGCGCGGAGGAACTGGAAATTCGCAGTGAACGCCTGCCTCAGCGAGTCATTGTGCAGCGCTAGCTGGATCTGCACGGCCCCGCAAACCAGCATGGCCACGGCCAGCGCGAGGCGGAAGCTTTCGGTCGGCCAGCGAATGCCGCCCGTCCACCACGCGTCCAGCGCGAAGGGGATATGAAGAAGCAGAAGAGTCGCCGCGATGATCACCAGTGACCATTTGATCACGAATCCCAAACGACGCACGGCAAAAGGAAGCATGCGTCGATCATCAAACTGTAGCCCCCTCGCCCAGCCGTAAACGGTGAGCAGCAGACAAAGCTGCAAAGCTGTGCCGAAGAGATACTCAAAGATAAAAGCGAGCGCGTTCAAACACGTCGCAGCGAGCAGCAGAGACTGCCAGGGAAAGCGGGCCGAGAGCTCCGGCAAGGCGACCATTAGCAATGGCTTCACCAACTCGGCCAGCGCACAAACCAGAAGCCCCAAAATCAAAAGCCAGGCCTTCCCGCCAAAGCGCCGACGTAGCGTGCTGATGAGCTCGCCAGTCAGACGCCGATAGTTAACAAGCAGCAACAGCGCCGCGACTACAGAAAGTGGGAACACCGAGACGAGGCAGTTCCAGATGCCCGCCAATTGCTCCAGCGCAGGCAGGACGCCGAGAGTCGCCATCACATCTCCCTCGGCGAGTGGCTGCCAATCAAGCAGCGGAGGCCAGGCGCGACCGCCGCGCCATCGGATGATGATTAACGTGACGACATCAAAAGCCGCATAGATAAAAGCAAAACCCGCCGGCAATCTCCACACGATGGGATGCCGGACCAGGCAATGTGCGGCGAGCCGATAAGCCCGCCGCACAGCCGGAAAGGTCAGAGCGAGAAGAAAGACGGCGCCCGGGATTCCGAGCATCCACGCCAATTGCGAGGTCACGCCGCCTTTCTCAAGAGAGTTCTCGAACTTAGGCCGGGATGAGATCGCTCACGAGAGAGCGCTCTTCCTTCAGTTCGTTCACGGTCAGGTCGATCTTCGACTGGCTGAACTCATTGATCGGCAAGCCCTGCACGATCTCGAGTTTGCGCCCATCGGAGCGGACCGGGAAGGAAGTGATGAGGCCTTTCTCGACGCCGTAGCTGCCGTCGGAGTAGATCGCCACGCTATGCCAGTCGCCGGCCGGAGTTGGCTCGATGATCGTCTTCACCGTGTCCACCACGCCATTGGCGGCGGACTTGGCGGAAGAGAGACCGCGAGCCGCGATGATAGCGGCGCCACGCTGCTGGACGGACTTGATGAAGTCGCCCTCGAGCCAGGCCTGATCGTCGATCACGTCGGTCACGGGTTTGCCGCCGATCTTGGCGTTGAAGAAATCAGGGTAGAGCGTGCTGGAGTGATTTCCCCAGATCGCGAGATTCGTCACATCGCGCCAATGGGCACCGGCTTTCAAAGCGAGCTGGGTCTTGGCGCGATTCTCATCGAGACGCGTCATGGCGAACCAGCGGTCATCCGGCACGTCCTTAGCATTGCTGCGAGCGATGAGGCAGTTCGTATTGCACGGGTTGCCGACGACGACGATGCGGACGTCGGAAGAGGCGTTCTTGGCGATGGCCTGGCCCTGTGAGGTGAAGATCTTGCCGTTGATGCCGAGGAGATCTTTGCGCTCCATGCCGGCTTTGCGAGGCACGCTGCCGACCAGCAGCGCCCAATCCACGCCGCTGAAACCTTCGTCCAGATCGGCGGTTGCGATGACGTCCTGGAGCAGAGGGAACGCACAGTCGTGCAGTTCCATCACGACGCCTTCGAGCGGCTTGAGCGCGTTAGGGATTTCGATCAGTTGAAGGATTACCGGCTGGTCTGGACCGAATACAGAACCCGAAGCGATCCGGGGAAGGAGGGAGTAACCAATCTGGCCAGCAGCGCCAGTGACAGCGACTTTGATGGGAGGTTTCATGGAGATATCCAACCTACCTCTCCCCAAGCGTGCTCCCAAGAAAAAACGGACGAATGCCCGTGGGGTCGATAACTCCTAGCTTCGCGGTCCGAGCCACGATCAAAACCTCCGGGCCCAGACGTGAGAAAACCCGTTTTGCCATATAGCAAAACGGGTTTTCTCGGTGCGGAGGGGGAAAGTATTCCCTTACACGAGCTCTTTGAGAGCCTTGCCTGCCACGAACTTAACAGTCTTCGAGGCCTTGATCTTGATCTTTTCGCCAGTCTTTGGGTTCACACCCGTACGAGCTTTGCGGCTGGCAACTTTGAATGTTCCAAAACCGATGAGCTGGACGCTCTTGGTTTTCTTCACACCGATTTTGATACCGTCGATAACGGCATTCACGGCGCGCTCAGCGTCAGCTTTGCTGGTGCCGAGAGTTTTCTGAACGGATTCGATGAGGGCGACTTTGTTGCTCATGATGATGAAAAATAGTTAAGCGGTAAGTCGGACTATGCCGATAAAATCAGGCTCCTGTCAACGCCTTCGGTGTAAAAAGTCGCCCGTCTGGCCATTTGGAAAAAGGCGGCGACGGCTTCGCATTGCAGGAAACATGCGGGTCGGGTATAAACAGTCATGACCTTCGAGGAGCAAGTCGCCCATTTCCTGGGCCAGTCACCCCGCATCGATCCTTCCGCATTTATCGCGCCCGGAGCCTTTATCGCAGGCGATGTCACCATCGGTGAAAAGGCCAGCGTATGGCCTGGATGCTCGCTCCGCGGGGATATCGCATCGATCGTGGTCGGGGCGCATTCCAATGTGCAGGACGGCTCGGTCGTGCATGTCGCGGACAATCTCCCCGCCATCATCGGCGAGTGGGTGACCGTCGGACACAAGGCCATCGTGCACGCCTGCGAGATCGGCAATGAAGTGCTGATCGGCATGGGTGCGATCATTTTGGACGGCGCGAAAATCGGCGATCGCTGCATCATCGGAGCTAACAGCACGGTAACAAATCGCACCATCATCCCGCCCGGCTCCCTCGTCCTGGGCTCTCCCGCCAAGGTCAAACGTGCCCTCACGGAAGAGGAGCAAGCCGGCATCCGCGTCTGGGCGGAGCGCTATGTGACGGTCTCCCGCGCCTACATCGCGCGCGGGACGGCCTGAGTTGCCGCAGCGAAGAAAAACTGTTATTCTTTGTCTATGAACAAGCCTGTGATCCGGGTCGCGGTCAAAGCCATCATCCCGACGAATGCCGGCGTGGCTGTTTTCATCGGCAATGAGGAGAAGGTCTTCGTCATTTACGTCGACCCGAGCGTGGGCAATGCGATCAACATGTTCCTAAGCGGAGCCTCCAAGGAACGTCCGCTCACTCATGATCTCATGGCTCTCGTCCTCTCCTCGGTCGGAGCCAAGGTGGATCGCGTGATCATCAACGACCTGAAAAGCGGGACCTACTTTGGCCGCCTGATCATCACGGCGGAAAACGAACTTCAGCAGCGCAAGATCATCGAGCTCGACGCCCGCCCGAGCGATTGCATCGCCATGGCCAGCCAGCAAAAGGCTCCGATCTACGTCAGTCGCGAGGTCTGGGAAGAGGTCGAAGACATGGGCGATGTCCTCAGCAGCATGCAGCAGCAACAGCGGGAAGACGAGGCGAACAGCGACGAAGACGAAGAAGTCTAAGCGACGCCACGCCAGCGCGTGACCGCGACTTCCGCCAGAAACACGAGCAGCAGCGCGATCAGCACGGCGCCCTGAAGCGAAGCCACATCCTGACGCGGAGGCCGCTGCCAGGCCTCCCGGAGGTCATTAATATCCCGGCCACCCGAGGCTTTGCTAAGATCCCGAAATGCCCGCGGCTTCTCCGGTGCCGTATCCCACTCCGGATCGAGACCGGTCGAGATCGGGCCGAACGACCAATGCTCGCTCCCGGCCTGCACCACGCCACGGACCCAGCCCGTCGCCGGCAAAACCGTGCGGGCGAGATAGCGACCGGGCTCCACTTTCTCCCACGGAATCTCGGACGGAGCGCCACTGTCCAACGCCGTCACGAGGCGCGGCGGTTGCTCGGCGAACTTGCGCGTCCAGGCTTCGTCGCAGAGCAACTCCACGATGAGGTCCTCACCGACCACGCGCGTGCGAAGCGAAGTCCCAGCCGGAGGCGCGGCGGGTAGCAGCCAGCGAATCAGGGTGCGCTCGAAATCCGCCGCCTGTGGCCAGGCGCGGAAGGACTCGGAAAGTTCGCCGGCCACCGGGAAGCAAATCGCCGCCGTCCGCCCGGCTCCGCGCACCCACGTCGCCACGAGCGGAGCCTGATACTCGTCAGTGCTAAGAGCGATCGCGGTCGCCTCGGGACGTAGATAGCTAAGATTATAAGCATCCACCGACTTCAGCCACGGAAGGGGCTGGGCGGAGATTTCCCGCCAGCCACCCGCATCCGTCACACCCGTCGGCTCCGTCAGGAAAGCTGAGCGCGCGATCGCGACGGTCTCCTGCGCGAAAAGCGCGGGCAGTTGCGCAGGATCCGCATTGAAGAAAATCCGCCCTTTGCCGCGAGCGGCGACGTCTTCCAAAAAAGCCGCATCGGCATCGGTGGACGACCCCAGACCGATCACACTGACCGTCGCGCCCTGGCCCGTCATTTCCAAAAGCAGTTCGCGGTAGGCACCGGGCTCCTCCGCGTCAGCGGCGTCGGCGAATAAAATAATATGACGCTGCCCGGCCTTGGACTTCTGGAGTTCCTTCCACGCGGCCTCCAAGCCTTTGTACACAAAGATGCCACCGCCCGCGCTTTGAATGCGGCGCACTTTTTCCCCGATCTGCGCGGCCGATGCCTCGACCTTCACGAGAGGCACGATTTCATGCGGCTCGCTATCCACCGCCAGCACCGTCACGGCATCGGACGGGCCCAGCAGCTCGATCGCGCGGGCGGCACCTTCATTAGCGAGATCCATCTTCGTCACGCCAGGTCCAGCCCCGGCGGCCATACTACCGGAACGGTCGAGCACGATCGCCATGGCGACAGCCAGCTTGCGGTGTTCCTCTTTAAGCTCCATCGAGACCGGCAGCAGTGGATCGACGGGAGATTCAAAATAGCCTCCTGCGCCAAAACTCAAACGCCCACCCGCCATGAGCAAACCGCCGCCCTGCTCGCGCACAAAAAAGTCGAGTGCTTCCAAAAAAGGAGCCGGCACACGATGCGCCGGGACGTTATTAAACACGACGACCCGCGGCCCCGTCAGCAGCCCGGGCTGAAGCTTATTGGGTTCCGTGACGAGTTCCACCGTGTACCCGCCGCCGCGCAGCACGTCGGCCAGCGGATCGTCGGGATAGGCTGAAATCAGAAGCACGCTCGGCCCACTCACGACCTCGACCCAGGCGCTGGCGACATTGTTCCCCTGACGCTCATCATTCGAGAGCAGACGCACCTCATATCGATGCGCACCGGGGCGCAGCGAACGCGTCGCGACCCGCGCAGCTCCGCGCCCGCCCGTGAAAGTCATGCGGCCCTGGCCGATCCGCTCTCCGTCACTGAAGACCTCGTAGGGAATCTCGCCGTCCTGTGGAGACAGGCCATTGATCTCCAACAGGAATCCCTCGCCCGGCTGCACCCGCGCCGGCACGGTCAGCCCGGTCAACCTCGCATCATTCGCCGGACTCGCCTCCCAGCGCACATCCAGCGGAACGCCGGCTTTTTTCAGAGCCTCATCCAAACCGTCAAGCGACTCCGTGCTAAACCCATCCGTGACCGCGAGCAGACGCACCGCGCGCTTCGGGTCGCGCTTAGCCAACGTGTACTCCAGCGCCAGGCGAAACCGCGTCGCATCCGTCGACGGTTCAAAGGCCGTGCCCGCCTGTCGCTGAACAGGGGCCGAGGCGAAATCCACGAAAAACAGCCGATCATTAGTACCCCGCCCAGCTTCCAACAACCGCTCGATTTCCGGCAACCGTGGCCCGAGTGCCTCAGCCGTCGAAGCAGAGCGATCCTCCAAAACCCAGAGATCCATACCGGGTATAGACATGCGCAGTTCGGGCCGCGCGAGGTAGAGCGTCAGCAGGATCAGGCACGCCGCGCGCAAGGGCTTCCACAACACCAAACGGGGCCACCGCCAGGCCAGCAGCGCGAACGCTGGCAGGAGGAGCAACCATTGCGGAGCGGCGAGATGCGGCATGAACGCTTATTCGTAGCGCAAAGCGTTGATCGGATCGAGCTGAGAAGCTTTCAGCGCGGGATAAATTCCCGAAACCACTCCCGCCACAAAGGCGAAGATCACGCTGATGATCACTGAGTCGATCGACATGAACGGCACGTTCTCACCCGGCGCGACCACGATCAGAAGGTTAATAAGACCGAAACCCGCCGCGATGCCGATGACGCCACCGATCAAGGCCACGGAGACACTTTCGATGAGAATCTGGAAGAAAATATCACGCCCACGCGCACCCACCGCCATGCGGATACCGATCTCACGGACGCGCTCTGTGATGCTCGCCAGCATGATGTTCGTGATGCCGATGCCGCCAACGATCAAGCTAATACCCGCAATGAGTCCTCCACTCATCCGCGTGGCGGAAATACTCGCCGCCATGCGATCAAACCACTCCTCGCGAGTCTGGAGATCAAAGTCATCGATCCCGCGATGCGTGTTGTTCAAAGTGCTGCGGACTTGCTCCAGCGCGGGCTGGAAGTACTCGAGATTCCCCACGCGCAGTTGAAGGTTATCCAGACGCACGGAGTCGATGGAGTCCTCGGGCAGGGTACCTGACTTGTACTCGTAGAAAAGCGTGGTGAGCGGAATGATGATCGACTCGTTCTTACGACGGAATGGGTCCCAACGCCCGGCGGCAGACGCGCGCTGCACACTCGGACCGCGAGATTCCCGCCGATTCTCCACGATCGAGCGCATGCGCTTATCCTCCTCGCGCTCGTAGCGGGTGAGGATGCCGACGACCTTGAATGGCGTGTCGTTGATCGTCATGATCCGGCCGACCACGTCCTTTTCCTGCACCGCAGGCCAGAGACGGCGAGCCACCTCCACACCGATGACCACGGTGCGCGCCGACCGATCCACGTCCAACTGACTAAGAAACCGGCCATAAGCGATCTCATGGCGGGCAACGACGAAGTGATCCGGCCACGCGCCCGTGACCTGCATGCGCTCCGTGAGCGGACCCGAGGAGATGGCGGCACCTTGATTCAACTCCGGCGAGATGTGCGTGATGAGCGGGGACGATTCGCGCAGCGCATAAGCGTCGAGCAACGTGCGGCCCGGCGAGAGATTGGCCAGGTCGATCTTGTCGGCCGACACTTCCTTGGGGATCACCTGGACCAATTCCAGACCACCGATTTGCTGCATGAAAGCACGTGTTCCGCGCTCGATGCCATTGGTCAGCGACATCGTGGCGATGAGGCTCGCCACGCCAAGCACGATGCCCAGCATGGACAGCACACTGCGAAACTTATGGGCCGCGATCTCGCGCAGGCCTGTCTCCAGAAGGATCCAGATCGTCATGGCGCGTACTCCCGACGGACTTTGCCGTCCTTGATCTCGATGACGCGATTCGTCACCGCCGCCACATCGGGATCGTGCGTGACCAGGATCACCGTGCGTCCTTCGCGACTCAGCGAGCGAAACATTTCCAACACGAGCTCGCCGGTGTGGCTATCGAGATTGCCCGTGGGCTCGTCGCCGAAAACGACCTTCGGTCGGTTCACCAACGCCCTGGCGATGGCGACGCGCTGACACTGACCACCGCTCAACTGCGGCGGACGGTTCTTCAAGCGCTCCCCCAACCCGACCGACTTAGCGACCTCGATCGCGCGCTCCCGACGCTCCGCCGGCGGCACGCCGGAGTACAGCAGGGGCAACTCGATGTTGCGCACGACGTCCAACTTGGGCAGGAGGTTAAAAGACTGAAAAACAAAGCCGATCTCGCGATTGCGCACTCCGGCCAGAGTGTCCCCCCGCGCGGAAGAAAGATCGCGTCCGAACAACTCCATGCGTCCGGATGTTGGCGTGTCGAGGCATCCGAGCAGGTGCATCAGCGTGGACTTGCCACTGCCGCTCGGCCCGGTGATGGCGACGAACTCGCCCTCATCGATGCGCAGGTTGATACCATCAAGCGCACGAATGACTTGATCGCCAATTTTGTACGCCTTGACGACGTTTTCGAGGAGAACAAGCGCCACCGGGGAGATTAGGATCTGTTGGGCTGGATGAGGAGGATCTCCTCGCCTTCCTTCAACCCGGACTTGATCTCCGCGAAGGAATAGTCCGTGAGGCCGACTGTAACCAGGCGCTTCTCGGTCGAGCCGTCCTTGAGTACATACACGACATCGTCTTTACGCTCTTTGAATACGGCAGTCACCGGCACACTGACGGCGTTATCCGCCTTGCCGACCGGCACACTCATATTCACCGACATGCCGGGCTTGAGGCGGCGATCCGCCCCTTCGATCTCGGCGCGAACGTTGAAGCCCTTGACCGAGTTCTTCACCGTGGCCAGAGGCGCGATCAGAATGATGCGACCTTTGTACGGCTGAGCCAGTCCGTCGGAAACCGAGATCTCGACCTCCTGCCCCTCGACCAATCGAGGAGCATCCGCCTGATTCACATGCGAGTAGATCTGCAAGTCCGCGAGATTGGCGAACTTCATGATGATCGTGCCGGAGTTCACGCTGCCGGAGGAAGTCACCACCTGGCCGGCGATCACAGGCAGGTCGATCACGGTGCCGTCGAAGGGGGCGAGAATCCGCGTCTTGATCAGCTTATCCTGCACCGCCTCCATGCGGCGCTGGGCTTTTTCCAGCGTGTTCTCCGCGATCTCGTAGTCGGACATGAGGTTGGAGTAAACCTCTTTGCTGATCAGCTTCTGTTCGTAGAGAGCCTTGGCGCGCTCGTAGTTACCCTGAGTCTTGGTCACGGCCAGTTGCGCGCCGTCGATCTCGGTCTGGGCGCCGAGCTTCTCCGTCTGCAAATCTTTGTCGTCGATGACGGCGAGAAGGTCGCCCTTCTTCACGCTCTGACCGAGCACGACGCTGAGTTCCTTGATCTTGCCGCCGACCTCGGCCTTTACATCGACCTGATCAGCAGGAGTGACTTCACCCGTGAGGAGGAGATTCGACTCGATGTCGCGGCGTTCCACCGTGGCCATGGGCTGGCCTTTGGAGGCGTCAGCTTCGGCGGCGGAGTTGTTTTTCCACCACATGCCGGCCGAGACCAGTCCCATGAGGACGACCGCGATGATAAGAATTCTGGAGAGGGATTTCATAGCTCGGGCTTCTCTTCAAAGAAGAGCGCGCAGGAAGCTGTGTACGTGTGCAGATGGTTTTTGTCCACTAAAGGACCGATCTCTCCATTGCAAAAAAATCCGGCACTCGCGTGATCACCGAGAATTTCCTCCAGCAATCCGGCGTCGTGGCTCTTGCTGCCGAACAGGTTGCTTCCCCGCCCCGAGCAGGCAAAAAGCAGCGAAGCCTGAGGCGTGCCGAACTCCAAAGAGGCGTGCCGAAGCACGGAACGCCACTCGGTATCGGCGGAATCCCGATCCCGGAGTTGGTACTGCAAAGTCTGCCCCACGCGCGGAATACCTCCGATGACGACCGCGCCGGAATTCGGATCGGCTCCGAGGATATTGCGGATGATAAAATCGCCGGGCTTAAAGTCCTCGACGTATTCCGTCCCGGCCAATCCGGCGAAGAGATTGCCCCGGGCCGAGGCCTTTTCGCCGTCGGTCAGGCCTTCAAAGGCGGACTCCAGAGCCTCGTAGGCGGGATGAGAGCCCAGCGCGTAAACGATATTGTTCTCCGCCTTGGTCACAGTCAAAGGCTCGCCGATCGGGCGGCATCCCTGGCTGACCAGAGGCACGACGCGCAGGCCATTCACACCCACCACGATCGCTTCATGGACTTTGCCATTCCAGAAAACGGCGGTCTCCTCCTCGGACTCGGAACCGGTGGCCAAACCACCGACCGACGGCACTCCGGGGTAGGCGGCATTCCAACTCGAAAGCCACGACTCGGAATCAAAGATAAAGGGATTAGCCAGCACGACCCAGGCCCGCGGCGCGACGCTGCCGCCGATTTTCTGCCATCCGGCGCTGGTCTCGATGCTTTCCACCTGGCTCTGATGAAGCGCCTGCACGGAGAACGACGCAGACTCGGCGTCGACGGCCAGCAGGCTGAAACCCTTGCCTTCCTCATCTTCCTCACCATTAGCCGTCAAACCCTGGCCCGTGGCGCCGATCAGATCGATCACGTGGCCATCCACGCGCACGATCTCGGAAAATTCCTCCAAAAACGGGAGGTAATCTGGGGTCACGAAGGCAAAGGCCAACTTGGCAGAGCCTCCCGTAGCCTGCCGAAGTTCGATAGCTGCCTCAGCTACCAAACTCTCTGCAAACCCACCGGAACGATGTACACTGGCGCATCTCTTCATGACTAGTTTGATTCTCGGCCTAACGCCTACGATGTCAACTCACTGCACGGGCAATGGGGCGTAATTTAGCGCCAAAAGCGGAAATATGAGCATTCCCGGGGGATTTTCCCTCCTGCGGGGCCGAAAAACCGAGCGTTACTGAGGAATGTGAACCTCGACGCCGGACTCGCGAAATCGCTTAAGCTCGGCTGCAGACGGAGCCGCATCCGTGACCCAATCATCAAAATCCTCCCAATCGGCAAAGCGCACCGTGCTGGGATTTTGCCACTTCGTGGAATCCGCCAGGAGGATTTTTCGGGAAGCGCGGGAGAGGATGTTTTTCTTAATCTCCGCCTCCGAAAGCTCCGTCGTGAAGCAGCCCTCTTCAGCCAACAGGCCGGAGGCACTTAGAAAAGCGACATTCACCCGCAGCACTTCGAGCGAGCCGAGAGCCGTGCCGCCGACCAGGGCGCCACTGACTTTACGAAGTTCCCCGCCGAGACTGACCACACTGGCCTCGGCATGCATGGCCGCGGCGAGCACCGCGACAGAGTGCGTGATGATGCGAAGGTCGGCCCGATTTAGCAAAGCCTTCGCCGTTTCGAGACAGGTGGAGCCGGCGTCGATGATGACCGTGCTCCCGGACGGAACCAGCGAAGCGGCCTTGCGGGCGATGGCTTTTTTCGCATGGCTGTTGCGGAGGATTCGCTCATCGAACGAGACTTCCGCGCGCACATAGCCGGGATCGAGCACACCACCGTGTACGCGGATGATGGCACCCGCGCTTTCGAGCTCTGTGAGGTCTCGACGCAGAGTCGCGGCCGAGACATTTACCTGCTCCTGCAGCTCGGAGAAAGTCAGCCGCCTACGCTCCCGTACGAATCGAACGATGGCATTGTGCCTTTCCTGAGCGAACATGATCGAATTACTGTGGCGACAAATCTCGAAAACTCCAAGCTTCTAGGTGATGTAAACACACTTCGAGAGGTTTGATGCCATCGGAAGTGCCCGCCGAGAGCAGACAAGCGGTGGCCGTGGCGATGCCATAACGCAGCGCGGTCTCGATCGGAAGCTCGTCATGCAGGCCGAGTAAAACTCCCGCCGCAAAGGCATCACCCGCGCCGACCGTGCCGACGATCTGGTCGTCGGGCACCTGCAGGCTGGGCTGAATGAAAGACTCGCCCAAGCCATTAGTCGCGCAGGCGCCTTCTGGAAAATGAACGATGACCCACTCCTGCACACCGGCAGCGAAGAGCTCGCGCGAGGCGCGCTTCACCGCGTCCAGATCGATCTCTCCCTCGCGGCGCGTCGGGATGCCCGTCGTGCGCTCGATCTCGAGTTCATTGAGAATACAATAATCCACATACGGCAACGCAGGCCGCACGATCTTGGCAAAGCGCTGTCCGTCTTCGCTCACCACGTCCACGCAGGTCTTAAAACCAGCCTCGCGCGCGTCATGTAACAATCGGGCCGCGACCGTGCCGAACTCGGCGTCAGGCTCATCGAGCCGATCCAGCAGCAGGAGGTAGCCGATATAAAAGATCCGCGCCGAGTGATCGGCCAACGGGAAATGCTCGGGGCCGAGCCGGGCATTAGCACCCCGGCAATGAAAGAACGTGCGGCGTCCGGTGGACTTTACCATCATCACGTCGGTGTACGAAGTCGGGCTCTCCGACTGCGACCGCAGGTGCGTCGTGTCGATGCCATTGTGTGCACACTGTTGACGGACCCACTGCCCCTCCGCGTCCTCGCCGATCAGGCCGACACCGGCCAGCGGAAAGGTCGCACCCAGCTTCGCCAGATCGATCAGGACATTAAAAGGGCCTCCCCCATTGCTCACGGTCTCTCCCACGATATTCGCGAGAGAGTCCTGCTGCGGATAGGTGTCGAGAAACTTGATCTTATCGAGAATCCAGTTTCCCCCGGCTAATATTCCGCGACGCTCACTCATACTTATTTTTCACTAACCAAACGAACCAGAGGAGCTTCGTCCTCCTCGATACCGGGATAACGACCGATCTCCGGATTTACAAAGAAGTTATCATTCAGATCATCGTTCGCGGTCGAGACTTCGCCGATGATACTCTCGTCGGTCGCGGACCAAAACTCATGGTACACGCCCGGAACGAGGGTGACCCGGGAGCCAGGCTCCAGCTCGACCACGCTGCCCGAAGGTACTTCGCGAACGACACCGTCGACCGGCAGCGAGACAGGGGCCAGATTTTCACCAGGATAGGCCGACCAGACGCGAATCGCGAGACGGCCGGAACGACAGATGATGTCTTCCTTCTTCTTTTTATGCGTGTGCGAAGGCGTCGTCATTCCCTTGCGGGCATACATCAGCTTTTCGCAGTACTCGGGCTCCTCCGCGAGGTTCACCAGCACGAGACCGAAATTCGCCCAGTCGCCCAGGCCAAAGTCGGTCACGTCCCACCGCGGGTGCGGTGGGAGTGCCCAGTGATGTTGGCGAAAACATTCGCCAGCAGACCGCACGAGAAAATTAATTTCGCTACGTTTCATCGGGAGGAGTGACCGGTTGGATTACTCGAGACTAATGGCGCGGCGTTCGTTGTGCGATGCCAAAGCGGCGGCGAACAATTCGTGGCTGCGAACAGCTTCTTCCGGCGTGACGCAACCGAAGCGCTCGCCCAAAGCACCCGCGGTG